>OQVL01003165.1_pt1 | contig 10071 bp, 5 predicted proteins | sample 1691501 | NCBI WGS metagenome assembly OQVL01 (sample SAMN03418253, study PRJEB22391) | human gut metagenome | biome: human-gut; feature: organic feature; material: feces | host: Homo sapiens | place: Tanzania | collected 2013-01
AAGTGCTGGCAAACAAATACCGTCCTGCCCGTAATAACCTTGCAATGGCTAAAAACAGCCAAATTATATTATATTGCACAGTCTATGGTTTTATCTATATGCTTATTTAAACTTTCGCCGGAATTGAAAATACGCATTTTTTGCTTTTGGACTATAAAATATAATATTTATCAACAGTCAGCAAAATATTTATCGACGCTCAGCAAAATGCTCTGCAACAGTCAGCATTTTGCTATTGGACAGTCAGTATAATTTTTTTGTACGAAGGAGAAAATTCATAAAAGGTGAAAGGTTTTACGGTCTGAAATCGCAGAATTTCAGGTTTCTTGTCTCAGCTTGCAGAGGATGTTCAACAGTGTTTCGCTTATTTAGCCTCATCTGCTAAAAACTCGAATTTAGGGCTATCTAGATTATGGTTTTATTTCTAAAGAAAAACATATACAGTTTCTGCAGAGTACAAAAGTTCTTTCATCTGTGGTATAAACAGTTCAATTTTAGAAGATAGTCTGCGGCAGCGTCAAAGATTGCTTATGGCAGATTTCGTTTTTTCTAGCAGAATCCTGTTTATTTCCGCCTGCACGTCGCTCATCTTGTAGAGGCGGGTTTCTTTTTTCTTGCCGTTGTCATATGCACAGAGAAAGCACATGCCGTATTCTGGATGTTCAATGAAAGAACAATGATTCCACCACTGATATTCTGTATAATCATCATTCAAAAAAATTATAGGACTAAACATATAAGGATATTTGTCAGATATTTCTAGAAAAGCAACCTTACTTAAAACATCACCGTTAAGCCCTTTATAACCAGAAACTGATAAAAACATCCAGTGACAATCTGAAGAAACCTTACAATACCCTAGATACTTTTCCTTTGGAAAAACATGCTTCGCTATCGAAAAAGAGATATTTTTATATGTTTCGTCCCATGTAATGACAAGTGGATATGATGACGAAGACTTTGAGATAATAATTCTTTTGTTTATTGATATATATATATCAGATAAGGCTGTTTTGAAAAAAAATTCTGTCATAATTTTTGTCAGTTTATTTTCACTTTTTACATTTTTATCTCTGTTATAGAAAAAAAATTTGGAATTAAACATTTCTCCATCATATTCAAATGCCAAGAATTCATTTCCAAACGGTTTGACTTGCTTCCAAAGATGAATGGAACTTCTTTCTTTTTCATGGGATGTGTCCAAAAATTGGGTCCTTTGATTATAATAAAAATTTACAATACAGTCGGTTTTACCTAAATCTAGCCAGAAAAATGACAAAAGGAGTTCATCAGAAGAAATTGGAGTAATATAATCTACAGCCCCCTTCCAGGACATGACTGGAATAAAGTCGCTGTAAAGCTTTGTATCGGCATTATAGCAGAGAAGTTTCATGTAGTTCCAGGTCCATATCCAGCCAGTTTCGGGAGAAGCTGTGAAATACCCTGTGGAAAAATCCTGATTTGGGAAATTGCAGATAGGTTTTGTTGCTAAAGCATCATTTTTTAATACATTTTTTCCCCACTCCAATGTAGCATAGCATCCTTTTCTGTCTATGGTTATATATTTTCCGTCCCGCCAAGGAAGGCATTTCTCAAAGAGTTCTGCGGAAATGGTGATATACGGAATGTCCTGAGTGCTGTTGTCGGTAATAGCCATGGGGCGCTCCTGTGGGAAAATCTGTGGTGAGATTAATAGCAATGTTATGGTCAGAAGTTGTTTGTGGTTCATTTTCCCTCGCTCAGTGTACTTTTTGCCTTTTCAAGCAGGATTCTGTCTATCTCTTTCTGCACGTCGCTCATTTTGTAGAAATAAGCTTTATTCTTTTTTGTTTCTTTGTCCAGCATTGTGTACATAAAGCACTGACCGTATATCGGATGAATAAAAAAAGATGAATATTTCCAATATTTATACCTACCATAATAATCATCTATTATGACCAGCGGACTAAAATTCATCGGGTATTTTGAATCGAAATTCACGAAGGCATATTTGAACAGGACTTCATTATTTATTCCCTTGTAACCTTCAAGCCAGAATACTCCCCACCGGCGGTCATCCGATATGCTTTCGAGTGTTTTCATTTTTTTCCCTTTTGGAACAATTGCATCAAGCGGGAAAATCCCGAAGTCATTTTTATCTTCGCTCCATGTCATTAAGGCATAGTTCCTTTTCAGGAGACCGTTTTGATTTCTGTAAATTAAAGAAATCAGAAATCTTTTTTCTTTGTTGATAAATATTTCACTGAAAGCTTCGGGAAACACTTCTGTAAGTTTTTCTGTGAAATCATTTGACCATCTTTCCTCATTCTCTATATTATAATAAAAGTATTTACAGGTATTTTTTTTATAATCAGTTTCATACGCAAGAAATTTCTTTCCGTAAGGCTCAAGTTGAAAAAGCAGTTTCTCACTTATACGAGCAATAATGTCATCATCATTTATAAGTTTTTTTTTCTGATTGTATGTCCAATAAATATGTCTAGCATTATCCTCTACATCCCAATAATAAAAATGCATATACAAATCATTTGGAGAAAGTTCAAATGCACTGTCAAAGTAACCTTTCCAGGATTTAAGTGGAATAAAGGAATTTTTTTTCTTTGTTTTGTTATTGAAGATGTGCATCATCAAGCTCGACCACACGCAGACGGTCTGTGATTCGGGGAAAACCCAGAAATTGTTTGTCGGGGAGCATTTCGGATAATTGCACAGGGGACTCATTTTGGCATAATCCTTCCCGTTTTTATCCACTAAAAATTCTATTGTAGCAAAGCGGTTTTTGTGGTCGATTGTGACAAGCTTATTGTCTATCCACGGCTTGCAAAGCCAGACCAAATCGATATTGAGTTCTATAGGTTCTGCCATTTTTCACCTCTTTCATATTCAGTTATTTTTAAGCATTTATTGTTTCCTTCAAGCAATATGTCTTCAGCAAACGGAATATAATAATTTTCATTAAACCACTTCACAGAGATATATTCATATTCAGCATCTAATTGGCTATACCCAGAAATAACATCTTGAGTCTTATCTGTAGATATGTGACACTTTTCAAAAAGTTCTTTTATTTTATTCGGGGTATACTTTGTTAATGAATTATAATAATTCTCAATTTTATTTTTACCTTTATCAGAAAATACATATCCTTTTTCTCCTTTCTCTATAAGCCCTAAAAAAAGAAGTGGATTAATTACTGAAAATTGATGCCATGCATCCCATTCATTATCAAGCATAGCTGTGACAAGTTGTAAAACAAAAAAAATGTTTCCCTTATATTTATCCATAACTTCGTTAGTTTCAAACATGGGCCAGTCTGTTCCAAACATTATCCTTTCTCTTAATCGACCAGATTTATCGTTTCTTAAACGTTTTGCCAGATTATCAGCTGTTTTATATATTCTGTAAGAAATATCTTTAGGAGAGTTTTCGTCAAAATTCTCGATATTATTTTTTATAGTGCTTATTTCTTCTTTTATGCTTTTATTTTTATCTCTCTTTATTTCTTTCGCAGCATTCTTATCAACCTTAAATGTAAAACAAGAAATGTCCGTATACACATTATTATACTGCGTTATCAAGTCAACAATATCATCATTCCATTGGTAAAGATTTTTCTCATCAGAAGTTTTCGTTGAAAAAGTTCCATCAAAAAATCTACCTCCCCCAAAATGTGCTATACATAATCGCAATTTTCCCAATCCGTTATAACTTAGAACTTTTTCCCAGCTTTTAGGAGATGAAAAATCATCAATCAATCCCAGTCCTGTTAAAAATGACTGTGGAACAACAGGAAAACTCGGTGTCATTATAGATTCTGAATTACTTATATATGTTGATTTTTTATATGCTGCTAAATAGTCAGGCAAAAGAGATGATAGTTTTAAATATTCTTTAAGATAAACACCAGGATCAGCAATTGTCATTCCCTGTGGTGAACCATGACATGTTATAGGAATATCGTTTTCTATACAAAATCTATAAAACTTTTCTACTTCATTATGTGCTTCTTGTAAATCAACATCTTTAAGCATTGGAAAAACTCTTTTTGTTAATTCAACATCAAGAAGATAATATGGAGGATAACCAAGAGCAACATACATTTTAATTCCCCAAAATAATGAGTCAGGATTAGTTGTATTTTTTTCTGATGATACAAAGAATTGTTTTATCGTTTCAAAATTAATTTTAAGTTTAAACCCTAGTATATCTTCTTTTTTAAATAAAAACTTACTTCGCTTATAAGATGATTGTTGAGTGTGAGAAAATTGATTATACAGTTGATTACTATCATATTGTTTCTTATTTCTATAATTAAAAAAATAATGATTTTTAGTAATTCCTTCAGTTGGCGAAAAAAAACGTCTAAAGTCAAAGTGGTAAAACGGTAACATATGTAAGGGCTCTTTTAGAGCTGCAAGTTTTTGCATGGCTACATGTTGTTCATGATCTTCAAATTGATAGATTTCAACATCTTTTACTTTCTTCAAAAAATGGATATAATTAGGATACTTTTTTTGTTCCTCGGTCTTTTTTATTCGAATTCGATATTTTTGTAAATCCTCATCTGTACAATCATATATATTATATGCAAAAATAGGTCTGTCGTTATTAGAATTATAATAATACATAGAATTTGTTATATAGAATAATTCCCATTTGTCATTAAAAACATAAATAGGGATTCCTACAGCTCCCCAATAATGTGCATACATCAATTCCATTCCGTGCATTATTGAAAATTGAAATTTACCGACTTGTGTTCCTTTAAAATAGTTTTCTGCAAATGAGTCAAAATGACTAGTTACGCTCTTAGCTTCTAACTCTTTTAAGTCTTTTGTAGCATTTTCATATTCGTTTTTATTATAAAATTTTGTATAAGATTTCTTATGACTAGGATAACCTATGGAAATCAATTCAATATTTTCATCAATATTTTCATCTTTTTTATCTATTATGTATAGTTTTGAAGCATCAAGTGAAGAAAATTTTGCGATTTTCCCATAATCCGCCACCATACTAGTAAGTTTCTCTCTCCCCAATATATCGAGCAAATTTTTGCGATTTTCCAATACTACTAAATCAAGTATAGGCGTTTGGTTATTTACCAAATCTCCTAACAATGAATTTAGAAAGAAGCCTTTTTCCTTAATTTCTAGTAAATTCGTATCTTCATTTTTTAGATATGACAACTCTTGAAAATTTATTTGACCATTTAATAATTCTTCACAAAGCATAGTAGATAATTGAACAAACAGAACCCCTTTCATAATAGGAATAGGAGCTATTTGGTTTCCCTGTATATGCATATGCGCATCTGTAATTGGATATATTTTTATTTCCTGATCTGTGGTATCATCTTTTGTTTGAAAACTCATTTTCTCTTCCTTTCAATTTTAACATTATAGTTACCAGGAATCAAATCCTCAAAAGTTGCAATTCCGTCTTCGCCACAAATGAACTTGTGTTCTTTTCCATTCGGCTCTTTTAGATATACTTTCGCATCCTTCTCTCCATTTCCGCCTGCATCAAGTACAGTAACAGTAATATCCTTGCTGAGCTCAAGATTTTCAGATTTTAATTCTTTGCATTTTTGCGATTTCGCAATGAAAATAAATTTAGGCTTTTCCTTGTATGGGCTGTCAATTTCGGAATCGTAGTCATCAAGAAGAAACTCGAACTGTTCCCGTGGAATATCTTCGCCACGTTCCTTGTAATATCGGTATAAAGCCTCATCGATTTTCGGTGGTGGCATTAAATCATTGAAATTGAATTCTACGGAAGCATTGCCTTTCAATACACTTGCAAACAATGTTTTCTGTGGACTTTCTACACTTGGATTTTGCAAGCTTTCAAAAATTTCAAATGTAACCGTTTTTCCATCATCAATATCCTTTGTTTCTGCATAGAGAGTTATTTTATTATCTATTTTTTCTTTTGTAATATTTTTCTTGTCAGAATTCCGCCATTCCGCCTTTGTTATCTCTGGACGCGCAAGCCTTACTTCCAGCGTGTTGCTTGACTTTTCGAAATTGCACCATGCGCAGTGTGCTGTGAATATGAACCTCAGGTTTTCCTCAGGCGGCATCACGCTCCGGTTTGCCCGGTGGCTCCACTGCGCGCTCACGCTTCCGCCCTTTACCGTGCATGGAAAGCTCGCTATTGGCACAGAGTTCTCAGGCCCCTTGCCCTCCGGGAACACAAGCAGGCTAACCATGTTGCCGTCTGCTATGTCCTGCACGCCCGCTGTAAGCTCCGCCTCCTCACCCTCTGCGACTGTGGCTGCGCTCCATTTTACGTCGCTGAACCGTGGTTCTCTGTTTTCCTGCTCCCTGCGCTCTCGCTCGAACTCCTCTGTGTTGCTTGGATTTATGATTGCGGGCATCGGCATTCCAGCTCCGGCGGCTATCACCGTGCTGTTGTTCCGCGCGCCTATGTCGTTGCACGTCGTGACTAGGCTTCCGATTACGGCGGCCTCATTGCCGTCTATCTTTACTGTGGACGACGTTCCGCCTGTAACCTCGCCTTCCTTCTTTGGGTTGTTCTGGAATTTAATGGTTCCGGGAAGCTGCATATGCATTGAGTCATCGTGCTTTGCCTTGCTTCCCTTTAGCGCAGCCTTCTTGTCCCCTATGCTAACATCGTCAGAAAGTCCGTCATCAAGCTTTCCTATGAATGGGTGTGGCAGCGGAACTGTTGTGGTGCTGGGGCCGGACGGTATCACCATTATGTGCACGTCCATGCCCATAACCCTGTCGTCCTGCGCCGCCATCTGCTTTCCTTCCGCGCACACGCCGCTGCTTCCGTTCAGCTTTATGTTCTTTCCTTCTATGCCGACATCCTTGTCGCATGTTATTTTTATGCCCTTGCTGCTGCTTGCTCCTGTTGTGCCGTCGCAGGAGACAGCCACCTTTTTATTTCCGTTCAGTCCTACATTCTTGCCGGATGCGATCTTGAGCTTTCTGCAGTTTATTTTTATGTCCCCAAGCTCGTTCGCTATCTGGATTCCATTCTTCTTGTCCAGAACACAGCGCATTTTTCCAGCCGCGCTTTCTATGCTTATTCCTTCCTTGCCCGCATCGTCTGTTATCTCTATGCGGTGGTTTCTTGTCTGGTACAGCATGCTGTCCGCTTTCTTTTCCGGGCTTATCTCAGGGGGAAGGTGCTTCTCGTCATACAGGCAGCCAAGCACTATGCCATGGCTTTTGTCTCCGGCTGGAAACGCCACAAGCACCTGCGTTCCTATGTCAGGAAGCGTCCAGAAGCCATGTCCGCCGCCAGTCCACCTGCCACTCATCTGGTACCATGGGCTTACACATCCGGGTGACAGCAGGTCCAGCTGTACCCTCACCCTGCCGAGGCATTCAGGGTCTCTGTTGTCCGCCACTATCCCCAGCGTGAACGGACTATCCCCATGGAACGCCTTCTGGCTGTGGCTGTACATGCCGTTCCCATGGGTGTCTTCCTGCGTATCTTTGTATGTCTCTAGTTTCTTTCTTATATTCTGGTTCACTTTTTTCTTGATATTTATTATTTTATTGCTAAATCTATGGCAGATTTCGTTTTTTCTAGCAAATATTTTTCAATTTTCGCCTGTACATCACTCATCTTGTAGAGGCGGATACAGTCTTTACCATCTTTTTCGATTTTTTCAATATAGCATGTTCCATAGACTGAGTGTTCTATAAATTCTCCAGAGGGGCTATCTTCATAGTAGTCTTCGGTGATAACTGGAATAAAGTAATATGGAGTTTCCTTTTTTATGCTGATAAAAAAGTATTTATAAAGAAATTCTCCTGATAAACCTCTAAGCCCAGAAATATTGCCTATACCCCATTCATTGTTTTGGTTAATTTTAGTGAATTTTGTATTCATGCCCTTATTCTTCAATTTTTGAAAAAAAGGCGAGACAATATATTCTGTATCTATTTCTGAAAAGTCTTCATTATAGGTTACATATATTTTATTTTCAGAGCTAGTTATAATAAGCCGATTCTCGTCATTTATCTTTATGATATTAAAATATTTTTCTAATGAAAGAACCTCTGTAAGTTTATTTTTTATGCACTTGTTTTTGTAATAATCAAATATACAATAATCGTCAGAAAAGTTTCTTATGTTTTTTTTGTCCCTCTCCTGACATAATAATAATCCATTTCCAAAGTTAAACCTGATGTAGTTTTTTTTAAAATCTTCACCTTTTTCAACCGGATTGTAGAGAACCTTGTCATTGTCAAAGTCGTATATCAGATAATCGTAGTTTTCGACTGTTGCCATATTTCCATAGGGTATTAGAAAAATTTTCTTCTTGCTGTCCAGCAAATATGGAGTTTTAGATTTATATCTGTTCGTGTAGATGGGAACAGTCTCTATGTTCCGACTATTCTTTATGTCAGAAAAGAACTGAACAGCCATATAGACACAAGACCACATAATGTCAATTTCTGGAAAAGTCTTAAATCGACCGTCTATTTTTTTCTTTGGAAACTGTACAAGCGGAGTAATTTTGATTTTATCTTCTCCCGTTATTTCAAAAGTCGAAAATCTTCCCAGACCGTCTATTGTTGCAAGTTTTCCGTCTTTCCACGGTTCAATTTTATAAAAATATTCTTTACAACGAATATCCTTATTTGATTCAATCGTTAACACATCTATATTCATTTCTTTTTTCCCCTGTTAGAATCATGTTTCCTTTTTTATCTACAATATTCTGCGCATTCGGAATCGTTCCATATTTAGCAAATGACTTTATTTTTTCATCTATTACGGCATTGGTATCTTCTTGAGTTCCTAAATTCCAAAGGCTTTTCCTATCACCATCATCCGGAAGTTCTTTGTTATAATTCTTTAAAGCCTCATTAAAATTATTCATCTTGTCTACTCTAATACTAAAAAATTCTGGTTCTGTTTTGCCGGCTGACTCATCCCAACCTTTCAAATCAAGCAATCCAAGAAATTTTAAAGGATTAATTACAGTAAACTGATGCCAAGCATCCCATTTATTTTTTAACTTATGTGTTAAGAGTTGATAAAACATGAACGTCGAAGCCTGGTAATTAGCAATGCCTTTTACCCCCTCTGTTCCCTCAAACATAGGATAATCTGATCCAAACAATATACGATATCTCAAAAGATTATTATGTTCTTCATCATCTTCCAATAGTTTTGCCAGTCTTGTTGCAGCCTTATTAATGTCATTACCTACTATTCCTGTTTCAAGCATGGCAAACCGAAGTCTCAAAATTTGTTGCCTTTTTTCATATTGTTTATCATCATTTATATCGTATACATTCAAGTCATTTAAACTAAGGTCTGTTCTATAGTATTTATCTTTTGCACATATCTCCTGTATGAAAAGTTCCTTTGATTCAGGATATTTCTCTATAATTTTAGTAAAATCATTTTCTTGAACGACATTTGGGAACTCTACTTTTTTAAACATAAAATTTGATAAATCTGTATATATCCTTTTGTCAGAGCCATATATAATATTCTTTAACTGCACTTGCCATGCATAGGGGTCATTTTCCATAGAATATTTATCTACAAAATAGGGCTTTCCTCCAAAGTGCGCTAAGCAAAGCCTTAATTCTTTTGAGGGAATTTCATTTAAAACAATTTCCCAACTGTCGGGAGAAGAAAAGTCATCTATAATACCTAAACCTAACATAAAACCTTTTAAATGAGGTTCAAATTCTGAAGTTTTTCTTTCTTTAAATCTGCTATTTTCCTTCTTTTTCAAATACTCTTTCAAGTAAATCTCAGAATCTGCGATAGTCATTCCCTGTGGAGAACAATGACATGTAACGGGAACATCATTGTCTCCGCACCACCCAAGAAAATCTGTAAAGTCTTTGTATGTGTCCTTGTTCAATTCTGGAAATACTAACTGACCATTTGTATTTCCTGTACAACCAATGTAAGGAGGATATCCAAGAGCAACATACAGCTTTATTCCCCAAAATAAGCCTGGATTATTCTTTGATAGCAACTCTTTTTTTACATTTGCTATAGAAGTACTATATTTAAAACTTATTCCGTTTGCTTCATTACCACCATTCATTTTACATATAC
>OQVL01003167.1_pt1 | contig 10066 bp, 7 predicted proteins | sample 1691501 | NCBI WGS metagenome assembly OQVL01 (sample SAMN03418253, study PRJEB22391) | human gut metagenome | biome: human-gut; feature: organic feature; material: feces | host: Homo sapiens | place: Tanzania | collected 2013-01
CCGGGCTATAAGAAGGTCAATCCTATGGTTTACTGAAATAAAATTCTATGAAGCAGACGCAACAACAGCACAAATACACTCAAAACAACAATTATTTTCTTTGAAAAATGCAAAGTCTTTTTAAAACTTGTCGTGGCACTTGGATAAAAATTAAGTTTAAAATAAGCCTTTGTTTTTTAATAATAAAAATCTTTTGTTTTGTTTATTTGTCAAAAAAGATAAAAAAAGCTCGATTCTTTTTCGATTCTTTGCTAAGATACTCCTTAAAAATAAAACAGGACAAATAATGCTGAAACGAAAAAACACACTTATAAATGCTCTGTTGACGAGCGAAAGCGATGCAAGGCAACTGCGCACGCTGAAGGGCAAGTGTGTAAATTCAAATGAGCTGGGCACAAAATTATTTTCCGCAAAGGCAGATCCTTTTGCGTTTTTAAAAGATACGCTGCAACCAGAAAAGCTGGAACGCTTGTGTGACGCTTATGTAAAGGCTCAAGCCACGTCCGTGCGCCTTGAAACGCCGTTGAGCACGTATGAAGTCGCTATCCGCCGTCTGCCGCATCATTTGTTGCTGATTGCCAAAGACATTTCCGAGCGCATTCAAATGGAGGCGCTTTTGACGCACGAGCAAGAACGCTTGCAAGATTCGCTAAGCAACCTTGCGGTGGGTGTCTATTTGATGAACGCGGAGGGCAACTTAATTTATGTTAACGAAACGCTGGCAGGCTGGATAGGCTTGACGCCCGACAAACTTACGCATCACTTCTTATCGGATTTTGTCAAATCGGGAATGCCCGAGTTTTCGGATTTGTGGACGGGAGAGGTTCACTTTACTTCCCGCAAACGGCGCTTTAAATCGTACGTGATGCAAAAAGCGATGGATGAAATGGGGCAAACGTTATTTACGGGAGTTGTGTTGCCGAGCTCTTTTGCGCACACGCAACAATCCGCGCAAAACAGCCAATTTTATTTTCAAAAAGCGCCTTTGGGGATTTTGGTCGTGGACTCAATTGATTTGACAGTCATTAGAATAAACGAAGCGTTGAAGCGTAATTTAAATCAAACTGCCTTGCCCGATTGCCCTTTGATGCACATTTTGGACAAAGAGTCGCAGGAGATTTTGCCTTTGAAATTATCCAAGCTGGTGATGCGTGCGCAAAAGTTTGAAAAGTGCGAATTGACGTTCGAGTTTCCTAACCAAGAAGCCCATACTTTTATGGCTTATATCGCGCCCATTGAAAAGGACGGCGACATCACATCGTTTGTCTTTTACTTGACGGACTTGGACGAGCGAAAAACGCTGCAAATGCAAATGCTACACGCGCAAAAAATGCAAGCGATGGGACAGCTGGCAGGTGGCGTGGCGCACGATTTTAATAACTTGCTGACAGCGATTATCGGCTTTTCGGATTTGCTTTTGCAACGCCATACACAAGGTGATCCATCTTTTTCCGACATTATGCAAATTAAAAACAATGCAAACCGAGCGGCGGGGTTGGTGGGGCGCTTACTGACGTTTTCGCGCAAGCAACCACTCAAGCCAAAATTGTTGGATATGGCCGATGAGTTTTCGGATTTGTCGTCCTTGCTCAAGCGTAGTATTGGCGCCAAAGTAGAGCTTAAAACGGACTTTCCTGCGGATTTAGGTTATGTTAAAGTCGACCCGCAACAGCTGATGCAAGTGTTTTTAAACTTGGCTGTGAATGCCAGAGACGCGATGCCTAACGGCGGCGTTTTAAGCATTACTTGCCATACGGAGGTTGTGGACAAAGCCAAAACACTCGGCGCCGATATTATTATCCCAGGTGAATACATCGTTATCGATGTAGCCGATACAGGTTGTGGCATTCCAAAAGAAAACTTAAACCGCATTTTTGATCCGTTCTTTTCGACCAAAGAAGGCATTGCAGGCTCGGGCACAGGATTGGGCTTGTCGACCGTTTACGGCATTATAACACAGACCGATGGCTATATTTATGTGACGAGTTCGCCCAACGTTGGTACGACCTTTACGATTTACTTACCTCGTTTTGCAAATGCAGGACTTGTCAAGGACAAAAAGCCTAAAGCAATTCTGCCTGTGGCAATGCAAAAAGCAAATGTCTTGCTTGTGGAAGATGAAGAAGCGGTGCGTTTCTTTGCCTCGCGCGTGTTGAAGAATAAAGGCTTTAATGTCATCGAATGCGCGAATGCAGAAGACGCTTTAAAAGAGCTCAATTCGGATACGTCATTCGATTTGATGTTGACGGATATGGTTATGCCTGGAATGGACGGAGAAACGCTGTGTTCGCTTGCTAAAGAACGATACCCGTCTTTACGGGTTATATTGATGAGTGGCTATTCAGAAGATTTTGCACGGCATGGAAAAGATGAAGCAAAAGATTTTTCATTCTTGCCCAAGCCATTCAGCCTTAGCCAGCTGGTTTTAAAAGTGCGTGAAGTTTTACAATAAAATAAAATTAGGATAGAAAAATGGAAAAAGAACAAATTGAAAAGTTAAAAAGAGGAATTGAATCAATCATTCCACAAAACGGATTGGAATCTAAAATAGCGCTTGCCGAAAAAGAAGGTCGTCCGCTCGTCATCAAGTTTGGTATGGATCCAACTGCCCCAGACTTGCACCTCGGCCACGCGGTTGCGCTGAAAAAGTTGCGTCAGTTCCAAGATACAGGCGCAAAGATTATTTTAATCGTGGGTGATTTTACGGCCTCTGTTGGAGACCCGACAGGGCGCAACGTGACGCGTCCACCTTTGAGCGAGCAAGAAATTAAAGTCAACGCGCAAACGTACCTTGACCAAATGGGCAAAGTGATTGACCTTGGTAAAAATGTCGAGATTGTACGAAACAGCAGTTGGCTGAACAAAATGACGTTCGCGGACGTTTTGAAGTTGCTGGCTAAAGCTACGGTTGCGCAAATGATGCAACGTGAAGATTTCCAAAATCGTTTCAAAAACAACCTTTCGATTTCTTTGCACGAGTTGGTGTACCCAATGATGCAAGGATATGATTCTGTTGTGATTAAATCCGATATTGAATTCGGCGGACGCGATCAGTTGCTTAACTGCCTTGAGGGCAAAGCTTTGCAAGAGAGCATTTTGGGTATGAAAGAAGGGCAAGTCGTTATTGGTATGCCTTTATTGCGCGGTCTTGACGGCGAAATGAAAATGAGCAAGTCCAAAGGCAATTATATCGGTTTAACCGAACCTGCTAGCGATATGTTCGGCAAAACAATGTCTATCCCTGATGCATTGATTCCTGAATGGATTGAGCTTGCCTCCGATTTTGACGAGCAAACAAAAGCCAATATGATTGCGGACTTTAAAAACGGTGCTGTCAACCCGATGGAGCTTAAAAAGCAATTGGCTAAAAGCATTGTGCGTCAATACCATTCTGAGCAAGCGGCCGATGAAGCGGAAGCATTCTTCTATCGCCAAGTGCAACAAAAAGGGTTTGATGACAAAGCTTTTACACCCGTGGCTTTGGCTGACGTGTTTGGCGGGGCTGGCGAGTTGAACCTGATTGATGTGTGTGCTAAATTAAATGCGCTCGAGAGCAAATCCGCTTTGCGCCGTTTAATTGAAAGCGGAGCCGTCAGCATCAATGGGGATAAGCAAACAGATCCGTACTTTAAAGTTTCAGCGACAGCGGGCACAAAGTTTAAAATTGGCAAGCGCGCATTTTTTGAGCTTGTATAATTAAGCAACCCTAATCAAAAAGCGGCCTTGAGATAAGGTCGCTTTTTTGTTGCCGTTTTATGGCGTCAAGGCATGCTTTGGAGCGTTTAAATCACACGTATTCTTTGGTACGCAAGGCGCGTGCAGGCGGGGCTTTGCATTTTTTATTCAAGAAAGCCGTTAAATCCATTTTGTTCGTTTGTTTGAGCAAGCTTGAAATGTGCTTTTGTGTCACGGCTTTCCACGCTTGATAAACTTCCCGCTCTTTTTCCGAGCTTTGCTTGAGCCAATAATCCTCACGTGATTGCTTTAAATAGGAGTCCAAATCTTTGAGCTCGGACAAGTCCGCAAGATAAGATTGCAATTCGTGTTTGCTGACGAATAGTTTGGTATTGTACTTGCTCAGCTCGTATCGATCGTGCGGCAAAGGCAAAATTGAATCGGCATTTAACAGCGTGTCGAGAACATACGTTGTTTGGCAAACTTTATCAATGGCGATGCCCAAGCGATTAACACCCGACAGTGCGACAACCGAATGCAAGTGTGCGCCACTGGTGCTCGGCACACCCATTTTTTTGCCCATTTGTTCGATTGATTTTGCCTCATCGCCATCCACGTTTTGAAAAGCTGGTGCATATAAATATCCTTGCTGAATTAAGATGTGCTTGACGGTGTTTTTCTTAACAAGCTCGGCTACTTTGGCATCAGGTAAATCGCCTAAGACGCCCAGCTTTTGCCGCTCCAGCGCCGTAAAGCCTGCGGCCTTATAAATCGTTCGATTGCCGTGCGTGACGAAAAACACCCCCTCGGGCAGCTTTTTGTGGGCAGGTTCGATAAAGTACGTTTGCTCTGGCAAAGCAAGGTCTTTATTTAAGCCGACCTCGAAAAAAGTATCGACTGCCGATAAGCCCATCGGTTTGCCGTTTTGAGTAATCATTTCTTTTAATGGCGCTATGACAACATAGGGCGCATCGTCCCTGTTGCCTGTCAAGTGTGCGCCGACTAAATGTCCAATTGTGAAGTGCAACGTGTTGCGTGGGTGCATAAGTTTTGTCGCGCTGGCCAAACTTTCCAGCACATATTGCCCCGCGCGATTTTTCTTTGGTTTATAGCGCGTCAGATGCACCAAGGCCAGTTTGTCGATGTTGTAATTTCCATTGCTGTCTTTGTCGGGCAGGCTAGCTCGAGTAGGGCGGGTGTGTAAAGCCGTTTGTCGGGCAAGACGTTTTTGTTGGCTCAGTGCCACTTGGCCTGTTTTGATTTTCTCCGCAAGGAGGGCTTGAAAGCTTGTTTGAAAATCTGGATCGTTTTGGACAAGGTATTCAAATGCTTTTTCTTTTCCTTGCGGAAAGCTTATTTCGGGGTGTTTTGTCGAGCCAAACAGTTTTTCTAAAACAGATTTTCGAACATAGCCCAAGCGCATAAAATCTTTCATCTTATCAAGCTTTGCCAGAATATTTTGCTTTTCTTTGGGCGTTTCGGCAAGCTCGATTGCGTCCAGCATTTTTTGTGCATAGCGTGTGACGAAAGATGTTTTTTCATCGTCAAGCGTATTGCCCGATCGCAAAATCTTTTGCAAGTTGCTATAGCGTTTTTCTGGCTCGTTTTTCATTTGCTTTCAATCCAATTTTCCATTTGGCTATGGTGGCAAAAGCCTATAACCATCCTTTGTATTATAAAACAATTTTTCACAAAAGTAAATGTCAATTTTGGGGCGTCAAAAGGACACACGTCCTTGGTACGCGTTGAGTTAATGCTTGCAAAACTCGGGCTTATTCGGGCGTTTGAACAGCTCGTTAATCTGATCTTTTGCATCCTTGCCGTTATAAATCATTTCGTAAATCGCGTTGCAGATAGGCATTTCAACTTTGTCTTTCAGCGCATGAACCGCTTTGAGCGTGGCAACCCCTTCTGCCAGCTTTGAAAACTTGGGCCCTTTGATTAAGCTTTCGCCATATTGGCGGTTATGGCTGTGGGGTGAAAACAAAGTCGCTTCATAGTCCCCCAAATGCGCCAGTCCGTAAGCGGATTGTGCATCGCCACCATAGTATTTAATTAATCTGCCGACTTCGACAGGTGCGCGAGCCATCAGCGCCCCTTTCAAACCTGCACAATCCAATCCGTCCAATATGCCCGCAGCAAGTCCGATGACGTTTTTTAAAGCTGCCCCGATTTCGTTGCCGATTAAATCTTCACCGTAATAAACGCGCATAAGGTCGCTGTTCATAAAGTCAGCAATTTGGACTTTTGTCTTTGCATTTGGCGAGTCGATGACGACACAACTTGGAACACCTTTTAAATAATCTTGGACGTGACCAGGGCCGAGCAAAACAGCAACTTCAGGATTGCTGTTTGTAATTTCTTCTTTGAAAACTTCGCTCAAACGTTTGGCAGAGGTTTCTTCAAGCCCTTTCATAGCAAGCAAAAACTTTTTGCCCGTCAAGTCGTATTGATTAAGCGTTTTGCACAATCCGCGCAAGCCTTGACAGCCGATAGAAATGACAATAAAGTCATTTTGAAGCGCCGCGGTTAAATCGGTTGTATACGATACATTGGCAGGCATTTTAACGTATCCGTTATCGCCCGTTTTGACCAATGATTGGTAGGCCAGATCGTCTGCCAGCCCATACATCAACACATCGGATTTTTTATATTGAGCAATGTAATAGCCCAAAAATCCGCCCCATCTGCCGCATCCGATAACTGTTGTTTTATTAAATTCGTTTTTATTCATGACTCCTCGCTAAATCGGCTAATATATTTTTTATTTTTGCATGGTTTTTATGCGATACAACCAAATCTACATAAGATTTTTCTTTTGGTGGAAGAATGGGGTCAAACATATGTATTTGGTTTCTTCGAAAAATTTCTTTTATAATTGGAAAAGTAAAAGTTCCAGGTAAATCAAGAGGATCAGAGACTAATATAAATTTTTTAATACCTTCTGATGGTGCTTGTTCTATCGCGTGAAATATTGCTTTTTCTTTAAAGTATATAGTATCATCAATAGATCTTTCGGCCAATAAAATATCTGACGAATTAAAGTTTACAGGAGAATAAATATTAAATATGGAAGTTATAAAATCCATCAAATCTGTTTTCCGAAAAGGGTCTATAGAATGTGGAACAACCCCGATAAGTAAAGCTTTCTCTTTTTTGTTTCCTGTTGGAAAAGTATAAACAGGCTCTCTTTTAGGAATAGGCATATTTTTTAATATATTTATTAAGTATTTGTCTGGTTTTGTAAAATGTTTGGCTAAGTTAATCAGATTTTCTGTTGGTGATGCATTTTTATCCAAGTCATATGGCCATACAATTGTTTTTACATTAGGGAATTTTTCTTTAATCCAACGAATTCGATAAACACTTGCAGGACAATTATTAACATACTTATCTTTTCTTAAAAAAAGTAGAAAGTGCGTAACTTTGTTGTGTAATAGTACGGCATTCCCGAGTCGAAATTTTGAATTTACGCAAACAGACTTGGGAAAATGCTTAGAACTTTCACTTATTAATAAATCTAAGTCATTTACAGTTTCTTGAAAATCAACACCAATAATTGAAAAATAGTTTTTCCAAAACTCTAAATTTGCAAAAACGCCGTCTCCATCTAAAAGTGCAATCTTATATTCGTTGCTCATGTTTCCTCCTTTTTCTAAAATAGGAAAAAATAATAGCAGTTTAGGAAAAAAAGTCAAATATTATTTTTGTGTTTATAAGATGATTATTTCCTTTATGGCGGAGCGTAGAGGACTCGAACCTCTGCACGGCTTTAACACCGTGACGGATTAGCAATCCGCTGCATTACCGCTCTGCCAACGCTCCATAAAGTATCAACATTTATAACCGAAAACTTGCGTCTCGTCAACTAAAAAATTCACCTTATTGAAAATTTCATTTTGTTTTTTGTAAAAAGTGTGCTAAAAGTATTTCATTCTTTATCAAGAAAGGAATCGTTATGAAGAAATTTTTATTTATTTTTGTATGTGCTTTTGCTTTGGTGGGGCTCGCTTGCCCAGCAAACGCAGGTATGTTTTTTGGTGCGCGTGCAGGTGCTGAAAAATATTTGATTAAAAATACATCCGACCAGCTCGATGAAGGCCGTACAGGCTTTTTCGCGGCTGGTTTTGTCGGCTATCACGCCTCGTTTTTCCGCTTCGAGGGCGAATATACTTACTTCCCAGAGCGCAGCTTTCAAGGCAAGCAAATGAAGGCCAATACACAAATGGTGATGGGTAATTTGTACTTCTCACCTCCTATGAGATTTTTTATTCAACCGTATGTTATGGGCGGCGCAGGAGTCAGCTTGCACAAATTAGAACAAAGTGAAGTTTCTAAAAAGACAAATGCTTTTTCGTGGCAAATCGGTGCTGGCTTGGAACTGGAACTATCTGAAAATGTATTTTTGGACGTTGGCGGCCGTTGGCTGAACCTTGGAGATGCTAAACTGAATTCGAAAAAATACAGCGTTGACGGTTATTCATACTATGGCGGTTTGAGATTCGAATATTAGAATCATCAAGATAAAATAAAGTCCTCCTGTTTTGTCGGAGGACTTTTTTTATCTTGACGACGCAGATGTTGATAACGAATTGTTTAAATAGCGCTTTTGTTTATAAAATTTAAAAATATGAATTAAAAATTCCTTGTAATACAGATAAAAAGTGTTTATCATATAAAGTACATTGCGCTAAAAAGGGGACATTCATGGACAAGTTATTTGATGCACATTCATGCGGGACGCGGTTAAAAGAGGCTTTTTTACGCTCCAAAACGTCACAAAAACACACAACGCAAGGTCGCTCGATGATCGAAATGCTTGGCGTTATCGCGATTGTTGGCGTGATTTCTATTATTGCTTTGTTTGGTTATAGCTATGCGATGAATAAGCACAAAGCTAACCTGATTTTAAACGATATCAGTTTAGCGTTTGCCGAGCTTGTGATGAAGGACGAAAACATTGCGCCGATTGAGCGCCAGTCTGTTTCGTTTAAGCCTGAGTCAGGTTTGCCTGTACAAATCGCCAGAACAGATGCTTATTGGGACTTGGTTTATGTTGAAAGCGTGCCTCAAAAAGTATGTCAAATTTTATTGCAGTATCGCACAACCGATATTTATGACAATATTTATAATGAAGACTTGAATGAGCTTACATCGTGTAACGAACCCCAGACAATGGTTTTTGGCAGACATGAACCTCTCCCAGAGTGCGCAGACGATTCTGATGTTCAGAAAATGCTTGAGAAGTACGATTTGACTTCTGAGCAAAAGAATTTTATCACAAAACTTGTTCTTCCAAGCGGCACAACAAGTTTCTGCCGTGAATTTTCTGAAAATGTTGTGAATAAAATTGAAGAAAATTCAAAAATATTTGCAGATTCAGCTGAACGTACAGAACGCTGTCAAATTCACAATGTAATAAAAGAGCTTGGTTATAATTATGCGAGTCAGACAGTTGAAAAATGCGAAGAGCTTCCTTATTATGGAAAAATTCTTTCAGGTTCAACGATGGGAGCGAAGGCAAATCCTAAAAACGATGAGGAACGTTTTGGAAAAATAAGCAATCCGACTGTTCATATTGCGCTTAACCAGACCCGTGTTGTTGTAAACGCTCTTATTAAAGAATACGGAAAACCAACGCAGGTTGTAATAGAAGTAAGCCGGGATCTAAAAGCCAGTCGAGAAGCTAAAAATAAAATGCAGCAGAAAATTGCGGCAAACCAAAGGCAGAACGAGATTCTTAACAAGAAAATAAAGGATGCGAATTCTTCTATTCTATTTCCAAACCGAACTGACCGTCTAAAATACAAGCTCTGGGAAGAACTTGATCCGGAAAACGCGCTAAACAGAAGATGCGTTTATTGCGGAAAGCAAATTTCGGGCGCAGATATTTTCAATGACAACACCGTTCAGATTGAGCATATTCTTCCTTTCGGACGCACTTTGTGGGATTCTGAACACAACAAGACTATTGCCCATACAAAATGCAACGCATTCAAAGGCGAAAATACACCTTACGAGGCTTTCTTTAAAAATCCAAAAGGCTACAACTGGAATGAAATTCTTGAAAGAGCTTCGCATTTAAAAGATCCTCAGAAAAGGCGGCTTTTTTCAGAAAATGCGATGGAAACTTTTGAAAAGGAAAGCGGATTTATTTCGCGCCAGCTTACGGACAACGCTTATCTTTCAAAAATGGCTTTGAAATATTTGAAGTGCGTTGTTGAAAAAGATTCCAACGCGTGTAGAAATGAAAGAAGAATTATTACAGTTTTTTTATGACATGTATAAAAAAATACCAACAACACAACAAGTTATGGAAAGAATTGTTCGAACACTTGCACCTACAGGTGACTACAACGACCCACTAAGAGCATTAATCTTTGATAGTTAC
>OQVL01003169.1_pt1 | contig 10065 bp, 8 predicted proteins | sample 1691501 | NCBI WGS metagenome assembly OQVL01 (sample SAMN03418253, study PRJEB22391) | human gut metagenome | biome: human-gut; feature: organic feature; material: feces | host: Homo sapiens | place: Tanzania | collected 2013-01
TGATGCAGGTAATTCCCTGTATTATCAGCAGGAAATGATTATTCCTGTAGATGGTATGGATTTTGCTCTGCTGGTAGGCCTTAATGTTGAGAACGATGAAGGCTTTGATGAGGAAGAGAATGTTATCATCGCCAAGATTGTGAAGGATGAAAATGGCGAGGATGAATATGTAGATCCTACTGATGAGGAGTTTGAAAAGGTTCAGGCTGTATACAACGAGCTTTGCGATGCCGAGGAAGCTGAGTAAAAGACGGTGACCACAAGGAAGTTTGTATTACCACAGCTGTATTTTAGCAAGCTGATGCGTGCCATTACGGAGTTTGAGCTTATTGAGGAAGGGGATAAAATTCTTCTAGGCATCTCTGGTGGCAAGGATAGTATTTTTATGGCATATGCTATGGCCATGATGCAAAAACGGCTGAAAAAGAATTTTCAGTTGCAGGCCCTCACTATTAATCCCATGTTTTCAGAGGATTTTGATACAGAGCGTATCCAAGGCTTCATGGAGGAGCTGGGAATACCCTTTGCTTCTTTTCCTGTGGATATTGCTGGTACGATTGAGAATCAGGGAGGCAAGGATCCTTGCTATACCTGTGCCTTTTTCCGTCGAGGTGCTGTAAACCGCTATGCCAAGGAGCAGGGGTGTAACAAGGTAGCCTATGCCCATCACCATGATGATGCGGTGGAGACTTTTTTCATGGGGCTTCTGTATTCAGGACAGCTTCATACCTTTACCCCTAAGACCTATTTGGACAAAATGGATTTGACGGTTATTCGTCCCTTGGTGTACTTCCGAGAAGCGGAAATACGAGAGGCAATTCAGTATCATGGCTTTGAGCCTGTACCCTCGCCTTGCCCTTATGATGGACATACCATTCGTCAGAAGGTTAAGGACTTGATTCAGGAAATGAGTCAGGACAATCCCCAGCTCTATAGTCATTTGGCTGCAGCCATGCGGCAGGATGCCATAGGAGAGCTGTGGGCTCCGGCCAAAACCCGTAAGGAAATGCAAAAGCAGTATTTCAGCTATATGTACGGAAAGCAACAATAAAATATCTCAGATAGTATCTGAATAGCAAATAGTGCCAAAGCAAGAAACTGCTTTGGCACTATTTGTTTTCCAGATACTACTTTTGTGTATGGCGCATATACAAAAGTATAATTTTTAGCTGTAAAAAAAGGGGAATGTTAAATTGGATAAAATCTTCTATTTGCTAGCAAAATGAAAAATTAATATATACTTAGCCATCTTCAGCAGAAACGTCAGAGGTAACTTTATTCCTGCCATTATCCTTGCTTTGGTACATGAGCTGATCAGCTCTTTTGACAATACTGTTAAGTGAATCATCTTGGCGTACTATGGTGACACCGACGCTTATGGTAACTTCTAGTTCCTGACCATTTGGGGTGGTTATGACGGTATTTTCTACAAGGCGTCTGATTCTCTCAGCGATTACAGAGGCTTCATAATCTCTATTTAAATTAAAAATACCGACAAATTCTTCACCACCCCATCGGCCAAACATATCATTTTTTTTGATTATATGGGATATTCCCTTGGCAATATCTTTGAGGACTATATCACCTACATCATGCCCATAAGTGTTGTTAAATGCTCTGAAATGGTCTATATCAGCAAAGAGAACAGCAAATTTCTGTCCAAACTGTTGGTATTCAGACAGTTTATAGGTTAAAAAACTCTCTAGATAGGAACGATTGGGTAAATGAGTTAATGCATCATGCATTGCTTTTTTGGATAAATTTTCAATTAAGTTATCCTCATAGACTTTAGGAGAATTGCGGGTAAATACTTCAACTGAACCAATGATTTTGCCATTTTCTCTAATGGGGTAGATAGTGGTAATAAGAGGGATGCGGTAGCCCTCTTTATGCCGTACAAATACCTTTTCTGTTCGTACCACTCCATCTACATTGGTGGCAAATAATGGACAGCCTGAGGTACAAAGATGATTGCCAAATTCATCAATATGGTTCAACTTTGTTTGCGGGCACTCCAGACCTACCACTTCTTCAGCGGTAAAACCTGTAATCTGTTCTGCAGCCTTATTCCAAAATTTGATTTTTCTGTCAATATCAACAAAATACACGCCATCCTGAATATGATTCAAGATGCTTAAATATAATTTTTCTAAATCCATGTTTACACCCCCACCCAATTTGTATAAGATATTACAAATATCGCTACATATCGCTACACAGACATAGTACAATAAAAATATGCTATTTAGCTAACATTTCCTCTTGAAGATAGTATACCACAAATGCCCTTCTCAAACCATATAAATGTTGGTGGTGGCAAAAATTGTAGTAATGAACGATATACATAAGCTATGTTTTAGTTTATAATAAAGTGTATAATAGTCACTATTTCTGTAGACGGGTACAAATAACAGGGGGGAGTTAGTATAAGTGGCTGGAGGGGGAGGACACAAAGGGAAGTGTTTAAATCTTATACGGGGGTATTTGCATGAAGAATAACTGGTGGCCCAAGCAGGGGTGGGTTTTATTAGTAATCATTGCTTTATGTGGGGCTATAGTCTATATGCATAGACAATCTTTTTTGGACACAGATAAGGTGGTTGTGGATGAAAGATTGTACAATATAGGGGTATTACTGGACGATAGTGCCCACGATAATTATTGGAATGTATCTCATTACAACGGCTTTGAGGCTGCAGCTAAAGAGCTTGGAGTTACAATACATTATAAGACTAGTGTATCTGGCCATGACAAAGAAGCTATCCGCAAAGCAGGAGATGAGTTAATAGAGGAAGGCTGTGGCCAAATTTTTGCCATTGGATTTGTTTATAGTGAAGGTATACAGGAATTTGCTCAAAAGCATCCAGAGATTTTCTTTTTCCAGTGTGGAGGTATGCAAACAGCTCCCAATATGTCCATTTATTTTGGGCGTATGTATCAACCTAGATATTTGAGTGGGATGGCAGCCGGCATGAGAACCAAAACCAATCACATTGGTTTTGTGGCCTCTATCCCTACTCCTCAGACTATACGGGCTGTCAATGCTTTTACCTTGGGAGTTCAGAGGGTGAATCCTCAGGCGGTAGTTCATATTCGTTGGGTAAATGGATGGAACAATTCTCAAAAGGAAGTAGCTGTAACCAAAGAACTTTTGCAAGATTACCCCATTGATGTAGTAACCCATCATCAGAATAACAGCAAGTTATTGGAAGCAGCTCGGGATATGGGGGCTGAGGGAATAGGCTACCACTACAGTGATATGAACAAATTTCCCATAACTATGCTTACAGCTGTTGAATGGGACTGGAAGGAATTCTACATTAAGATGATCCAGGATTGTATTGCAGGTAAATTTTCTGATAAAGCATACTATCTTGGCCTTAATAGTAATACTGTCAAATTGGCACCTATTAGGCAAGGGGCATTGGCTAAGGAGCAGATAGCTTTTATTGACTCTGTAAAGGATTCCATGGTGGCAGGAAATTGGGACGTATTCTATGGCCCTATTTATAGCCAGGATGATCAGCTTATGATAGGAGAAGGACAAAATCCATCAGATAAATATCTGGTGACGGATATGAATTGGTTTGTTAAGGGAGTGGAGGGAAACATTGATGGAACAAACAACGGAAAAATATAAAATACGTTCTGCCACCATAAATCGCATCATTTTTGCAGGCCTACTCTTGGCGGTGCTTTCCTTTGTGGTTGTTTTTCTCTTTCGTCAGAGAATCTCTGTATTGTTGGTAAATAATGCCCAGATAGAAATGCTCAGTATTGTGGAGCAAAATCGTATGAAGGTGGATGTCCAAATAGAAGGCTTTCTTTATAGCCTAGAAACTATTGCTGAGGATGCAGCTGATAAAATCCATGCAGGTGAGCCAGTGGAGGGGTTGTGGAGGAGTAACCAGCTGATTGCCAGCAAGTTAAATCATTATGGATTTGTGGATATCCATGGCAAGGGCTTGATAGGCCCTGACATAAATATGAGACATTTTCCCAGTATTAAGAAATCCTTAGAGGGGCAGCGTAAAATTGTTTATATGGCCCAGAATGATTTCGGCGATACTGACGTGGCCGTATTTTCAGTGCCTGTTATGCGAGATAATATGGTTATGGGCAGTATCTATGCTACCATGGATATGAATACCCTGCCCATAATATTTGGTGATACATTAAATTATAATGAAGATGAAAACTTTATTATTACTACCGACGGAATGATCTTTGGTCAAACCATGGAAAAGGGATTGGTCGAACAGTTAGGCAGACAATTCCAAGACTGGCAAGGCTCTGAGACTGAAGAAAGTATTCGCAGTCTTTACACAAAGATTCGCCAAAACAAATCCGGCGTAGAACGAATAATTCTGCCAGACGGACGTCAAGTCTATGTAGCTTGCATGGATATAGATGCTGTTGATAATCTGTATGCGCTGGATGTATTACCTATAGAAGTAGTAGAGGCTCGTATCAATGATATTCTGAACAGTATCACTATGGTTACAGGCGGCCTTTTGCTTGTTCTCTTATTAGGTTACGGCATTACAGAAATGAAGCAGGCAGGCTACCAACAGGAAATCTACAATTTGGCTTATATAGATAGCCTGACAGGTCTGGAGAATAGAGCGAAATACAACAAAGATATGCAGATGGAGGTAAATAAACATCACACCTCCATCAGTGTGGTAGTGTTGGATATTAAAGGTATGAGAATCATCAATGAACTTCTGGGGATGCCTTTTGGCGATGAGGTAATTCGTAGAGTTGCAGGTATATTAAAGGACAATATGCGGGGACAGGAGCGCTGTTACAGAGGAAATAGCAGTGTTTTCTATCTGATAAATTGGGATGTAGATCAGGAAGAGATGGAAAAACGCCTGGTGGAGCTTATGGAGAAAGTAAAAGCAGGGGACTGCGCCCAGGGCAAATACAATATTCAGTTGTTTGCAGGTGTGTATAGGCATGTTATTGAGAAAAAAATTGTAAATAGCGGTGGGTTGAATATAAATGGTATTCCTATGGATTTTGCAGATGAACTGATTGATAATGATATTCATTGGGCTGAAAATATCCGTACTAAGGCCAGGGCTGCCTTGGAACAATCGAAAACCATCGCTAAAGGAAGAATTTGTTTCTTTGACAACAAGCTGGCAGAAAAAATAGAAACAGAAAAACTGTTGGAGAATAATTTCCAGCAGGCTTTAGAAAATAATGAGTTTGTTCTGTACTATCAGCCTAAATATGGTATCAAAGGCGCAGAGCCAGAGCTGCATGGCGCAGAGGCTTTGGTTCGCTGGATAAGCCCAGAGTATGGCTTCTTGTCACCGGGAAGATTTATACCTCTTTTTGAGCGGGACGGCAATTTGGAAATTTTGGACAGACATGTGTTGAAGCTGGCCTGCCGGCAGATACGCCAATGGCTGGATGATGGTTATGAAGCAGTACCTATATCTGTTAATGTTTCCAGACGGAATATTGTGGGAGGCGATGATTTCCTTAAATATGCATTAGCTGTGCTGGATGAATATAGCGTTCCCCCTCATTTGATACAGCTGGAGATTCTAGAAACTGACGCTTCTGTGGATTCCAAGCTGTTAATACAATTCCTGCAGGCTTTTAAATCCAGCGGATTTAGTCTGGCTATGGATGATTTTGGCAGCGGCTATTCTTCCCTTGGTATGTTCAATTCCATGCCTATTGATTGTCTCAAACTGGATAAGAGCTTCTTTGACAGCTGGCGGCCAGATATGCCAGAAAGAGATAGCTGTCTGATTAAATATATGATAAAGGCAGCCCATGATACAGGCAGAACTGTGGTAGCTGAGGGCATCGAAGAAAAATTCCAGGTAGATTTGCTGCGGCAATACGATTGCGATATGATACAGGGATATTATTTCAGCAAGCCATTGCCAGCAGAAGAATTTGCTAACAAAATGCGTAAGCGGGTATAAAGTAAAGCAGTGAGAGGGGAAGCCATCTCACTGCTTTATTGTGTGATATTGAATTAGAAAATTGGTACGTTTATAGTTGGAATAGAAAGGTCATATAATTCGTGGGGGGCTATATCTTGGCCATCAGCCCATTCAACAGTATGCCCAGCAACGTGAACTGTTGCAAAAATAGTTGGATCTTGAAGTTGACCATACCAATCTCCGCTAATATAAGGCTTTACATCAAAAATACGTTGCTCTCCAGTATCAAAGGAGAGGTAGAGTTTGTAATCATTTAATGGTTTGACTGTTATTACTTTTGGTCGCAGCATATGAATCACCTTCCTCACTGAAGTGGTGCGATTTTAAATACGGCCTGTCCTCTGGACAAGAGTTTCCAATTGGCAGCTAATTCGTCATGGTGAATATCTATCCATGTTTGAACCATAATTTAGTGATTTCTTGCTTAGTACGTATAGTAATCATACCTTAGTAACTATATTTTAGCTATGGAGAGTGGTTATGTCAAATTTTTTCATGATAGTAAACAGTACATGATAAATAGAACAAAATATGTAAATAGTGCATTGATTTATACCAAATGTGGTTGATGAATGGACTTTTGTTATTTTATAGTGGATTTTTTTTAGGAAAAGACTTGCATATCTGGCTTTTTTCCTTTATTATGGTAAATGTATCTCCACTGAGGAGAAATATATTGTTTGGAGGCGTTAGCTTTGATTAAGGTTTTAGTCAGCGGTGCCTGCGGCAGAATGGGACAGGCAGTTGTCAAGGCTGTTATGGAGGACCAGGAGCTGCAGCTAGTAGCTGCTGTTGATATTAAAACCGGCATTGATGCCGGTGAAATGGTGGGCATGGGTACATCCGGTATAGTTGTCACCGACAATCTGGACCAGGCTATTGAGGATACCAAGCCAGAGGTTATGGTAGACTTTACCCGCCCAGATGTGGTATATGGCAATGCTGTCAAGGCATTGAAGAAGGGAGTATCTCCTGTTATTGGCACCACAGGTCTTTCTGATGAGTCTAAGGCAGAGCTGGCTCAGCTGGCAAAGGACAACAATGCACCATGCTTTGTTGCACCAAATTTTGCTATTGGCGCTGTACTGATGATGCTGATGGCCAAGCAGGCTGCCAAATATATGCCAGAGGTGGAGATTATAGAGCTTCATCATGACAAGAAGCTGGATGCTCCATCTGGTACAGCTCTCCAGACTGCGGCTATGATTTCTGAGGTGCGTGCTGCTCATCAGCAGGGCAATCCAGAGGAAAGCGAAAAGGTGCAGGGAGCCAGAGGTGCCAATGTAGATGGTATGCATATCCACAGCGTTCGTCTGCCAGGTTATGTGGCTCATCAGGAGGTTATCTTTGGCGGTCTTGGTCAGACCTTGACTATTCGCCATGATTCCTTGAACCGTGAGTCCTTTATGCCAGGTGTATGCCTGGCCTGCAAAAAGGTACGCAGCCTTTCCGGTCTGGTAATCGGCTTGGACAAGGTTATGGATTAATATTGATTAACATTTGAAAGGATGTATATAGATGAAAAAATACAATGTTGCTATTCTGGGTGCTACTGGTGCTGTAGGTCAGGAATTCCTGAATCTGATTGAGGAGCGTAATTTCCCATTTGCTGAGCTGAAGATGCTGGCTTCCAAGCGTTCCGCTGGTAAGAAGATTCAGTTCATGGGCAAGGAGTACACTGTTGAGGAGGCTACCGAGGACTCTTTCAAGGGTGTGGATATTGCGCTTTTTGCTGGTGGCGCTGCTAGCAAGACCTTTGCACCTGCTGCTGTAAAGGCTGGTGCTGTAGTTATTGATAACTCCAGTGCTTTCCGCATGGACCCAGAAGTACCATTGGTTGTACCAGAGGTAAACCCAGAGGCTATTGCCAACCATAAGGGTATTATTGCTAACCCTAACTGCTCTACCATTATTATGGTTATGGCTCTGAAGCCTCTTTATAATGTATCCAAGATTAAGCGTGTAGTTGTATCCACCTATCAGGCTGTATCCGGTGGCGGCAAGGAAGCTATGGCTGAGCTGGAGGAGCAGGTAAAGGCTATTAACGAGGGACGTCCTGTAGTTGCCAATATTCTGCCTGGTGCATCTCTGGCTAAGCATTATCAGATTGCTTTCAACCTGATTCCTCAGATTGATGTATTCAAGGCCAATCTCTACACCAAGGAAGAGATGAAGATGATCGACGAGACCAAGAAGATCATGAATGATGATAGCATGAGAATCACTGCTACCACTATTCGTGTTCCTGTATACAGAAGCCATGCTGAGTCTGTAAACGTAGAGTTTGAGGACGAGATTTCTGTAGAAAAGGCTCGTGAGGTATTGGCAGCATTCCCAGGTGTTACCCTCACTGATAATCCTGATGAGCAGATTTATCCAATGCCTTTGGAGACTTCCGGCAAGGACGATGTAGAGGTAGGCCGTATCCGTAAGGATTATTCCATCGATAATGCCCTGAATTTCTGGGTATGTGGTGACCAGATTCGCAAGGGTGCAGCTCTCAATGCCCTCCAGATTGCTGAGTATATGATTAAAAATGAAATGGTTTAATTAATTACCAAATAAATAAGAGAAGCCCTGTCAGATAGAGAATCTAGTTCCTATTTGGCAGGGCTTTTGTGATATAATTATACCTAAATGAATTGGGGTTTAGGCGCAAGGGAATAATATTGGCAGAGGATGGGTAAGTGTGATGGATAATATTCAGAAAAAATTATTTCAGTTGCAGTGATGATGGAGAACCAAGTGGAACTGCGGGGAAACCAATGCTTGAGGTGTTGACAGGGCAGGAACTGCATAATGTGGTAGCAGTCGTAACAAGATATTTTGGTGGAACACTTCTTGGAACTGGAGGATTGATCCGTGCGTATACAAAAAGTACGCAAGAAGGAATCAAGGAAAGTACAGTGATCGAAAAATGTCTTGGGGTAATGCTCAGCCTCACTTGTGATTACACGACATCTGGAAAGATTCAGTATTTAACTGCAACAGACCATATTCCAGTGCTTGATACAGTGTATACGGATCATGTAACATTTAAAATGATCGTACCAGTGGAAGAAGTTGGAAGTGTTGAGAAAAAGTTTATGGAAGCATCTATGGGGAAAGCAGTTCTTGAAAAAGGAGAAGAAACTTATTACGCTGAAATTGATGGTAAGATCACTTACGATCTATAGATGAAGGATGATATGATTTCATTTCTTTACAGTGATAAAATATCATGTTAAAATTTATCATAGTTAATTAGTCAGAAATAATGAAAAGGAGTAAAATTCTATGAAAATATCAGAGATTTTAAAAAACAAGTCAACAATTTCGTTTGAGGTATTTCCTCCAAAGAATAAAGAAGGAGACATTTCTTCTATTTATAGTACGATTGAGGGATTAGCAAAATTATCCCCAGATTTTATTAGTGTTACATATGGTGCAGGTGGATCTACAAAAGGTAAGACAGTAGAGATCGCGTCAGTTATTAAGCATGAATATGGAATTGAATCTGTAGCACATTTAAGCTGTATTTCATCTACAAAAGAGGATATCAAATACGAATGTGAACGTCTGAAAGAAGCAGGAATCGATAATATTTTAGCATTAAGGGGAGATTATCCTGCAGATGCAACAAACTTTGATCCTGAGAATCTGGAATTTCACTATGCAAGTGAATTAAATGAATTTATCGGAGAACATTTTAAAGGACAATTTTGCTTATCAGGAGCATGTTATCCAGAGACACATCAGGAAGCTGATGGGTTTAAGAAAGATTTAGAAGCATTAAAGAAGAAAGTAGATGCAGGAGCAGAATATTTAGTAACACAGATTTTCTTTGACAATGATTATTATTACAGATTAGTCAGAGAAGCAAGAAAGATCGGTATCACAGTGCCAATTCTTGCAGGAATCATGCCAATTACCAGCGCGAAAATGATCAACACCACTATCAATCTGTCCGGTGCCAGCATTCCAAAGGCACTCTCTGATTTAATCGCAACTTACGGGGAGAATCCTTCGGATATGCGAAAGGCTGGAATTGAATATGCAGCAAGGCAGATTAACGATCTGGCAGAACCGGGGATGCATTATGTGCATATCTATA
>OQVL01003170.1_pt1 | contig 10061 bp, 5 predicted proteins | sample 1691501 | NCBI WGS metagenome assembly OQVL01 (sample SAMN03418253, study PRJEB22391) | human gut metagenome | biome: human-gut; feature: organic feature; material: feces | host: Homo sapiens | place: Tanzania | collected 2013-01
ATGAAAAGCTCACCGGATCGATACCTAAGCATCAGAAATACAAAATTATAGCATGGAAATTCGTAATGCATTTAGCCAAATCAGGAGTGGCGCACCTGACTTAACAGGACAAAGGGAACTATCGAGGTATTGGTAATTTCATTCGTTCGGATGTGATTGTCATGGATATTGATAATGACCATTCAGAGGAACCGGCAGAGTGGATTACAGCTGAGAAGCTGGAGGGAATATTCCCTGATATGGAATATATGCTTGCTTCCAGTAGACATCATCTGCTTCCAAAGGAGGGGAAGTCAGCCAGACCGAGATATCACATCTATTTTCCTATTTCAGAGATTGCAGATGCAGAAGTGTATGGGAATCTGAAGAAGGCGTTGCAGAAGGAGTATCCCTTCTTTGATGGAAATGCATTAGATGCAGCAAGATTTATCTTCGGTGCTGATTGTGAAGAAGTATTGGTGCATGATGGCTGGATGACTATTGATGAAGAAATTGATGTCAGTCAGCTTGTCGAGGATGAAGAATTTGAAGCTGAGGATTCGGAGAGTGCATCTGGTGGGCAGATTCTGGAAGAGGAACGGCGTAGGACGCACTGACGTATATGTCATCGCATGGGAACCAAGTTCCGGAATGCCGATTCCATAGTAGATGTCGGAGATGATATCTTCCTGCGCAAACTCGTCACTGACAATGTTTTGAGCACGCAAAGGAGTGGTCCAGCTAGCCAGCGTACCGACAATCTGGAGACCGTTGGCCTCATAGATGTTCGGGACTTCCCATATCGATTCGCGACTGTATTTCACGCTGAAAGGCACGTCGGAGAGAGGATACTGCGAGAGGTCGCCATAAATGGTTTCCAGCTGCCCGAAGAATTCCAATGCTCCGTCCCAATCCTTGTTCCACAGGCAGAGTCTGCCGCCGAGCATAAGGCCCAATGCACGGCCTACGCGGTAGTCGGTGCCGGAATCGTATGTCCTGCGTGCAGGCATGGCGGACAGATTCTTACGGAGCTCCTCAATGCAGAAACTACGGATTTCCGTGGCTGACATCCTCGGAAGCTTCACTATTTTAGTCCTGTTTTCTTCCGTGACACGTTCCGTATAGAAAGGCACGTCACCGAATGTGGAAGTCAGGATATACCAGTAGAATGAACGGAGGACGGCGGCTTCCGCATAGAGTGGAGCGGCCTCATTTTCATTGATATAGCCTTCAGAAACTGCCCTGTCCGTGTAAAATATCATACTGTTGGTACGGGACACGCCCTGATAGCCGCGCTGCCATACAAGGGATGCGGCACCCGGACGGGCCGGGGCGATATCACAGACCGCATCTATCTGATTGTCAATGTTCAGATACATCAGGTCGGTAGCGCATTCACACATTTCCCAGAAGCCCATATTGGTATAGATAAGCTTCAGCGGAGAATAGCAGGCATTAAGTCCGGTCTTGATTTGTTCCACACTGCGGTAATATTTGTCACCTTCAGTGTAGGACGTAATCTTTTCCTTCAGCGAACATGACATTGCGCCGAAGATCAGCAAAGCTATTGCAATTGTCTTTTTCATATTCTAGAAGTTCATCTGAAGATTAATCACGAATGTTCTCGGGCGAGGAAATGCGCCATCATCGATACGACGTGTCACAGAACTGGTGGAGACATCAGGATCGAATCCGTTATAGCGCTTCCAAAGAAGCAGGTTCTCGCCGCTCGCGCCCACGATGATGCTCTTGCACCAGTTCTTGGCAATGTTGAAGCGGTAGCTCAATGACACCTCTTTCAGTCTCACATAAGACGCATCATATATCATGCGGTCGCTGGCATTGTAATCCTCTTTGCCGGCACGAGGGATATCGGAGTCCGGATTCAGTTCCGGGTCCCACGAATTAAGCATGAAGCGGTACTTGTTGTATGCCCTGGAGCCGCTTCCTGCAAGGATTTCACTGATATTGTATATCTTTCCTCCAAGTGACCAGGTGGCAAAGACTTTCAATGAGAGATTGCCGATGGTGAAATTGTTCTGCAAGCCGCCATAGAGGACCGGATCAGAATTGCCCTGGTAGACAAGGTCGTTCTGGTCGAGCAGGCCGTCATTGTTCTGGTCCACGAAACGGCTGATTCCCAGCTGGGAAGAACCGGAACTGACGTATGTCTTGGTGATTTTGTTCCTTTCAATCTCATCCTTGCTGTGCCATACGCCGGCGTATTGATATCCCCAGAGGGAATTCAAAGGATATCCGGCACGGTAGCCGTACAGAGGCTGCGTGGTGTTGCGGAAATTCACATAGGTCGGCACGAGACGGTCCTCACCTGCATCAATCACGCGCTGGGCATTGTGCGAAACGGTAAGCATCGTGCTCCATGAGAATTTTTTCGAGACGATGTTGCGGGTCGTGAGAGTTGCTTCAATGCCTCTGTTGCGGGTGCTTCCCATATTGGTGAAATAGGTATCATATCCCGTGGACTGGTTCGTCTTCATCGCCAGAAGAAGGTCGGAAGTATTTGACTGATAAGCATCCACTTCGAGATTAACCCTCTCGCCGAAAGCTACGAAATTGAGACCGACATTGTATGAGTCCGTCGTTTCCCATGTAAGGTTTCCGTTGCTCAGACGGGTGTCGTAGTATGCGATCGGGCGGTAATCTCCCAGCATCCAGACGCCCTTGTCGGAGGTCAGGGTCGATTGGGACATATAGGTACCGATGGCATCATTGCCGCTCCGGCCGATACTTGCACGGAGCGAAAGGTCGTCCAGCCAGGACACGCCTGCCAGGAAATTTTCCCTGCTGATGTTCCATCTCACGGCTGCGGCCGGGAACACTCCCCACTTGCGGTTCGCAGCGAAGTTCGAGGCTCCGTCGGCACGCATTGTCAATGTCAGGTAGTATTTCTTCAGGTAGTCGTAGTTCACTCTGGCGAGGAAAGACATAGAAGTCTTTATGTTCTCGTAGCTGCGGTTCGTGGTGCAACGTTCATCCAGAAGGCCGCCGAGATTCTTGTAGGTGACATTGTCATCCATATAGCCTTCGCCATTGAACCAATTGTAATTCAGGTTCATACGTTCTGCCGTAAAGCCTGCAAGCAAGTTCAGGGTGTGACGGCGGGCAAATGTGCGGTCGTATGTAAATGTATTCTCGCTGAGAAGGACTTGACGGTCCTGGCGGATCGCCGTCGCCGTTCCTCCGGTAAGGTTGCGCTGTGCCACCGGAAGGGTTGAAGGCGCGTAACGCAATGATTGATAAGCATCTGTAGTAAACGAGAACTTGCTTACGAATGAAGCGAAACGGCTGAATATGAGACGCACCCACGGCAGGAGGTTCAGATTCGTCTGCTTGACATCATAGCTGATCTGCTTGGCACAGATATATGGATTGTTGAACGGCGCTCCGCCTGAAGCGTATTCCGAGCCGAAAGTATTCCATGTATCATTGATGCCGAGGAGCGGACTGAGATATATGGCGGCCGTACTGCTGGTTCCGGTTATGGAGGCGCTGGACTTGTCCGTATGGCGCTCTGCATAATACAGACGGGCTCCGGCACGCATCCATTTGAGAGGCTGCGTCTCCACGCTCACCCTGCCGCTGACACGCTTGAATCCGGATCCGATTACGACACCTTTTTCGTCATGATATCCGAAAGAAGCTGATGCCCTGGTAACATTGGTACCGCCTTGTGCAGAGAATGAATAATCCTGATACACACCGGTTTGCGAGAGCGCATCAATCCAGTCCGTGCCTTTTCCCTTGCCGAGGACCTCGTCCTGCGGAAAATAGAAATTACGGGACGGATCTTCTTTTCCGCCGATGTATTCGGAAATGTAGTGCGTCATGTTGCAGTACTGCGCAAATTCCGATGCATCCATCAAATCGAGAGATCCGGCTATCTTGGATATACCGGCAGCCGCCTTGAAATTGGCCGTGAAGTTGCGGGATGTCTCTCGCTCCGTCGTGATGAGGATAACGCCATTGGCACCTCGGGAACCATACAGGGAAGTGGATGACACATCTTTCAGGACGGAAATGCTCTTGATGTCTGCCGGATTTATCTCATTGAGGTCAGAAACCGCGTCGATTACGCCATCCACCACAATCAGCGGCGCATTGCCCGCACTGATGGACCTGGCTCCACGGATCTGGATGGACGCTTCCGCACCGGGTTCTCCCGTCGATGACATCATGTCCATACCCGCCACACGTCCCTGAAGGGCCGAGCTGACCGAGGCTGCAGGAATATCGTTCAATGATTTCATGTCCACTACGGAAACAGCGCCCGTAAGGTCGGACTTCTTGGCGGTTCCGTAGGCGATGACCACCACGTCGTCCAGCTTTGCGGCATCGGATTTCATGACCACGTCGATCTTCACTCTTCCGTTCACCTGTTCGAGTTTGGATTCGAAGCCGAGGCAACTGAATTCCAGGAAGCCGTTCTTGAATACGGTGATTTCATATTTTCCGTCCGTATCGGTCGCCGTTCCCTTGGTTTTCGACTGTTTGTCAAGCACATATACACCCGGCATAGGATTGCCTTCGCTATCCTTAACCGTTCCGCTGACCTTGATGCTCTGCGCAAATGACATTGTGGCAGAGAGGAACAGCAGGAGAGTAAATATGAGTATTCTTTTCATATATGCGTACGTTTATAAATCTATCTGATTGTCGGTTTGTTTCCTGTAGCATAGATTTCGCCTGAGCATTTGTCCACGGCTTCCGCAGGCAATGCCGCCGTAGATTTGCAGTTCGAGAGCACAGGAACAGGCGTGACTTTCAGGATGTGGGCGATGATACCGCCGACCGCTCCGATTTTCGCATTGACAGGTGCCAATGTGTTTTTAGTCATTCCGAATGAACCGGCATTGGTACAATCCGTTATTTCCGTAAATGCGGTTCCGCCGAGTATTCCGCCGGCAAGCGCACATGGTTTCGATATTCCTCCGGCAAGAACGGCTCCGGTATTGGTACATCCTGAAATTTTGGCAGGAGCGGCTGGAAGTCCCACGACGATTCCGGCAATGCCGCCCACATATAATTGTCTCGCGCCTGACATGGCAGCGGATGCGCCACTGGCAATGTTGCTGCAGGCATCGACTGTGCCGGAATTGGTGCAGCCAGTGATTTCCGTATAAAAACCGGCAGTAGGCGTAGGAGTCACATACATTGCGGAAGCATCCCCTGACAACGGAGCCATACGCCCCACAATTCCTCCCACGGCATAGGCTCCCTGCGCTCCGGATTTCTGCTTCTCATTCTCCCACAATGTAATCTTGCCTTCATTGGAACAATTCTTCAGCTTCACGAAAACGTCCTTGGTTCCGCCGTATGCTGATGCCAATATTCCTCCGACGGCGCATTTATGGAGGCCGGAAGCAGCAACGGCATTTTTCAGAATCGTTATGTTGCCTGTGTTCTTGCAATCCTCGAAGGTGCCGAGCTTGCTTTCTGCATCAGGTCTGAATGCAAGGCCTCCGCCGATCAACTCATGATTCCCGGTGAAAGGCAGGTTGATTTCGAAATCCGCGCTGTTCGTGCAAGATTTCATAGTGCCGGCATTGGCTTCCACAAGACCGCAGAAATGGAAATTTGCGTCCACCGTCACGGTGAGTTTCGACTTGCTTTCGCAGTTTTCAATGGTTCCAAGATTGGTTCCGGCAAGGACTGCACATGAATTATCCCCGGGTTCATTGCGCAATCCGTCCAGTTTAAGGTTTTTAACGACAGCGCCTTCGGCAATTTTCTTGAACAATGGTTTATGGATTGCATTGCGGGTAATCGTGTAACCACCGCCATTCAACACACCATTCCAGGATTCAATCTGCGTGAGATCTCCTGCATTGACGATATTCGAGGCAACATTGACCTCGCCCGTCTCAGGATCCACCCAGTCGGAATAGTCGCCGGCATTGACGGCATCGGCGAAAGTATTCCAGGATTCCGGGTCGGTGATGATCAGCGCTCCGGCAGGCACGAAAGTCTGCTTTCCCCAATCGACGACCACGCCTGAAGGAATGCGGGTGTTTTCCCTTATTTCGATGACCATCTGACGGTTATAGCTGTCGGTAAGCGTGATGTTGAATCCGTCCGGATATTCGCCGGCAGGGACACAGAAATTCAGCTCCGCAGCCTCCTTACTGCCAGTTGAGAAACCGGCATCCGGCACAGAAATTTCAATTCTATTGTCCGCGTCAATGGCAGAAAGTGCGCCAGTCGCAAGATTCAGCCCGAATTTACCGGATATAGGAGCCGACAGACTGTTCAGGACAATGCCGGCAATCTTATTCTTTCCGAAATCCATGGCAATGCGTACCACGCCACAGAGGTTTTTCAGTTCAAATTCCTTGTCGGAGGATTGTCCATAAAGGACGGCGGCGCCGTTGCTGAAGGAGCCCGGTGTCCATTTCTGGACGGTCTGGAGCGATATCTCCGCTTTTTCAGAATCCATGGCATCACATATCCAGCTCGGATAAACGACTCCGTATGGAGCATTGACTCCATCGACATTGAATGTCGCCTTTACGGTCTTGGCTCCGATTTCATGGAGAGGTTCAGAACGTTTTCCGTTTACGGCAATTCGGTCACCTTCACACCAATATACAGGATAGGCATCCCCGTTCAACTCTCCTAGAACAGTCTTGGACGCGATTCCGGAGCTCAGGGACAGGCTGACATTCTCATCCGGAACGGGCTCGGGTTCTGTTCCGCCGGATGTTTCCGTCTTCCCGCAATTCGTAGATACCAGCGGCAAAGCTACGATTGCGAGTAATGTCAAAAGTTTCGTTTTCATTTTTATTCGTTGATTATCAGTCTTTTAATATTCAATCTATTTCTTTGTCCGGAGGTCCGGCAACAGATGCCGCACTTCCGCGGATTTGTTCGGCATAAGCAGTAGGTGTCTTTCCGAACATCTCACGGAAGCATTTCGCAAAATATGAGACGTTGGAAAATCCGACTGTGTAGCAGATTTCAGAAATATTGTTCCCTTGCGGGTCCCGAAGCATTTCCGCAGCCACGGCAAGCCGCAGATTCCGGACATAGTTGTTAGGTGAAGTTTCCAGCAAACGCCTTATCCGCCTGACCAGAGTGGATGGGCTAACCGCCATTTTATCAGCTATTATCTCATTGGACAACAATGGATTGGAAAGATTTTCCCTGACAATGCCGTCGAACTCTGACAGGAAAGTCTGATCTTTCTTCGGAAGTCCTACAATCTGTGATACGGTATTGATCTTTTCCCGGAAGACTTCCTCTTCCCTGGTCCGACGGTATTCCTCCTCCAGTTGACGATGTTTGCGTTCCGCTTTTTTGTGCATTACCACGAATACCGCTGCATAGATCATCAGTATGAACAACAGAAACAGCGTGATGCCCAAAGTCGATGCCCAGAAAGGCGGTTTCACAACGATTACCAACGGATAATGCGCTTCGTGCCATTCTGAAGATGATGCTGAAGACCTGATTTCCAGAGTATAAGTTCCGGCCGGCACGTTATACCATGAGGCGTTGCGCGAAACAGAGATATCCTTCCAAGCCTTGTCATAGCCTTTAAGCCGGCATTGAATCCAAAAAGAAGATTCCGACAGCATGTCTGGAGAAGAGAAATCGAAAATGAAGGAACTCTGGTCGTTCCGGAGCTTGATCCTCTCCACAAGGTCAATGTTTTCATCACCGGTCACCATCTGATTTCCTGCACGCATCCCGGTAATCACAATTCTCGGATAACCGCCGGAGCGCATTTTGGTCGGAGAATAGCAGATGAACCCATTGTCAGATCCGGCGCAGAGTTTCCCTGAGGTAAGACGTAAAGTACTGTTGGTCAATTTGGTATCCAAAAGGCCTTCGACATCTGTATACAGTCTCATGCCGGAATTTTCAGGATCGAATTGTATCAATCCTTTGTCGGAGGACAGCCACAACGACCCGCTTCTGTCTTCGGAACAACAGAAAAACACATTCGACGGCATTGACGGGAATCCTGACTGGTCATAAGTCGTGAATTTGGCGGTTCCGGTATCATATAAGGAAAAGCCATGGCTGAATCCGACTGCCCAGACACGACCTTTCTTGTCGATATGTACGGAAGTGATTTTATTGCTCGGCAGACCTGAGCCGTCGTCTTGGGTAAAATGAAGCATTTCACCGTCTGATGGATTCCAGCGATATAGACCGGAAGCAAATGTTGAAAACCACATATTGCCTTCGGCATCTTCGGCTATCGAGGTAACGAACACGCCGTCAATGGATTTCACGTCCTCAAAACAATCTTTTTCTCTATTGTATCTGGAGAGTCCAAGTGTCGTACCTGCATAAATATCGCCTTTCTTCGTCTTGTAAACCAGATAAATCTTCTGGTCCTTACGTCCGCTGTCCCGCATTATACCGCCATAAGGTTTCAATGCAAGTGTCTTGATATCAAGTTTATAAACTCCGCTCAATGAACCGAACCAGAGAGAATTGCCATCAATACAAGGAGAGCAGACCGTCCTCGGTATTCCAGGTATCTTTACACGTTCAACAGTCGCATTTACCGGATTCCACAGCAGAAATCCTGCTTACTCGGTAGACACCCAAACCTTGGTCGGCGATTCTTCGCAGAAACCGCTGACAATGCACCCTTCCAGAGATGTACCGGAAGCAGTGTAGTATTTCTCGAAATTCGTCTGCGCGATTCCGGACCAGTTCACGCCGCTGTCTTTCGTGCCGAGCCATACCCCTTCATTGTTGTCCACGAACGAGCAAGTGACGTAACTGCTTGACAATGAAAAACGGTCGTCGGGATTATATTCAATGTGTCTTGAGCCGGTCCCATGCAAATCGTATCTCCATACGCCGGCAGATGTGGAAAGCCAGATCCATCTTTCTCTCTCGAAGAAAGCATCCAGAAGCGTTACACCGGCAGGAAGATGGAACAAACTGCGGATGGAACCGGATATGGGGTCTATTTCACTGATTCCATTGACCGTGCTTGCCACATAAATCTGCCCGTCGGCTCCTTCGAAAATGCCTTCGACATCATCGGAATCGAACCATCCGCCATCCTTGAACGGTTCCAGGTCATTGGCATTGTCAAATCCTGAAGCAGAGTGATACAGCGGTGAATGATAGCGCGAGAGCCATATTCCGCTGTTCTTGGAACAGAGAATCCTGCGGAAGCCGGAAATTCCCAAGGCGTCGTAACCGATATGGTGCAAATGGGAATATTTCGTGTTGTAGCAGAACAAGCCCTGCCCCTTTACAATCATCCAGATATGACCATTCTTGTCGGTGGTTATGCTCCGGATCTCGCCTCGTATGGATTCGCCGTCGTCAGCCTTCAGGAGAATAGGTTCGAACTTGTCACGGATATAGTTGTAGCGGCAGACACCGTTGTCGGTTCCTATCCAGATATTGCCGTCCCTGTCCTCTACCAGACAGCGGACATAGTCTGTTTCAAGTCCCAGTTTATCAGTGAAGAAGACATCGAATTTCCTGCCGTCATAGCGGTTCAGTCCATGACTGGTCCCGACCCAGACAAATCCACGGGAATCCTGAATGATGCTGCTTACGCCATCGAATGACAGCCCGCTGTCGGCGGTCGTCAAATGTGTAAACTTATATTGGCTCACAGCAGCTTGTGCCGTACCATGAAGCGCGGCAGCAAGCAGCAATGAGACTGCAATATTCTTTATTATATTTCGGGCTCTCATAACCGGGAAATGAGATTTTATTTAAAATCGAACACTTTGTTGGTGATACGTCCTCTTACGACATAGAGATATCCAGTATCGCCCTCATGATCCCTTCCACCTGAACCATATACCGCAAGAATTTCATCGCCGCCAAGCGGACAAAGCGAATTCCATTTCGCACAGGCCTTGGTCTGGTCTATTGCAAACGGTCTGGAAACTCCTCGCATCGTACTGAATTTATTCTTGACGAATTCTGATTTCGGGCATATCTGGACTTCCATTGCCGTATGTTTATATCGCTCGGCATGAGTGCTTTGCGGTGCACCGTCCGTCGTCTGATATGACATTACGAAATAATTGTCAGTGTCAGTATCCGTGTCAGTATCGGTATCCGTGTCTGTGTCT
>OQVL01003172.1_pt1 | contig 10056 bp, 7 predicted proteins | sample 1691501 | NCBI WGS metagenome assembly OQVL01 (sample SAMN03418253, study PRJEB22391) | human gut metagenome | biome: human-gut; feature: organic feature; material: feces | host: Homo sapiens | place: Tanzania | collected 2013-01
TAATTGTTGAGCAAACTCCGGTCCCTGCCGTAACCGTACCGACAAGCGGCACATGATAAGCCTTTGTGTCAAAACCTTTTATGCGAACCGTTCTTTTCATCAAAGGGTCACGCTCAATATACCCTGCTTTTTCAAGCGTATTAAGCATATACTGTGCGGATGACGGCGAATGATAATCCATAGCCGTTTCTATTTCCCTTACTGTCGGAGCAACTCCTCTTTCATCAAAATATTCTTTGATGAACTCCAGGCATTGCTTCTGCTTGAGATCCATTTTTTTCATTTGGCCCTCCGTTGCTATAATTATAATATACTTATTTTATACATCTTATTATACATTAAATATAGTATCACCGAAAAACGCCAAAGTCAAACAAATGTACCCTTTTTAATAAAAAGTTCAAAAAAGATGATATTATTGAGAGGAATTTTACACTTTTAAAAATTTTTTTGAAAAAAGTGTTGACAAATCCATATTTTTACGCTATACTCTTGCTTGCAAGTCTAAACGGCTTTATAGCTCAGTTGGCTAGAGCACGCGGTTCATACCCGCGGTGTCACTGGTTCGAATCCAGTTAAAGCCACCAACGGCCCGGTGGTCAAGCGGTTAAGACACCGCCCTTTCACGGCGGTAACACGGGTTCGATTCCCGTCCGGGTCACCACAGAAGGAACATCAAACGATGTTCCTTTTTATTTTATAAAAAAGCATATAACAAAAAGCGAACGACACAGCCGTTCGCTTTCTGTTTATTGGATTAGGAGTAGAGAAATGTGAACAATTTACTTTTGAGCTAAGTTTAAACTGTTCCGAATATCCTCAACCTCAATTAAAAACATTCGGAGCAATTTAAGCCGAGGCTTAAATTGTTCATCGAGCACTAAGCAAGCGCTTTACCTAAATTTTCACATTTTGCAACCGCTTCATCATCAGGAGCGTCATTGCAAATCACGCTGTCGCAAACCAAATCCGCACCGAAAGATTTGCAATCATTCTCCCACGTTTGCATCCACTCGCCGTCGCCCCATCCGTATGAACCGAAAAGTGCGATTTTTTTACCTTTAAGCTTATTTTTACAAGAGTCAAACATAGGCTCAAATTCTGTATCTTCAAGCTGTTCGCAACCCATTGACGGGCAACCGAACGCTATAAAATCGTAATTATCAATCATATCGGAGTTGAATGAATCCGCCGTAAACAATTCAGGCTGTCCGCCTGCCGATTTTACACCGTCAACAACTGCGTCTGCCATAGCCGCCGTGTTGCCTGTTCCGCTCCAATATACAACTGCTGTTTTGCTCATAAATACACCGTCTTTCTTAAATCGCTTTTACGGTAAGCTTAGTTATGCTTCTGCCGCCAAGCCATAATTTTGTATATACTTCCTTGCATTTGTTGAATTTTGCAAATGTTTTAATCGCTTCACACTCGTTACAATACACCTTCCAGCAACCCGTGCACTTGCTGTTTTGCCCCGCATTGTCGATAAATCCTTTGACATCATCAAGCGGATAACCGAGGAAAATTCCGATTTCGTGCGGAAACTCATCCGTGTGCATCAGTCGACTTTTGAGCCTTTCAAGGCAGGCTTCAACATCGGTGCTTCCGTAGCCGTGTTGCATCAAAAATTCCGCAACGCCGTTTTTTTGCAAATCAGACGCCAATTTTGATTTTCTCACGGCATAAACAAGAGCACACCTTTCACTTTTTTTCAGTACCAAAAGGCATACACCCGTGCCTTGCAATTCCTTGTTTGTCCTTTCAACCGACGATGCAAGATGTGCATAGTTGTCAAACGGAATGTTCACAAGATTTGCTGTTTTAAGTGACGCAAGGGTCGGTGAGCAATGCTCTATCAGGTACTTTTCAAGCATATATGTTCTTCCTGTATTGTATGCGAATATTTTATGTTTATCAGTTAGCATACGCTAACCGCATTGCCAAAAAATAAAAGCATTCAGCTTACAGATTTCGGCATTTTGATTTGTTTCAATCAGTTAGCCATTGCTAACTACAAACACATAATACCATCCCATCGGGCATTTGTCAACACTTTTTTCAAAAAAATTTAAAACCGCCAAAATGCAAGAGCAATAAATATCATCAACACCGCCGATAATCCTTACAAAAGCATAAAATAAAAAGCACGGCAGAAAATCTCTGTAATGTAATGAGAAATACAAAATATTTAAGCAGAGCACCCATACAGAATTGCCACTGTGCCGGTTGAGGGTTTGGCACGGAGAAACTCTGTTTAATGGGACTTTTGTATTTTGGGAGTATTACAAATTCATCCACCGCACTTGATAAGCAATATTAAATTTTCTACACTATACCACACATTCGACATTTAGTCAACTCTTTTTACAAAAATTGTACTAATTCAAAAAAATTTTTCATCAAACACCGACATAGGTGCAAAAGGAGAATAAATATAAATATAGTCTAAATAAATCAATCTATTTTCTTTTATCACTTGCAAAAATACACTTATAATGATACTATTATTTTATAATATTTTTTCAGGAGTTATTATATGAAAAAGAACAAAGACGGCAAATCCGCTCTTAAAATGGAAAAGTATAACATAAAAGAAAAGTTGCTCATTTCAACATTAATTTCATTTGCGGCTTCTTTTATGATTTTTATATTCAATCCTATTGATATTTTTGCAAACAACGCAAAGGAGTTTTCTTTTGCACTCGGTGATTTCATTTTGCCGCTTTTGCTATGCTTTCTTGCATGTTTTGTTGCGATTTTCGGCATTTTGATGATATTTAACAAACAACTTCTTAATATAATAACATCGGTTATTCTGTCGATTTTTGTATCCGGATATGTATATAATCTGACCTTCGGAAAAGGAATGTTTGTATCAGGTGATGTAAGAATCGACCCTGAAAAAGCACAAAATATGTATTTTATTATTTTGGGCGTAACAATTTATATTATGTTTCTGCTGGGTCTGTTCCTTAAAAAGCAATGGAAAAACATTTGCGTTTTTCTTTGTGTTTTGCTAATAGCAATGAACTCGGCAACTCTTGTTACGGACTTTGCCGCAAAAAATATAACAAAGACCAACGGCGCAAAAGTTGAATATGCTCTGACAGAAAAAAATATGTTCAATGTTTCAGACAAGGAAAATGTTGTTTACTTCCTTTTTGACAGATTTGATAAAATGTTTTACGATGAGGTTGTTGAAAAATATCCCGATTATTTCAGCAAAACACTCGACGGATTTACATACTTTGACAATACGGTTTCGACCTTTTCAAGGACATATCCGGCTGTTGCGGGAATGATTACCGGCGTAACATATGACGGCAAAACAAGTGCGAACGAATACTTTAAAAAGGCATACACAACCTCACCGTTTTTAAAAGACCTGAAAAGTAACGGATACAATGTTAATCTTTATGTTGACAGATACTATGAATATTCAGACGCAAAATACTTCAAAGACATTGCCGACAACGCAGTAAAAGTAGACGGCTACACCGCCAACCAAAAACGAATTTTATACTATTTGCTCAAATTATCTGAAGGCAGGATTTTTCCTCATAAAATGCCTATAACAATGTTCAAGTTTACGGCTCAAGGAACGGTTTTAAAGTTATCCGACCTTAAAACCGACGGCAAAATCTATCACGATGACGATGCCGAGGTGTATAAAAACTTAACCGCAAGCGGACTTGACACATATGACAGCGACAAAAACTTTACTTTTATATATTTGCACGGAAGTCACTCGCCGTTTACGCTCAACTCAAATGTTGAAAGAGTTGATGAGTCAACCTCTATTGAGCAAACAGTCGGTTCTTTTAAAATTATTGATGAATACATCAAGGAACTGAAGCGTTTGGGCGTTTACGACAATACAACCATTGTCATCACAGGTGACCACGGCTATCCGTACACCGACACCGAGCCGCCGCTCAAATATATGGACGAAGGCACAAGAACCTGTGTGTTCATTAAGCCAAAAAATTCAAAAGGTGAATTAAAAACAAAACACACTCAGGCATCACTTACCGATATTATTCCTACAATAGTAAAAGACACAAATCTCAAGACAAGCCACAATTACGGCGAGAGCTTGTTTGACATTAACGAAAATCAAATAAGAACAAGAATTTACTATCACTCACGATTAAGCGGCGACAGCAAACTGATATTTGACAAATACAAAATAACCGGCGACGCCGCAGACAAAAATAATTGGAAATTCGAGAAATCAATAGATACCAAGCAAGCCTGGTATTAAGGAGATACGAATGGAATACATAGCCAAACCCTTTGGGTTTATAATGAAATTTTGCTATAATCTTTTGTCAAATTACGGTGTGGCAATAATATTGTTTACGCTGATTACAAAGGTTATACTGTTCCCTATTGCCTTATGGACGCATAAAAATTCATTAAGTCTGATAAGAATTCAGCCGCAATTAAATAACATCAAAGCAAAATATTTCGGCGAAAAGGACAAAATTTCCGACGAACAGCTAAAACTGTACAAAGAACAACATTATCACCCGCTTGCAGGTCTTATCCCGATGATAATCCAGTTGTTTTTGCTTATGTGTGTTATTCAGATTATCTACAATCCGCTTACGCACATACTGTCACTCGGCAAAGAAGAAATAACACAGCTTCTCACCTTTGTTTGTGACAAAACAGGCTTTGACATCACATCAAACACGGTTCAGCTTTTTGCCGTCAGAGAAGTACAAAACGGTCTTTCGCTTGCCGGAATTTGCTCAAATTCAACCACGGCGGCTATTGATTCGCTCAACATGAGCTTTTGCGGATTTGACCTTTCCGCAACTCCGTTTACCGCCGGCGGAATTATGTACATTGTACCTGTTTTGGCAGGATTGTCGGCACTTGCACTTTGCCTTTTCCAAAACATCAAAAATCCGCTTCAGGCAGAGCAAAACAGATTTGAACAAATAGGTACAAACGCTGTATCTATCGGCATTTCGCTTGTATTAGGCGGATTTGTTCCTGCCGGTATCGGCTTTTATTGGATTTGCAGCAATCTGTTTACAATGATTCAGCAATTAATTTTGAACACTGTAATGAATCCGAAAAAGTATATTGATTACGATGCTCTTGAAAACAGCAAAAAGGAACTTGAAAAGCTTTCTTCGGTTGGCGGAACAAACTCTCCTAAGCGTGGCACTGAACTTTATAAAAGAGAAAAAAGGGACTACAAGCGCTTTTTCTCCATTGAAAACAAACACCTTGTGATTTATGCCGAAAACGGCGGATTTTACAAATACTTTGAACGAATTATCAACTATATTTTGAATAATTCAAACATAGTCATTCACTATGTAACAAACGACCCGAACGACAATATTTTTAATCTTGAAAAAGAGCAAAAAAACCTTCGTGCATATTTTATCGGCGAAAAAAAGATGATGACTCTTTTTATGAAAATGGATGCCGACATTGTGCTTATGACCACTCCGGATTTGGAAACCTATTATTACAAACGCTCTTATGTAAAAAAGGACATTGAATACATATACACCGTTCACGGTCCGATGAGTACACATATGGTAATGCACAAAGGCTGCCTTGACCATTTTGACACAATCTTTTGCGTAGGCGATTTTCAAATCCCCGAAATTCGCAAACAAGAGGAATTATACAATCTTCCGCAAAAAGAACTTGTTGTATGCGGCTACGGATTTTTGGAAGCGTTACAGGAAAAATACGACAAAATGCCTAAATCGGAAAACGCAAAGCCTAAAATTCTTATTGCTCCGTCATGGCAAGAGGACAATATTCTTGACAGTTGCATAGACAAACTGCTTTACGAATTGCTCAAAAAAGGTTATAATGTAGTTGTGCGGCCGCACCCGGAATACAAAAAGCGTTATCCAAACCGTCTTGAAGCACTTGTTGAAAAATACAAGGATTATGACGGAAACGATTTGACATTTGAACTTGATTTTTCAAATGCCGACTCAATTTACAATTCCGACATTGTAATTACGGACTGGTCATCAACCTGTTTTGAATTTTCATATGTAACACTCAAGCCGTGTATTTTCATCGATACTCCGCCTAAAATTTACAACGAGGATTACGAAGAAATCGGAATTGAACCGCTTGAATTGAAGCTGAGAGATGTAATCGGCAAGCGATACAAGCCAAACGAATTTGACGGAATGTCAACAGAAATTGCCAAGATGTTGCAAAACAAAAACGAATATACCGAAAAAATCAAAGAAATCCGCACACAATATGTTGCAAACTACGGCAAAAGCGGTGAGGTTGCCGGCAAATACATAATCAAACGCTTAATCCAAAAACAAAAGGAGCAAAAGAAAAATGGAAGCAATTAAATTATACATAGACCCGTCGGTTATGAGCTACACACTTCAGTTTGTGGTAGCAGGCGTTGTTACTGTTGGTGCAATAGCAGGAATAGTCGTTCGTAAAGCAAAAAAGAAAATCAAAAAAACTCTTAACATCGAAGAAAAAAAGGAAGTTGAAGACGACATCATCGACCTCTCCGAACAAAACAAAACAGAAGAATAAAAAATGACTGTAAAGAGAGCATTGAAAAAATAAACTTCCCCGGATTGTGCAGACAGTACAAAAAGTCTACTTAAAATAGAGAATTAAATTCTAAGTAACAAACTGATTTCGTTTTTCAGCGGAGTCAGTTTTATTTCATTTTAACAATAATTATTATAGAAATTTAACGCTGTGATACATTACATTCTATATATCAAAAATATTCTGTTAAAACATTTTCATATGTATACCATATCTTACCATTAACGCATTATAAAATCTGTTTTTTTATTGTCCATTTTATGGATATATCCATATTTTATCTGTTTTTACTAATTTTTTATTTAACAATCATCGGGCAGGCATCGTCATAACGAACCTTTGCTCTATTACCTGAAACCACCTTAAAATTAATATCCGATTTGCAATTCTTAAATATAACAATATCCTGTGCTGTACCTGCAATGCCTCCAACATAATTAACTATCTTGCCTTCAAGTTCCTTTGATGTTTCATCCGGTTCATATTCATTAACTGTAAAATCAATATTACCCGAAGCGGAACAATTTTTAATTTCATTCAGTTCATTTGTTGTAGCCAAAAGATATCCTGCTATTCCGCCGACATAGGAATCATTTTCACATTTAAAATCACACTTGCTGCTGCATGAATCAATTATAAACGAATCGTTTGAACAACCTGTAGAGAGCTTTTTGCCCAAAATTCCGCCTATACATGCATTATCTATCAATGCTCCCTTGCTGCCTTTGTTAGAAATCAATCCATCATTTGTACAATTTGAAATTCTAAACTCATAACCATCACACTTATCCTTTGCAATAGTAGTATACAAAGCAATTATTCCTCCGGCAAACGATTCGGTACAAACCAAATTTGAATTATTTTTGCAATTTTCAATTAATGTTTTGGAATTTTTTTCAATCATTCCTGTTCCGACAATACCGCCTACCACAGAGCCTTCGATTGTACCTGTGTTTGTGCAATCCTTAATTGTTGTACTTGCACCGTCTTTTGACACCGAATGTCCGATAATACCCGATAGCATATTATTACCGGAAATTTCACCAACATTTTTACAATTTTTTACAACAAATGTGCCGACTCTTTTTTCTTTATTGTAAATTGAACCTTTTTCTGCACACTGTGAGCCGATAATTCCGCCAACTTCTTGATCAGCAGTAATTTTACCGGTATTCTTACAATCTGAAAATATAATTTTTCCCTTTCCCGAAGAGGTTCTTGCACAAATTCCGGCTGCACCAAAACTTTCACTCTTAATTGTGCCGTTGTTTACACAACCAATAATTTGAACTGTGTCATTTTTATCGCCTTTGTCATATCGATAATTTGAATCAGTTATCAAGCTTGCTATTCCACCAGAAATGGCATTTTCAAATCCAATGACCTCAGCGTTATTTATACAATTTTTAATAAGGCCACCGCTCAAACTTGCAGTCAAGCCACCAACATTTGACGAATACCCTGACTTTATCTGTCCGGAAGCAGTACAGCCCACAATATTATTTGTGCTTATAGGATGCCCTACAATACCTGCTACAGAACCTGAATGTGCATAAACTCTTACATTTTCGGCATGACAATTTTCTATTGAAGATTCATATAATCTACCTGCCAAAGCTGCCGCTCCGCCTGTTGAATTATAGGCATAAAAATATGAATTTTTAACTGTAACATTGCTTATTGTTGCTTTTGTGGCATCGGCAAACAATCCAAGATATGCATCGGCACCTGTTACTTCACCCAAAACGCAAGAATAAAGTCCGCTTACATAATGTTCTCTTCCGTCAAAATTTTCATAAGGACTTTCATTGTGCAGATCCCATGTTTTAAACTTAATCTTATATCCTGCATCATGGAAATACTCAAATGACTCCTCAAAAAGCTCGTCATCATCAGTTTTAAACCAAAGCTCTCCCCTGAGAAACTTTTTATAGTTCAAAAGCTGTCTTGTATGAGTCAAACGTCTTTTTTTATGTTTTTTCTTCGGCCATGGATTACAGAAATTTATATAAATTCTGTCAACATTATCATTTTCGTCCCATGCATTGTCTATATTTTCTATATTCTGAATTGCAATTCTCACATTTTCAGGTTTTCTTGCCGCATCAAAATAAGCCTTTTCAAGATTTCTTTTTGCAAGTCCAAGCATTTCATTTTTTATGTCCATAGCAATAAAATTGATTTCAGGATGAAGAATTGCAATCTGAGAAATAAATCCACCCTTTCCGCAGCCTAATTCAACGTAAAGAGGCTTTGAATTATCTTCAAAAACAGTATTCCACTTTCCTTTCATTTCCTGCGGATTATGTACGCAAAAATCACATGCGTCAAGCTCAGGCTTAGCCCACGGTTTATGTCTTATCCTCATATTATCCTCCATCATTTTTCATTAAATATTAATATCAAAACATAAAATATAACTTTTCTGCAAATTACCTTAATAATTATAGACGAAAATCAGGCAAATTTCAAGTCCCCTGAAGCAATATCCAAAATATAATGAAAATTCTGCTTTAAATGCACAATATTTTATCAAGAGTCGCTTTTAATTTGCTGACAAAAAACTTAACCATAAATCCTGTAAATACTGCAGTAAGAACAGTACCCTCTCTTGCACCAACTATCTTACCCTTAAAAAGAAAAAATGAAATTAATACTGATAAAACAACACAGCAAATATCAAATCCGACCTTTATATTTCCAAAGTTCATTTTGGTTTTATCTGAAACTGCCTTAACAAATGCCTCTCCTGAATTCATTATTACATTTGCTATTACAGCCAGAGAAATTCCAAAACCAAGTATTATTATTCCTGTAATTACCAGAAGTATTTTTACTGCATAATCATTTACAGGAATATACGAAACGCACTTCATGCCAAAATCAGTGAAAGCACCAAAAAGAAGTGAAAGCGGTACCTGTAATAATTGTATAAGCTGAAAATCCTTTCGTAATATAATAACTTGACCCAAAATCAAAACACAATTCCAGATTATAAGCCATGTACCAAGAGAAAAAAACGCAAATTTGCATCTTAGTACATTAGCAACTGATGATATCGGAGATACGCCAAGTTCACCATGCTTTGTTACAGCCACTCCAAATGCAGCAAAAAACAAACTTACTATAAACAAAATATAACGTTTCACTATTTCTTTTTTCTTCATTTTATCACCCTCCGTATAGCAAAGTGTACCGAACTGCACTTGTTATCGCTCCCTCAACTAATTCTTATTTTTCTGCTTTTTCTGACAGCGAAATACTGCGTCAAATCCCATTTTCAAATGCTGTATGGTAAGAAGTACAACGTAGTAATATATGGTTTGAATTGTCAGATTCGTTGCAGCATTTTCACTGGATATATAATAATGTCATAAAAAAAGGAGAATGAAAATGGAAAAAAGTAAAATCGTATTAAAAGTTGTTGTATTATTAATAGCAATATTTTTGGTTTCAAATATTGTATTGATTATGACAGGAGGT
>OQVL01003175.1_pt1 | contig 10055 bp, 12 predicted proteins | sample 1691501 | NCBI WGS metagenome assembly OQVL01 (sample SAMN03418253, study PRJEB22391) | human gut metagenome | biome: human-gut; feature: organic feature; material: feces | host: Homo sapiens | place: Tanzania | collected 2013-01
AGGTCATCAGAAAAAGGCTGAAACGGTCGTGTCAGATGAGGAAAAGGCACAGGAGGCACTGACCTGGCTGCGGGCAGGTGGAGAAAAGCGGTCTTCGCTCCTCTTGTCAGATTTGCAATCATAGCGTTCATCCTTCCTTTCCATAAAAATAAGCCAAACGCTCGGCTGAGTAGCGTTTGGCTATGTAGATTATTCAGTTAGGTAAACTGGAATTTGAAAACCACGATTTCATAAGTGGTTACTGCCCCTCATAGGGCTTTAATAAAATCCTCCAAAACGCTTGAAAACAAAGGATTTATCGCAATGTGTCCGCCTTATCCCTTTATACGATTTCACTTGCGTTTATGCTTCCCTCGCCACCTCATAAGGGCAAAAATAAGGGAAGAAAAATCTGATAACAAGCTATAAAAACAAGTGGCAATCGGGAAACTGTGACATATGTGCGAATATATTATACTGGAGGATTTCAAGATGGACAAGTACATTTATGATGAAAACAACGGTCTTTGGTATGAACTGCAAGGCGAATACTATTTGCCGTGCCTTAGCTTGCCACCCGAAGAAGAAAAGCCTATCGGGATATGGGGACAGCGGCACAAACGCTACCTGAAAGAACATAGAAAAGCAACCTACACAACACTTCTGACCAGCGGTAAGCTCAACACTTATCTTTCCGGCATCAACGAACAGGCGCAGGAACGCTTTGAACGGCTCATAGATGGCATGAAGCAGGCACAGGGTATCACGGAACAATTAAAGGCGGAAAACGCCTTAGAATGGGTCAGGAGAATGAATAATATACGGGCTTGTGCGATGGAGATTGTGAATAAAGAAATCATCTTCGCATAGCAGACTGGCGGTAACGCAAAGCGAGGGGTAAAGGTGTAAATGCCTTACCCCTCGTATTTTATGACGAGAATATGGCTTAACACAAGGCATTTGTGGGTTAAAAGCGCTACAGTAGAGAGATTATGCTGAAAACATAGGGTTTGGCAATCCAAAAGCAAACTTTTTATGAATGTTGTCTGTTGCCTCTTGACTTATATCGGCAATCTATATATAATCGATATGTAGACTGTCGATACAAGGAGGGACATATATGGCAATTGATAAATCTCTGATTTCAGGGAATACAGATATGCTGATTTTGAAGCTGCTTGAAAAACAAGATATGTATGGGTATCAGATGATAGAAGAACTTGCGAAGCAATCCGACCATACTTTTGAATTGAAAGCAGGAACATTATATCCTCTGCTCCATCTCTTAGAGCAAAAGCAGTATCTTGTGTCCTATGACGGAGAAACTGTTGCGGGGAAAACAAGAAAATATTACAGGATTACAGATGAAGGGAAAAGATTTCTTGTGGTGCGGCTGTCTGAGTGGGAAAGCTACTCTGCCGCAGTCAATAAGGTTTTGTCGGGGGGTGTTTTGCTTGCAGGAATATAATTCTCCCGAAGAATATATCAAGGATGTTCAAAGATACATTCGTTGGAGCAGAGCAAAGGTTGTGGCAACAAGAGAGCTTTCTGACCACATAAACGACCAATACGATGCTTTGCGGGAAAACGGTCTGAATCAGAAAGAAGCAATGAGAAAAGCCATTGAAGAAATGGGCGATGCAGATGTAGTTGGGACAGAGCTTGATATTGTCCACCGCCCGAAAGTGAATTGGCTGTTGCTGCTCATAGCAGGCGTGTTGCTGCTGAGTGGTATTCTAATCTCTGCTATGCTAACCTCAATATCCCTGACCGTACCAAAGATAATCGGTATTGTGCTTGGAGTTTGTGTTGCTGCTTTTTTGTATTTTATTGATTACACTGTCTTAATTCGCTTTCCAAGAGCGTTATACGGACTGCTCTCACTGGCGGCAATCTTCGGGCTACTCTATGAATTATGGAACGGATTTGCACCGCTTGGATACGGTTTTCTGTTCTACCTGCTGCTATGCTATCCGATTGTTTTGGTCGGAATCCTGTTTTATGAAAAGAACAGTGAAAGCGAGACAAAAATCATACATTACTGGCTATATGCTATTTTTCCGCTGACTTTAGCGTTAATAAATCAAGCGTTTCCAGTTTTTGTGTTGCTGTTGGCTTGCGAGCTATTCATCTTTTGCTGCGGGTTAAAATTAAAATGGCTGAAATGGAATCGTGTTAATATCTTCGGTGTGGCTTGTATGCTGATTTTTCTTATTATCGGAGTGTACCTGTTAAGCCGCTTTTATCATCTTTTTCGCTTGCAGGAAAATACAGGATATTTACAACAGCTCGATTTCTTTTCGGTGTTTCGTGAAGCGGAGTTAATTGGAAAAAGCGGAATGCCTGTTGATGTGAAGGTAATGAGCTACTTCTATGACCACCCAATCACCCTGCTCCTGTACGAATACGGAAAATTTTCACTTGTATTTTTGCTGTTTGTATTCGGGATATTGTTTGCTATCCTTTACAGGACTTCAAAAAAGCAGGATACAGAGGTTGGCAAACTTCTAACCAATACCGTGCTGTTGATTTATATTTTACGAATTGTTTTCACTGCCTTATCCGACATTGGGGTTCTTCCGAACTTCTTTATGTGCGTCCCCTTCGTTGTAACAGGAGGAATGTTCATTATTTACGATATGGCACTTGTTGGAATTATCCTATCAGTAAACCGCAATGAGAGCATTGCAAAGGATTGGATTAAATTAAAAAGCAAGCGTAACGCTGCTAAAAACGGAGGTCAACTATGAAAAAATTCTTATGTGCTATTCTATTCTTGACGATGGTAATCAGTCTCTCCGCCTGCGGCGGTAAAGGCGTTTCGACACTTGTGAAGCATTATGGTCAGGAAAAGGTCGATGAAATGGAAATCGAGTGTACCGATGAAACACAGCTAAAGGTCGCAAATGACCTCATAGCAGAAGCAAAGGATATTATGTCTTACTGCGGGTCAGGAGACGGTACGAATAAAGAGGACTGCGGTGCGTTAGAAAGATACTATTTCTTTGATGATAAGGCGGTTCGGGCAGATGTTTCGATAGAACTTGTAACCACCAAACAGGAAAATGGGAAGGGATATATCTGGGTGAAATATTCAGCCGATTATTACGATAAGGATGATACTCTCATTTCTGGTAACGGAGAAGCATATTCACGTTGGGATATTGAACAGTTAGATGGAAAATGGACGGTAACGTTAATTGACGAAATACCGTAAGGATTGGTGAGTGTATGCAGAAACAAGCCGAATGGATATTATGTCCTGTTTGTGGCAACAAAACCCGTGACAGAACAAGATATGATACGGTCTTGAAAAACTATCCTCTCTACTGCCCGAAGTGCAAGCAGGAAACGCTGATAGAAGCAGAGAACTTGAAAGTAACCGTTATAAAGAAACAGGAAAACTAATCTCTATATGTATGCCGCCGTGTATGGGTAAAACCATAGCGGCGGTTTTTCTTCGCCTATCGGCTGCCTCTGTCAAAGGATTTCTTTCGTGGCTTTTGCTGTCTGCCCTGCTCCTGCAACTGTCTGAGCCTGTTTCGGACGCTCTCCTTTTCGGGCGGTCTTGGCGGTCTGCTCTTTTGTTTCACCTGACGCTCCCATTCGGCAAGGTCACGGTTGTATTGTTCCACAACGGCTTCCGCCTCCCGATAGGTCGCCATGAATGCCTGCACATCGGGATAACCGTCCTCCCTGAGAATATCGGGGAGCTTATCCAGCCTGCGGTCAATTTCTTGCTCCGTCTGCTGTATCTGCTCGGTAAGGGCTTTGCGCTCCTTGCCCTTGAAAATCCCTGTTGTTTCTGCAAGCTGTGTTTTCAGCTTGGGCAGAATGTTGTCCTGCAAATTCCTAATCCCTCTTGCCTCATCCTGCACCCGTATCATTAGATTCCGCATGGTGCAGAACTCTGTCATATCAATATCCAGCGTGGGCTTCGGCGGTATCCCGTATTCACGGATAAGGTTTTGTAAAATGTCCTTCGCCTTGTTCACGATACGGCGGAACAGATTCGGCAGCCAGCCCTCGCTTTTAATGGATTGGCTAACCTTGTCGTGTATCTCGGTTTGTTTGATTTCCAGTATTTTAGCCTCCTCAATCCCCGATACAAGTGCCATGTCCGCTGTCCTGTTCCATTCCTGCCTTGTAGCGTTGTCGGCTGCAATCTCTTCGGCTTTGGGATTGTTCTTGCCTATTTTCTTTGTCGGCAGGTACACGCTGTTTTTGTCAAATACCTTCAGGTGCTGTTCAGGGTTTTCAATATGGAGATTGATAAGGTTTGTATAATCCTCTTTTACCTCCCGAAGAAAAGGCTCTCTCTTGAAGCGGTCATCCTTTACGGTGAACAGATGGCTTTCGTAAACCTCTCCCTTTTTGATAATGGTACAGCCTTTTCTTATCTGCCCGTCCTCACCTGTGATTTCCTTCTTGGTGCGTACCCGCTTGCCTGTTTCGTCAAAGAATACGCTTCTTGTGGCAATCTTCACATCAGGCTCAGGAAGCAGCTTCCTTTCGCTGAAAATCAGATGAATGTGGTAATTGGTCTTGCGCTTATTGTGGTGCAATGCCGACACACATTCCACGCCGTACCGCCTGCGGAACTCATCTGTAAAATCCTCAAGCACCTGCTGCGGCTCGTACTGCGTGTAAACTTCGGGCAGGGCGATAATCAGCTCCCTTGCCTCAATACATTTCCCCTCTGCGCCGCTGCGCTGGAACTCCTGCCGGCTCTCCCTTGCGAGATTATTCCAAAAGGCATTGTCGGCGGTGCGGTAAGTGGCGTACAGATTTTCCTGTCTTGCGTGGCTGGTGATATACGATATTCGTCCTTTGACATTAGGCAGCTTCGACATCTGTATGAAGCTGTGTCTTGCCATAATCCAACCTTTCTTTAAAATATACCGTTCTCATTTTGCAACCGTCTTGACGGTTGCTGCTGTTTCGGCGGCTTTGCTGACGGAACAGCGCCGTATCAAAAGCGGCAGGGATTTCCTGCAAGCGTTGATACGGTAGCTCCCCGCAGGGGCGAAATACCCTGAGTACAAATCGACAGATTTGTGCGAGGGGTGTATTTCGCTCTCAAACGCCGAGGGCTTTAAGAACGGTCAATCTACTCGGCGGACATCATTCTGATTGAGAAGATTTCTGCCTTGATTGACCGTCATAAAACGCTCCAGCGTGTCCCTTCGGATAATGGTCTTGCGCCCTACCTTTAAGACAGGCAGCTTGCCCCAGTCCACCAATTTCCGCATGGTGTTCCTGCCGATACCCGTACATTCGGCGGCTTCCTCGATGGTCATACCTATTTTAACTGCGTTCATTATCTCATCCTCCTTTTGAAATACTTGTTTTGCAACTGTACAATCCTAATTATACTTATTTTGCAATCTCGTGTCAACCTGTTTTGCAACTGTTTAGGAATTTTTTTTAATATTTATCCCGTTTCAGGGTTGCAATCTGCATTTTGATGTGCTATAATGATACTCGTCAGGAGGTGAAAACCTTGAAAAAAGAAATTGAATTCACCGCAAAACAAGTCGGTGAACGGGTAAAAGAGCGCCGAACAGAACTAAACCTTACCATGCCTGAGCTTGGAAAGCGTATCGGCGTAAACAAATCCACCATTCAGCGGTATGAAGCAGACGGCGTTGACCCGAAGCGTACTATGATTATCAACGGTCTTGCCGATGCGCTGCTTACCACTCCCGAATGGCTGACAGGGCTTTCCGAGGAAAAGGAATATGATGCCCGCACGCTCTGCCAAAAGGACATTGAGGAGCATATCAAAAAGTACCTTGATACGGTTTCCTCCACGGTCAGCGGAGAGCCGCACCAGCAGCTTCTTACCACCTTCCTCGGCAAGATGATTGACCTGTACTCGGTGCTGTGCCACTACTTTGCCAACGCTATGGCGGAGGTTGACCGTGTGGCGGAGGACGAGGGCTTGAAGCAGTCGATTATGCGGTATGCGATTGAGGTGGGCGCAATCGAAGAACGGGTCTACCGCAAAGAAATGGAAATACCTATCGAAGATATGAAGCGTTTTTTAGACGGAATTTTACATATCTACGATGAGGGACGCACCAAAGTATCTATGGGCGACCTCTTCGGGATAGTGACGGAAGCCGAAAACAGGCTTGCCGAAAAAGAAAATTCCGTGGCACCTTGACAAAAAAATATGCCGATTGAAACCAACCGGCAAAAGTGACATTCTTTACTTTACGCACACCATATGTCACAGTCCCGATTGCCACGGATAGAAAGGAGTTTTTATCTATGGCAAAAGGTTCTGTAAGAAAGAAAGGCAAAAAGTGGTACTACCGCTTCTATATCGAAGATGAAAGCGGCAATCTGGTACAGCGTGAATTCGTGGGAACAGAAAGCAAATCCGAAACGGAAGCCCTGCTCCGCAAGGCGATGGAGGACTACGAGGAAAAGAAATTCGTTGCAAAGTCTGAAAACGCCACGGTGGGAATGCTGCTGGATATGTGGGTGGAGGAAGAACTAAAGCCCGGCAGTCTCAGCAACGGTACGGTAATGGCATATCAGGGTACGGTAAACCGTATCAAGCAGCACCCTATCGGCAGCCGAAAGCTGAAAACCGTCACCGCCGACCATTTGCAGGCGTATATGGATTTTCTCAGCTTCGGCGGGACAAATCCCGACGGTACAACGGCAAAGGCACTTAGCAAAGGGTATCTGCGTTTGTTCTCGGCAGTCCTGCAAGGAGCGTTCCACTTTGCGGTATTCCCCAAACGGCTGATTACCTTCAACCCGATGCAGTATGTGGTATGGCGGGGCAAAAAAGAGGACTATGACCTGTTTTCGGACGAGGACGGCAATACCGATTCCACACCCACGCTCAGCCATGAGCAATATCTGAAGCTGGAGGAATTTCTGAAAAAGAAAGATAACCCCGCTTTACTGCCCATTCAGATTGCCTACTACACGGGGCTTCGCATCGGCGAAGTCTGCGGCTTGACTTGGCAGGATGTCAACCTTGACAAGCAGTACCTTACGGTGCGCCGCAGTATGCGCTACAACGGGGCAAGGCATAAAACCGAGATAGGAGCGACCAAACGGAAGAAAGTCCGTACCGTGGACTTCTGCGACACGCTGGCGGCGATCCTCAAAGCGGCGAAAACCGAACAGCACAAAAACCGCCTCCAGTATGGCGGGCTTTACCACCTCAACTACTACACCGAGGTGAAGGAAAAAGACCGTACTTACTACGAGGTTTACAGCCTGCCGAGGACAGATGAAATCCCAGAGGGGTACAAGGAAATATCCTTTGTCTGCCTCAGACCTGACGGCGCATACGAATCACCGAGTACGGTAGGGATTATGTGCAGGACGGCAAGCAGAAAGGTCGAGGGCTTGGAGGGCTTTCATTTCCACCAACTTCGTCACACATTCACGAGCAATCTGCTCTCAAACGGGGCAGCGCCGAAGGATGTGCAGGAGCTTCTCGGACATGCCGATGTCAGTACCACAATGAATATTTACGCTCACGCTACAAGGGAAGCGAAGCGTACTTCCGCAAGACTGCTGGATAAGGTGGTCGGCGGAGAGTAAAAAACTTTCCCTTGTTTCGGCTCGTAAGGGCAAAAACAAGGGAAAATACATAAGGTTGGAACACAAGATAGGCGAAATGCCTTGAAAATACAGCGTTTTCAGAGGGTTTAACAGATAAACAGGAATTTGTCAGCCTAATTGCTTTTTGATTTCAGCTTTCACTTTATCCAAATCACTGCAAGTCAAGATTGGAATCAGCCGGTTGATTTCGTCAATGCTCCTATCCCACCACTTGAATCTCAGCAGCAATTCAATCAGTTCATCGTCAAAGCGTTTTTGAATTGCTCTTGCAGGATTCCCAACGACCTTCGTATATGGTGGAACATCACTTCCCACAACGCTGTTTGCACCAATGATTGCACCATCTCCAATGTGAACGCCGGGAAGGATTACCGAATTTTGCCCGATCCAAACATCATTTTCGATAACGGTATCTCCTTTTAATGGCAGATCCGTCTTTGCAGGCGGCGACATTTCCCATCCCTCCAAGGTATAGAACGGGAATGTAGAGACGGCGTTCATCTGATGGTTTGCACCGTTCATCACAAACTCAACTCCGGCGGCGATTTGACAGAACTTTCCGATGATGAGTTTGTCATCATTCCACTCGTATAAGTGTGAAACATGACTTTCAAAATCCGAATCGGCAATATATGTAAAGTCTCCAACAATAATGTTCGGATTTGTAATTGTCGGCTTCACATATATTTCTTTGTCATACCCTGCAATTGGATGGATCGTATTGGGGTTTGGATGTTTTCCGTCTTTCATCTTAATTCCCTCCTCAAGTTCCGATTTGTTCGGCTTGTCCGACCGGGAGCTATCGCGCCCGCTTCATATACAGGAGCGGATAGGGAGCGCCCTCCTCGTCCGTATCGGTCTGCTTATAGGTCTCAAAGCCCATGCGCTCATAAAATCCGACCGCCTGCGGATTTTGCTCATTGACGGTCACTTCAAAGACACCATAGCTCTCGACGCCATATTGAAGCAGCTGCCTTCCAATGCCCCTGCCTCTTTCCTCCGGCGCGACGAACAGCATTTCCAGGCGCCCGTTTTGGGTTCCCATAAACGCGACCGGCTTTTCTGCTTCGGCAACGATCAGGTGCTCTACACCCTCAAAAGCCCGCAGCACATACTCTTTGATGCGGTTCACTTCCGCATCCGAAAGAGATAAATGCGTAGCCCGGACGGAACGCTCCCGAATCTGCAAAAGCACCTCCAGCAAAGGCTGGCTCCTGTCCGGCACTTCGTATAGCTTCATGGCTTATCTTACTCCCGCAGCTTTTGATCGAATGGCTCGCCAATATGGAGTCATATTGTAACGTTCGGGTTTGTGTACTGCCCATGCTTCTTGGTGTGCCTGCCATATTGGATGGCAAACCTCGGGCAGCGGTGCAGGCATCCCAGACACAGCGCGCATTTCTCCTTGCTCCAGACCGGTCTGCTGTCCCGCAGCTCAATAGCCTGCACTGGGCATTTCTTCGCGCACAGCCCGCAGCCGATGCAGCCCTCGTGATCCAATGTTACCTTCATCATACTCGCTCCTTTGCGTGGAATTTGGGATGTTAAGATCCAATTTTATTTTGTGGAGAAAGCACAAGGAATATACAATGAACCCCCGCTAAAACCGCCGAATCCGGGCCGCCGTGTAGAAAATGCGCAACCAAAAGGGAATTCGATAAAAAGAATGTTGATTTTTGTCACAGGGCTTGTTACAATATTTTGTGTTACTAAAATAAGGGGGAGTGCGCTTGCAGGAGCTTTCGCTCAACATCCTGGATATCGCCGAAAACTCGGTGAAAGCCGGGGCTTCCCTGATCACGGTGGCGGTATGCTACCGCCCGGCCGCGGACAGGCTGACGGTGACCATCACCGATGACGGCTGCCACCTGATACTCTGCGCCCAGCAGTGTCCGCGCCCGCGCCATGCCCAGCGCCACGGACACGGAATCCGAGGCGTGCCCGGCCATGAACGCGTCGTGTACGCTCTCGTAGGGCTTGGGAAAGCCCGACAGTCCGCCGTACTGACGGAGGGTATTGAACTGCTCCCTGCGTCCGGTGATGATCTTGTGCGTGTAGCTTTGATGGCCTACGTCAAAAACGAGCCTGTCCTTTTCTGTGTCGTATACCCTGTGTATCGCGACGGTAAGTTCTACCGTCCCGAGGTTCGGCGAGAGGTGTCCGCCGGTTTTTGCGATATTCTCTATTTCAAATTTTCTCAGCTCATCACACAGCTGCGGAAGCTGCTCCCTGTCAAGCTTCTTTATGTCTGCGGATGAATTTATCTTCTCCAAAATACTCAAGCTCTACCCCTGAATAATTGCGCACGGCTGTGCGTTTTATTTCTCTCTTGTGGAAAGCGCGTCGGCAAGCTCCTTTAGGAAAGCCGTGTCTTCAAAGGCTTCATCAAGCACGTTCTTTGCAAAATCCGTCAGCTTCGCGATGGTTTTCTCGCAGCCTTCCCTGCCCATGAGAACCATATATGTGTTCTTATCCTCCTC
>OQVL01003178.1_pt1 | contig 10051 bp, 8 predicted proteins | sample 1691501 | NCBI WGS metagenome assembly OQVL01 (sample SAMN03418253, study PRJEB22391) | human gut metagenome | biome: human-gut; feature: organic feature; material: feces | host: Homo sapiens | place: Tanzania | collected 2013-01
CTTTTTATAATGGAGCCAAGGAGGTGCAAGAAGCCTACATGCGCATCTATGCTTTTGATTATAAGAAAGCATGCTGCAATCAGAATGATTTTGAATTCAAGAAGTTGGACTAAAATATATCCTAAAACAATAATCATCATAATATGGAAGAAACAAAATTGTGCCCTTTTTGTGGGCAAGAAATCAAATCGTCTGCTAAGAAATGTATCCATTGTGGTAAGTGGCTAGAGAAAAAATGTCCAGCTTGCGGTGAATGGATAAAAATTGATGCCAACAAATGCAGATATTGTGGAGAGTGGCAAGGCGATTATGAAAAGTGGAAATACGAAAAAGCTACAGGAATAAAGGCTACACCAGTGCAAGCAACAGCACAAATATTAAATCCAAAGGACGACGAAGAAAGGATAAAGCAGATGATGGAAGAGAAAAGTGATGAGAAAAACTCTGGTTGCCTCTTATATGTCGAAGGTTTGATAGTGCTTTCCCTTTATATGTGGTATTTTGACTGGGGATGGATAGAATGGATAATCGCATACGTAGTGTTCTCTATATTGACAAGCATTCACTTTACGCGAATACTTGTTTGTCTGGCGATGTGTGGTCTGTGGGCTTATTTTGCCTATGGAGTTTTTGAATCTTGGATAGTAGCAGTAATTGCCTTTTTGGGTGCAGCTGCATTTCATGGACCGCAATTCTCAAAACTTAAATATGACGACTGATGGGACAAGGTAGCGGAACCAATATAGTCACAACAGGTACAAAACGTTGTCCATATTGTGGCGAAGAAATCAATGTCACTGCCACGAAATGCCGATATTGCGGAGAATGGCTGGCAAAGAATGTAACCAAACCATCTGAGCAGAAAGTAGAAGAGATACAAGACAAAGACATGACTGCTGCTGACGTTATGGATATTACGGCCTCAGGATTGGGCTGTGTATGGGCATTGGTAAAAATGTGCATACCTGTATTGCTGTTCGTTTATGCATACAACTCAAAGCCTGACTTTTCGGAACACAAGAAGGAAGTGGCTAATGAAGTTGTAAAATGCACAAAGGATGAGATAAAATCCACAACGAACACATTCATACCTGGATTGGGAATTTTGGCATCAAATTTAATTGATGGTAGCATCAATGATGACAACGTGAAGAATATGTTTTTCCGTAATAACAGCCTTGAACTTAAAGACTCATGGTTTTGGAATAGAGGTATCTTATACAACAGTTACAATCCCGAAGGAATTACTGTCAGTTTCGGAATATGCGGTTTCGTCATTCCGCTTGTCGAATGGGAAGACTTCAAACTGATGGAAGAATGAATATTAACAAATCTAATTAATCAGTATCAAAGACATGGAAGAAGAAATGAAAAAATGCCCTTATTGTGGCGAAGAAATAAAGATGGAGGCGAAGAAATGCCGCTATTGTGGTGAATGGTTGGAGCAAGAGTCGCATCAGATTCCTACTCCTCCAACTGAAACGCCAGTGGAACCTCATGCAGCATCGTCTGCAGGCCAACCTGTAGCAGAAAAAGAGGAAAATACAGTGCCTTTGACAAAAATGGCGATGGTGAAGTTGTACAAAGAAACATTGGGCGTAGATTTGAAAACGGCAAAGGACTTTGTAGATACCCATGGAATGACTGAATCTCAAAGAGCTATTGATGCAGCAAGGGCTGGTGAAAAATACGTTGCTCAATCTAAGCAATCAGATGTTGTCGAAACTTCAGAACCAGATGCCGTATCTTCTGAGGTAAAAGAGCGAACGGAAAAATATGTCGGTATCTGTGCTCTGATGTTTATCTTGGTTTGTTTCGGTGAAGCCATGACTATTGCTAGTGAAATGGGATGGGAGAAAGGAGATCTTTTAGATACTCATCACATGCATAAGTGGGGGATTATTTTCGCCTATATCATGAATGTTTGTGCTTACATACCAGCGTGGGTCGGTGATGTCGCATCCTTGATTGGTATGGGAGGCCTGCTCATATTCTTACAGCGTAGTCTTCGAAAGTTAGGTAAGAGTATGGATAAGTCTATAGCGGGACTTATTGTGTTTACAAGTATCGTACCATTCCTTGGTTGTATATCTGATCTTGACATGATACAGTCTGATGAAGCTTCAGCTCTGTTTTTTTGTGCTTTTTTCATAACTCTCATTGGATATGCTTGTTATAATTGGTATGTAGGAGCTAAGCTGATTGGTGTTGCTTCTAAATATTTTCAGAGAGCGGGCTGGCTCATGATTGTAACTCCGATTGTTATGATTGTCATGCTTGTGCTAATGATAGTTTCAGATGGTGATACGCAATTCTGGCTTATAGTTGCAGATAGCATTTTGACCATAGCAACAGCTTATGCTTTGATGAAAGGTTGTGATGCTGAAGAAGATGGTCAGCGTTTTGTAATTGATTCCACCATTCGAAGAGAAATTTCAATAATAGCAGCTATGTCTTTGTTTTGCGTTATGTTTGCCCTATTTGTCCCAAGTCATGGGCAAATGAGAGATTCTGATGAGGATGGTTCGGAAGAACTAGTGGATTCTACTGCTGATGATTCTACTTATGTCGATGATAGTGTGGATGATACAGCTGGTAGTGACGTATCAGATGAGAATACACAAGATACTGGAAATTCTGATTATTATGATGAGGCAGTGGAACCTTTAGGGGATTATAAAGGTGATAGTTATGCCTACAATGCTTATGATGATAAGTTTGACATTGTAAAAAATGGAAAATTGTTGGTAAACCTGAAGTGGGCATATAATGACTTTAATATCGAAACGGATAGAGATATGACCGTAAAAATGATTGGAAAAACAATCTTTATTATCGGCTTTTGGGGCATTGGGGAGAAAAATGTATATAGTTATGATGTCAGTAAGGAGGAACTCTCGACAGAGGAAACTGCCTGTGTTGATGCCAAAATTAAGAATAATGAATTAGGTATAAAAAATAGCAATGGTTGGACTTGGTATGATATTAATACTAACAAATAATCTATAATGAATTTTATAAAGCTGACAATTATGAAAAAGGTTTTATTTATTTTCGTTGCCCTCATCAGTATGTTGGCAATGACTTCTTGTGATGACAAGGAAAAGTGCGTAGGTAATTGGGTAAGCGAAAGCTTTTCTGAGGATGGCTTTCGAGGAAATCTTTATTTAGATCTCAAGGAGAATGGTAAAGCTACGCTTACCATCAAAGGCGCAGGAAACGTCGAGGAAGAGGGGGTAAACATGAAGATTGGCATGACTGCTAAGGTTGGCGGCAAATGGGATGCTTCCATGGGGTTCTTGGATTTGGACTTTGACCCAAATAAGGTGAAGTGCTCAATAGACAAGATAGACACGGGCGATTCGGATGTAAATGCCTTGATTCAATTGGCTTTGAGCGACCCTGATACTAAAAAAGAGATGTTGGAAGAGCTCAAGGGTGAGTTGAATGTTGAGGATTTCAATGGGTCTGTTGAAATCGAATTCGATGGTGATGATGTCATGAAATTGACCGATGATGATGATGTCATTATGAAATTTCGAAGAATGTAACTTCCCATAAGAATGTAAATATAATCGTAATGGTGTTAACCTACAGTTGGTAAATAGCAATCCAACAAGTACCCAACAAGTATTGGAACTGGTCGGAATATTGAAGGATGGAGAGTATTCTGTTAGAGAAATCATGTCTTTTTATGCTTGACGAATAATAGTTGCCATCTTTTTTATCACTTATAAATGAAATTTTCTGCATATATACAACTTTTATCTTTTATAATGGATAAAATGCCTGGGAAATTTGTTTTTATCTTCTATAAAAGATAAAAATGGTGTTAGTGTTGCCTCTAATATTGCTGTTTGCTGACTTTTTAGTATATGAACCATTATGGACTTGTTTTGTTTAATATTTTATGCTAACTTTGTGCCGATTAAGAAGACTACTTGTCTGAAACAATAATTTAAAACAAAAAATAATGGAAGAATTAAAAAGAAAAGGTTGGGTCAATTACTTTTTTGTAGAGACCCTTTTCAAGCACTATCTGGATTTTTCAGGTAAGGTTAGTAACAAGCAGTTTTGGCTTGCTTATGTTTGGTATTTGTTTTTCGGGGGAGTATCAGTGTCTCTTGCTTGGACATCCTTCCTTAGTGATGGATTATATCATGCTTCTGTAGAAAATCATGTCTTTTCTTACTTGTTTTTGATTCCTCTTGCTTATTTTGTAGTGACGGCCATTCCATTGGTTGCTGTTTGGAGACGCAGACTGAATGATATTGGTAAGGGGAATGTATGGACGTTTGTGATAGTAGCTCCTGCGTTATGTCCTATTTTTTGTTTTATCCCTGGTATAGAAGCTAATGGCGCAAGGGAATTGTTTGCCAACATTTTTGCGTTGCTTTTTGTTCTGTCAATACCTTCTATTGTTGCCATGATAATCATCGGAAAACGCAAAGGAATAGAGGCCTGTCCTAAGGTTTCATGCAATATCATTGATGTTGTTGTGATTGTTCTTTGTATCATTTTGTCTTGTGTTGTTGGAACCAAACGTGGAACTATCTTGGATCAGGAAGAAATTGCGAAAGAATGGACTCTTAAGGAGGATGCTGCTGATGGATGGCATTATTACACAGATATGACTTTGATATCGAAGAATAATTCTGTAATTAAATTGGATGATAATAGAGCTGCAATTATCTGTTTAGCCTCTAAAACGATTACAGCTAAAGATGGACAAGAGTATAAAATCACAATAGCAAAAGACATGGGAAAGGGCGTTTGGCATATTGAAGGTGATAAACTCGTCTTGGAAAATAAAGATGATGCGATTCAGTATTTCTGTACAAAAGTATCGAGTAATGTAGATGTTCCAATCAAACAAGTGGTGGATGCTGCGGAATTAGAAAAGATGAAGGAGCAAGTTTGCGCTCGCTTTGTCAATGTTGGCGAACAGCAAGAACTTGACGTTATTTCGGTTTCTTCTGAGAAGTTTGTCCTCAAGATGGGAGAAGTTGAATTAAATTTGGTGTCTAATAATTGATTCTATGGCAGTCGGACAAATACTAAAAGACAGCTTTTGTCCGATTGTTTTTTTATTGAATGTTTATTATGATTATACTATATATCTTATGAAACAACTAATATTAGTATGTCTTGTTCTTCTCACTTTTTGCTCATGTGCGAAGAATTATCCTCAGATTGTGAAAGACAGAGTGGAGCAGTATCAGAAAGAAGGTAAGTATGTGTTGGGACAATCTAACGATTCAACAGGTAAGGAACACTATATTGTCTATATAGATGAAAAGCAGATTGTCGTTGATACTTTGGGCGATAGTCTGCAAGTCTTTCCTTTGGGTAAAATGGAGTATATGAAGTTGCGTGCCAATGTGCCAAGCTCATCAAGCAAGTTTGAATATAAGGCCTTTGATACCAATTGTTCTTATGACGTAAAATGTGATCTAAAGAAGAAGTTATTGTCTGTTATTGATGTTAGCGACTCTTTGGGCATGAACTCTTATGAGGTTAAATTTCAAGATATTAAGTGTTTGGGCAAGTCATCATTGTTTATTGGTAATAACTCAGAAAAACTGTTTTTCTTCTTTGATAAACCAAAGAAAATATATGGTGCTTATGCTGATGTCAAGATAGATGAAAACAAGAAAACTTTGGATTTAACTTATCAGAATGCTTTGGGTATGCTTGATATATTTGGTCTTGACCAAACGTTGTCAGATTATACTTGCAAATATGTCTCTAAACTTTCTTGGACAGGTGAAGTCGTGGAAATTCCAACATCGTTGACAATAAAAGATGTTTACCAAATACCGACTTCTGCTTTTGGAACAGATAAGCTAAACGAGTATGAATCGAAATTGTTGGCTGCTATGGGGATTGGTGATAGCAAACTGAGTAATTCGATTTATTTGGGTACCGAGGCTGGTCATGAATATTATATAGAGGAACGGAATCTTGATAAGTTAGACGAAGGTGATGCCCCTCATAGGTATATTACGCGAGATGGTATTGTATGGATAGATCTGAATAAACTAGCCGTCAAATATGATGATGAAGCTTATTTGTGTTATGGAGAAATTAGAGAAGCAAAGCTGTTTCATGGACGAGTTTATATCATTTTTGATTCTCACTATTTTAATGGGGGAGCAAGTTATGACATATTTACAGGTGTTAGTTTTGTTGATTTGACATCAAAGGCATACATTCGCATAGACAATTGTGCAGATGCCCATTTTGAAGGAAATACGATTCGATATAATAAGCCGGATTTGATGAATCCAAATGCCAGTTGTACAGCAGAGTATCAATGGCGTGACCATTGGTTGGTTTACAGTATGTAGGATTGTTATATAAGTGGTATCTTAGGTTACTTTTCAAAGTAACCTAAGACACTTTTGACTTTATTTCATATATTTCTTCAACCACAAGTCGAAGAACTTGTCATATACTACATAGGCATCGCCTTCTTGGGTGATGAAATCTTTTTCCAACAATCCCTTCAAGGCAGAGTTGACAGAACTTGGTGATGGGAGGTGGTATTTCTTGGCAAAGGCTCCGCTCTTTACGCTTCTGGCTTCCCCCTCTGCAGAGATGGCGATGAAGACGTTGCGCTGCTTTTCCGGCATCTGGCGCAGAAGGGTCTCGTAGGTGTCTGATGCCATGTTGAGATTGTAGTTGATGGCGTCATCTACCATATCCAGCGTGCAGGTACCATGCTCGGGAGTCTTGAGGAAGAGGACATTCATTACTCGTTGGATGTATGAGGTGACACCACCGAAACGGGTGAAGAGTTCTCCGATGATGGCTGCATCGAGATGTTTGTTGCGCTCCTCGAACTTGGCAGTGGCAAACTCCTTGTATTTCTCTATATCCAGTGGCTTCAGGTTCATCAGTGTTACGCTCTGATAGAAAGGGCGGGCAGGGGATGTGAACATCTCTGCCATCAGATGGCGATGAGAGCCCGAGAAGATGAAGTGGGCATTGGTGCTTCGCTGGATATAGGTGCGGAGCAATGCCTCTATGCGATTGTCGGCATAGTTGGTGATTTGCTGAAACTCGTCGATGGCAACAAGACATGGCTTGTCGGCTTGGTTGAGATAAGAGAATATCTCATCAAGCGTAATTTCGGGATTCACCATGTTGCCGATGCCTATTCCCCAAACTGGAGCCCCGTTGATATCGAAAGAGATTTCTGAACGGAGAGAAGAGAGTGCCATCAGGAATTTCTCCCAAGCGCTTCTGCCTTTAGGGCGAAGTTCATCAACAATGGCTTTGCCGAACATATTGACCAGATCGCTGACGGAATTGGTTGAATAGATGTCTATGATGAAAGTATAATAATCTTTTTGGATGGCTGGCTGGGCGAAGCAATGGTGAATCAGCTCTGTCTTTCCGATGCGTCGAGGGGAAATCAGAGCTATATTATTCTCATTGGTCAGCATCTCTGTGATGTGCTGGGTTTCTTCCACACGGTCGCAGAAGTATTCCGGACCGGCGTAACCGTTTGTGACAAAAGGATTCTTCATTACCATATTTATACCTTAATTATATATTCTATGGCTGCAAAGATAATGCAAATGAGCGCAATGAAAGCTTGCTTTCTAATTGCCGAGTGCAGCTTATCTTCTGCAAAGATACAACTTTTATTCCGATTATCATAAAGTGATTATCATAAAATGATAATGAAATAAGGAATTTTATCATTTGATGATTATCATAAATAGATAATTATGACATGGAGACTCCTCTAATGTCAATAGAAAAAGGGTTGTAATCCTCGAAAAGATGGATTGCAACCCTTTATACCTTATTATATATAAGAGTTAAGATAACTCTATCATATATTCAAATGTGGAAGCTTATTACAGCTGAGCCAACTCTACAACCTTATCTACTGCAGCACTCAAGCCGTCCTTGTTCTTACCGCCAGCCTGAGCATAGTGAGGCTGACCGCCACCGCCACCCTGAATCAACTTGGCAGCTTCGCGAATCATCTTACCAGCGTTCAAACCGTGATCCTTAACCATATCATCGCTGAACATCACGCTGAGCATTGGCTTGTCGTTATAAACAGAACCTACCACGCAGATCATGTTCTCTGGCAAAGCCTCGCGAACCTTGAATACCAAATCCTTGGCAGCTGCTGGCTCCATTGGTAATACGGCTGTAACAACCTTCACACCATTGATTTCTCTTGCATTTTCTACAAGCTTATCCTTGGTGCGCTCCACAGCCTGAGCCTGGAACTTCTCAACATCCTTCTTCAAGGCATCGTGCTCGTCGATGTACTTTCTGATGACACCCTCGAGATCCTTGGCATTGTTGAACAAGCCCTTTAAGGCTACGATGGTATCCTGCAAAGCATAGATTGCCTCCTCGCTTGCCTTGCCTGTCAAAGCCTCGATACGGCGGATGCCGGCTGCTACGCTGCTCTCAGAGATAATCTTGAAGAAACCAATCTTACCAGTGCTCTTGGCGTGAATACCACCACAGAACTCGGCAGATGGACCGAAGCGAACCACACGAACCTTGTCGCCATACTTCTCGCCGAAGAGGGCGATAGCGCCAAGCTCCTTAGCCTCCTCGATAGGAGTATCGCGGTGCTCATCCAATGGATAGTCGGCACGGATCATCTCGTTTACCATGCGCTCTACCTTGCGGAGCTCCTCATCAGTTACCTTCTGGAAGTGAGAGAAGTCGAAACGCAAGGTGTCCTTATCTACATAAGAACCCTTCTGCTCTACGTGCTCGCCCAAAACCTGCTTCAGGCAGTAGTCGAGCAAGTGGGTAGCTGTATGGTTGGCAGCGCTTCCCTCGCGGCTTTCGATATCAACACAAGCCATGAAGTCAGCATTTACATTCTTAGGCAACTCCTTTACGATGTGGATGCTCTGGTTGTTCTCGCGCTTGGTGTCGATAACCTGGATGGTCTCATCCTCGCTAACGAGTACACCCTTGTCGCCAACCTGTCCGCCCATCTCACCATAGAATGGAGTGTTGTCGAGTACCAACTCATAGAAAGAGTTCTTCTTCTGAGTCACCTTGCGATAGCGCAGGATGTGGCACTCATATTCTGTATAGTCGTAACCCACGAAGTTCTGGTCGCCTTCCTTCAAAACCTCCCAGTCGCCGTTCTCTACGGCAGCAGCATTACGGGCACGCTCTTTCTGCTTCTTCATCTCCTCATCGAAGCCTGCAGCATCTACGGTGTAACCATTCTCACGGCAGATGAGCTCTGTAAGGTCGAGAGGGAAACCGTATGTATCGAAGAGGCGGAATGCACTCACGCCGTCGAGCTGAGTCTCGCCATGAGCCTTGAGCTCGTCCATATCGCCATTGAGGAGGTTGATACCCTTCTCCAAGGTGCGGAGGAAAGAATCCTCTTCCTCTTTCATCACACGGGTGATGAGCTCCTGCTGAGCTGGCAACTCTGGGAAGGCTGCACCCATCTGCTCTACCAATACATTGACGAGCTTGTACATGAACGCCTGCTTCTGACCGAGGAATGTGTAAGCGTAACGTACGGCACGGCGCAAGATACGGCGAATTACGTAACCAGCCTTGGCATTGCTTGGCAACTGACCGTCGGCGATGGAGAAGGCTACGGCACGGAGGTGGTCGGCGCAAACACGCATAGCGATGTCGATCTTCTCCTGCTCATCCTTGCCCTCGCCATTCTCACCTGTAGGAGTAGTGAAGCCATACTTCTTGCCAGAGATAGCCTCAATTTCCTTGATGATTGGCTGGAAGATATCTGTATCATAGTTAGAGTGCTTGTCCTGCAACATGCGAACCAAGCGCTCGAAGCCCATACCTGTATCAATTACGTGCATTGGGAGGGGTTCGAGAGAACCATCAGCCTTGCGGTTGTACTGCATGAACACGATGTTCCAGATTTCGATGACCTGAGGGTTATCCTTGTTTACCAACTCACGGCCTGGCACCTGAGCCTTCTCCTCTGGAGTACGAGAATCCACGTGAATCTCTGAGCAAGGACCGCAAGGACCTGTATCGCCCATCTCCCAGAAGTTGTCGTGCTTGT
>OQVL01003180.1_pt1 | contig 10048 bp, 5 predicted proteins | sample 1691501 | NCBI WGS metagenome assembly OQVL01 (sample SAMN03418253, study PRJEB22391) | human gut metagenome | biome: human-gut; feature: organic feature; material: feces | host: Homo sapiens | place: Tanzania | collected 2013-01
CTCTTGGGGTTTCCTACAAAGCTTTTGCTTGCCGATGCGTAATCGGCTGTTCCCTCGAGATAATAGCAATTTTTGAGCTGAGTCTCAGCTGCCGTTCCTGCGATGCCGCCGCAGTTTTTTCCGCCGGAAAGAGCACCGCTACTGTAGCAGTTTTTAAGATCAACGGTTCCCGTGAACCATCCTGTTATTCCTCCGACGCTGCCGGCGGTTGCCTGAGAGGTGACCGAGCCGACATTATAGCAGTCGCTTGTTGAGCAGCCCATGCTGTAGCCTGCAATACCGCCTACAGAGCCTTTTGCTGCGGATATTTCACCGCCATTATAGCATTCGGAAATAAATGTGTTTGCGATCGCCCAGCCTACGATACCGCCGGTGTAGGTCGTGCCGTTTCCGTTGACGGCGCCGAGGTTTGCGCATTTTTCAACCCTTGCACCGCCCTTGAGATAAGAAGTGATGCCGCCGACGGTCATGCTTACGGCAGTGACCTCCGCCTTGTTCGTGCAGCCGGATATCGTTCCGAGGTTGTATCCGACAATGCCGCCGACATAGCTCTTGCCGCTGACAGAGCCTTCGACCGTGAGGTTTTTGACCGTACCTTCGTTGACTGCTATAAAGCCTATGCCGGAATTTTCCGCACCGGATGCTTTTATTTTTACAGTGTGACCGCATCCGTCAAATGTACCGGCAAAAGCATTATATTCGGTAGCCTTCACGAACTCACCGATGGGGTTCCATTCGATACCGGTTGCATCGATATCGGCAGTCAGCGTGATCGTCCAGCCTTTGAAAGTGTTGCCGCCGTCAACCTCGGAAGCAAATTTCTGAAGCTCTTCTATCGTGCCAATGCTCCGTTCATTTCGCTCGATCTTAGGGATAACTTCTGTTTTTTTCGCAGAGCAAACAGTGCAGGTATATGTCATTTCGCCCTCGGAGTCTTCGGTGGCGGGCTTTGTGACTACACCGTCACTCCATGAATGAGGCATAATATCGACATAGTCACAGTCTGCACAGTGCCGGCTGTGCGTATCTGCTCCGTCGCTCGACCAATCGCCGTAGCTGTGTTCGTGGGTGGGCTCAAGTGCTCCGCAAACAGTGCATACACCGTCAACATAGTTGTGCTCATGCGGTGCGCTGCCTTCATTGTAATACGCCGCTCCATCAAACAGCACCTTATTACCGTCCGTGCGGAATACCGGATGCGTATCCTCTCCGATTTTTTGACCGAAGGCATCGCCGAGCTTGTATGCCGCTTCTCCGCTCGTGAATGCATACTTGGTCAGTCCGGTATGGTTTTCAACCGTTTCGTTTTTCTCTGTGGACAGGTAATAGCAGTTTTCAAAAATATTTGCATCCTGATATACGCTGCCGAGAGGGTCTGCTTTTCCGCTCGTAGCAATTACCGCGCCCATATTATAGCAGTTTGCCATTCTGCCCTCTGAGCCGTGGGCGTTATCGAGGTATGCGCTTATGCCACCCGCCCAGCTTCCTGCAGAAATACTGCCAAGGTTATAGCAGTTTACGGCTCCATTCGCCGAATCCTTGGCTATGATGCCGCCAGCAAAGCTGCCTGCCTTTATTTCTCCGGTATTATAGCTTTTTTCTACAGTCACGCCGCTGTTGTGTCCGAGTATGCCTGCTGCATTTATTTTTGCTTCAACGCTACCGTTGTTTACGCAGCCAACAACATGCATGTCACCGCCTGAGGTAACACCGACAATGCCTCCCGCATCCTCGTCACTTGCATATATGTTTCCATTATTTGTGCAGGCGTTTACAGGAGTTCCGCTACCCATAACAACGAGTCTTCCAAGGACGCCGCCGACCTGCTTATAGCCGCTGACGCTGCCGTTGTTTACGCAGTTTTCAATCTTGGACATCATCATGCTTTGACCGGCAATTCCGCCCAAGCTCAGGCCATTGCTGACTATGTTCATATTATTTTCACAGTTGGAAATGACTGTGGTCGGCCCGGTCATATATCCGATAATACCACCGGATGCGCCGTTTAGCAGAGAATCGCTCACGAAGCTGAGCCTAACATTCATACTGCCATAGGTCTTGCAGCCGGTGACGGTTCCGCTGCCAAAGCCAACAATGCCTCCGATGTAGCCATATTCATCGCCTGCATTTATATCTCCGTTGAAGGAGCAATTTTCTATGCGGGCGTTTGCATTTTTACCGACAATGCCCCCCACATAATCGCCGCCGTTTATAATCCCCTCGATGTTTAAGTTCTTTATGACAGCATTAGCGGTTAGCGCTGAAAAGAAGCCCACTTCATTTTGACTGCGCTGATCGATAAAGACTCCCTTTATGCTGTGCCCCTGTCCGTCAAATGTTCCGTTAAATCCACCGAGTGGGGACCACTCATTTGCGCTTATTGTGTATCCGATTTCTGTAACTCCGCCAAGGTCTATATCGTTTGTAAGCTTTACGGTCTTCCCGGAAAAGCCATCCTCGCCGATGCCTACTAGATCGGCAAACCCCAAAAGCTCAGCGGCGGTGGAGATTTCATATACATCCCCGACTGCGTTATCATACCAGTCATAATCTTCAATCGGCTTTGCGGGAAGTGAGAAGGGATTAAATCTGATGTTATCGTATTCTGCCGCATAGCTTTCAGCATACGATTTTTCAAATCCGTTCATTTCTATGGAATAGCCGTCAAAAATTCCGTCGGGCATATAAGCAAGACTGTTCGGAACGGTTATTACCTTGAGATTTTGCCTGCATGAAGCACTGTTGACATAGTGGCTGGTAAAGCAGAATTCCGAAATTCCGAGTGTCCCATTTTTCAGAGTAAGTCTTGTATCTTCGGGCATCGCAGATGGCTCATACTCTTTATCGCCGCTGCCCGTATACGGTCCGAAATATAGGTACGCAACATTTCCGGCGTATACGATGCCCTCAAATTCTCCGGATTTCCACAGGTTTTCGTAGTTTTCCTCAAATATCGTTTCTGTAAATGCGTCTGCCTCGATAATCTTAACTCCGGGAATGTCAAGTGTTTTAAGCCTGCGCGACTGATAGAAAGCGGAATTGTCTATCTTCTCTACGCTTTGGGGCAGCTTGAGATCGGTGATGCTGTTGCACAGCGAGAATGCCGAAACACCAACCTCCTTAACGCCGTCGGGCACGGTAAGCTCAAGGCGGTAATCCGAGCCTGCTCCGTAGAACATATAGTCTGCAATCTTCTCCATGCCGGCTGACAGTTTCACGACCGTCAACTCCTTGCAGAAAGCACAAGCTCCGGTTATTCCGGCAACACTCTGGTGACCGTCCTCAACATAGCTTATGCTATCGGGCAGCTCAAGCCAAAAAATGTCCGTTCCCATGAATGTTTCGTTGCCGAGTGCAGTTACAGGCAGCGTTTTTCCGTTCACATCCATGCTTGACGGAACAACGAGAATAGTTTGGTCACCTATATATTTTGTGAGCATGACCTCATTATCGTTGTTTATGAGCTTATACTCCCACATGCCACTGATACTGTTGCTGCTAATTCTTTCCGCGCGGCAGACTGTGCAGGTATATTTTGTGCTGCCGTCGGCAAGTACAGTTCCGGTATTCCAGCTATGAAGCTCGTTCTGTTTTGCGGTACAACCGTCATCTGTGCAGCTGCGGCTGTGCGTGGAAGCTCCGTCGGAAGCCCATTCGCCATATTTATGCGTTTCGGGGTCCGTTCCGAGCAGGGTATTTGCAGCTTTTTCAAAGTTCAGCATACCGTAGCCGTAAAGGCTGTCATGACCCGTTTCTCCGAGGTCGGTGCAGGTGTCCTGAAGCAGCTTTTTGAAGCTATCCTGATTCATTGTACCGTCAATGGATTTTGCCATTGCCGCCAATGCCGCAGCTTCCGGAGAAGCAAATGATGTGCCGGAACTGCGTTTATAACCGTTAGAAACATTGTCGGTGCTGACAACTCCCGCTCCGGGTGCTGTAACATATACGCTTTCGCCGTATTGAGATGTCGCAGCCAGCAGATTGTCGCTCGTGAGCGAGCCGACACCGATAACGGAATCGTAAGCAGCGGGATAGCACGGCTTGCTGCTTCCGTCGTTGCCGGCAGCAGCAACGATGATCACACCTTTTTCAACAGCATTATCACAAGCGGTTTTCAGCGCCTCGGAAAAGTCATTTGTACCGAGGCTCATATTGATAATGTCCGCTCCATTGTCTACGGCGTACTCTATTGCCTTTATGACATCGCTTATCGAGGCATCTCGATCCTTCGTCGAAACCTTTATCGGCATGAGCTTTACATTGGGCATGATGCCGGCTATGCCTGCGCTGTTGTTGGTATTTGCAATAATCATGCCGGCAACGAAAGTACCATGCCCGTGGTCATCAGATACATTCGTTCCGCCGCTTATCGCATTATAAGGGAATACCACTTTCGATGGATCGATATCCTCGTGACTTTCGCCGTCGGCAGCACCGTAAAGTCCGCTGTCGATAACTGCGACCGTAACGCCGTCGCCGAACTGCCCTTTAGCCCATGCAGCGGGGACATTCATATTTTCAAGATTCCATTGAGCGCCGTTTACATACAGCGTATCATTTACCGAAGTCTCCTCAAGCATACTAAGCTTGTAGTCCGGCTCACAATATCCGAGCGCTTCGTCAGGTATTTCTTCAAGCTGTTCCCTGTTTTCTGCTCGGTAAAGTCCGTCGTCAGCCGATATGCATGTAAGCCCGTCGGCGAAGCTTTCGTCCAAAAGCTTAACTATGTAGCCATCGGCAGGAGCCGGCTTAGCGTTGTTTACGACCTCTTTCTGAGAGCATATTTCTGATATCGTCTCGCTCTCAATCGGCGAATCGTTTGTTTTTGCTTTATCCTGCATCGCAGCCGGCGTAACCGCCCCGAGCGGAACAAGCGACAGCATCAGGACTATCACCAGCATTACCGCCAGCAGCCCTTTAAGCGTTCTCTTCTTCATGTTTCCTCCTGAGTGTACATAAATTTTGCTTATATTAAAAATGCGCCACGGGATTGCATGGCGCATGATTATTCTTCATATTCTTCAACCTCGTTGAGCAGTAACAACAATGAATAAATATATTGTTCCGAACTGCCATCTTTAACTTCTTTTCTAATTTGAGTAAGCACAGCATCCTTGGCAATTAGCCTCATAAGGCTGCCCACTGCCGCAGTTATCGAAGCATATTGCGTGAGCGCCTCAATGTCTCTAGGGCTCTCATCAAGCATTTTTGCTACTGTTTTAAGCTGCCCTATTATTTTTGCAAGCCTTACCTGTGCAGACTTTGCCGCCTCCGAACTAAGCGCAACAGAGCATGATCTTTCTTCCATCGGCTTACTCCATAAAACGCTCAATCGCCTTGTTAAGATCGTTTATTGCTTCCTCGTCGTTGCTCGCAACCGCATCGACAATGCAGTGCTCGATATGATCCTTGAGTATTATTTTCGCGGTGTTGTTAAGCGCCGATCTGACTGCCGCAAGCTGCATAAGAACATCGGTGCAGTCCTGCCCTTCCTCAACCATACGCCGTACATACTCAAGATGGCCCGCCGCTCTGGCAAGCCGGTTGAGAACAGATTTAGTATGAGTGTGACTATGCACATGCGGATGTTCGCTCGTGCCATGGATATGGTCTTCGTTAATATGCATACTTTTCCCCTTCACAATTTGACATTTAATTGACACCAAGCTCAATATAGCAGAAGAAAATGTTCATTTTAAGCTACCCCGGGGGATGTTTACATCACATTTTCAATAATATTTTTGAAAAAAATATCCCCATGGGTAGCTTGTGCCAAATAATTGTCATGTGTATACTTAAGTCACAAATCAGATGTTTTAGGTCTTTGGTCTTGAGCCCATGCTGTTCCCCCCTTCCGGCATGGGCTCATATCTTTGTTCCTATCTGATTTCTCAAGGTTATGACTTCTGCAAAAAAATGCAACCCATAAACAAAAAAGAGCCACCGACCCACATCAAAAGTGAGTCGGTGGCATTTTTGTTAGTAGTTCGGAACTCCGTATCCGAGGATTTCGTAGTGACCTACGCTGTACCGGTTTACCCGGCAGCTATCGCCTGAGTTGCCCTCAACGGTATAAACGATACCGTTCTCGACCTTTTGAACAATACCGGTGTGGTCGGATTGTCCGTCCTGCGGACCCGACGAACCTTTGTTATCCCAATCAAAGAAAATAATCATTCCGGGGACAGGCTCGGCAGAGCCGTCTATCCACTGTCCACGGTCTTTGAACCACTGGACGCCGTTCACGCAGCCCGCATATTTCGGCACAACCCCGGTGTCGATATAGCCGCACTGATCGGCGCACCAGCTTACAAAACAAGCGCACCATTCCACACGGCTTCCGAAACCGTACCAAGACCAGTACGGTTCGCCGCCCACATTGCCGACCTGCGAAAGCGCTACGGTGACGATCTGATCGTCACTGTAGCGGATACCGTAAAGTACCGCTGCCCAAATAGAGTTGTTCTCATCCTTGAGCAGCTCGGCAAGATACTCCCGCTGTTCTGCGTCAAAGCCGTATAGGTCAGCCATTTCGTCCACTGTCAAATGAGAAACGGTGATATAAAGCGTTGTCTTTGTAACCATCGTTTCCGTCTGAACGATGTTGCCGTTTCCGTCGTCCGCTTCGGTGATCTCCGTTTCCGAGTGGCTTTCACTGCGGGAGGATATGGAGTTCATCTCCCAAAAGATGTCCGAGAGGATCTGTTTCTTGCCCTCGTCCATCGTGGCGACCTCCTGCGGGTTGTCCTTGTCTGTATTCGTCTTAACTGCATAAACCGCAAGTACATCCTTCCAAACAGCTCGCCCGCCGCTGATTTCCATATTGTCATAGGCTACCGAGTTTTTCTCCGATTCCATCTTGGCATCGTAATCAGCATTGATTTCCTGCACGGCTGTCTGCATCGACATTCCTGTGCCGGAGTCCTCACCGGAGAAGAACACCCCGAAAACAGAACCGCTGATCAGAGCAATTAGGCAAATCACGACAATGACCGCAACAGCGACCCAGCCGCCTGCGGCAATGGCAGCGACCAGTGCTTTTGTCGCCGCTATGATTGCTTTGACTGCCGCAATCGTTGCTTTCACGGCGGCTTTTACACCGGCAACCGCTGCCTTGGCAGTGGCTTTGGCGGCTTGTGCAGCTTTTTGCGATGCTTTCACCGTAGCCTGTGCGGTTTTCTGCGCCGTCTTTGCCGCCTGCTGTGTGGTCTTGATTGCCGTTTTCGTGGTTTTGACCGACCTCTGTGCGGCTTTGGCTGCACCTTTCCCGGCAGTCTTGATGGTTTTCTTACCGGCAGAACCGGCAGACTGTTTGATCGTCTTTTCCGTTTGCTCGACCGCCTTGATGGTCTTATTCCCGGAGATGCGGACAGTCTGCCTTTTCATTGACTCAGCCGCCCGCTTTTCCCGGAACCTCTGAACACCGTCCTTTGCTTTGGACACATTCCGTTTCGTTTCTTCCAGTCCCTTGCGCCCCTGCTTATCAAACTGGTGCGCCGCTTCGTGCGTGATACGGTCAACGCCGCCTTCCACTCGGTCGGAGGCGTACTCCTCGGCATTATGCTCATCCGGGTGCGTTGTGTGTTCTGCCTTTTCCTTCGTCTGCACATAGGCGGAGCGCATACGGTCTGCGGCGATTGCCGCTTTGTCGATCTTCTTGATTGTGCCTTTCACGACATCTCTCGTTTTAATATCAGCCATTGAACCCTCCTTTCCGGGGCGTACCCAAACGCCCCTAAATTAAAAATGAGGGGTAAAGGTATAAACACCTTACCCCTCAAAGTGCGGGAGCTGAAAAGTCTTGATATTGCTGGCTTTTTCAGCGCCTATTTTTCGACTCTGCCCGTTTTCTTCTTGCGTACTCTGCCTGCTGAGCTTTGTAAGCTCTTTGAGCGCACTTCTCGCAATATTTCTTTCGGTTGCCCTTCTTGATAATCGGCGCACCGCAGGACACGCACTTTTCAAAGCGTGTGCCAAGAATGTCCGCTTCCAGCAAAGGCTCTGCCGGCAAAACAGCTTTGCGGAAATACTTGCAGAGAAGTGAGTATGAGATGCTCTGCACACAGGCGCAGGGTTCTCCGTCATCCAGCGCAAGGCAGTTTCCGTTGTCATAATTGGGCAAAGGCACTTAATTAGGGCGTTCGCCCTCTGCCGTTGCTTCGGCGTGAGTCTTGGCAGCATCCGCACCACCGTCCTCCGTTATGCGCTTCGCCACGACCACAAGACGGCTGTTGTTGCGGCTGTACTCGCAGGTAGACAGTGTAATGAGTTTATCTCCGTATTCAGCGGTCACGCCGGTATCGTAGAAAGGCAGCTCCTTGCACTTGGCAATAAAGTCGTCAAACTCGTCTGCACTCTCTGCGTCCACAAAGCGATAATACTGAAACACATCGGAGCTGTCGGTGTAGACCACCGTGCGGAACGCAGCAACGATCTCATACTCCTGCTTATCAGTCAGCGTGTTAAAGGTAATCGTCCGGTGCTCGTTCCAAAAGTCTTTACTCTTGAACTTTTCAAGGTGGGCAAACATTGAGCCATTGGACATATGGTGTCCGTAGATCACAAGATTGTCGGACGGCTCCTGCACATTGCAATCCTCCTGCACATAAGGGCAACCATAGTCGGAGTATTCCTTATCAAATCCGTGCTTCAGATAGAAGTTTGGCTCATTCACCGACTGCATCACGGGATAATTGATGTTGGTGTCTGAAATGCTGATCCAGCCCACCAAATCGCCGTTCTGCTGATAAAGCTCTGCAAGCTCCGGCAGAAGCATCTTTTCCTCAGAGTATGGAATCTGCTCCGCCGGTTCCATTGCGGCATTTGTCTGCGCCGCAGCTTCCACAAGGTCAGCCAGTTCATCATAAAGCTCGGCTTGCCTATTTGCTTCCTTGTAGTGGTCGATAATGAAATAGGCGCTTGTGCCGAGAACGGCTACAAGCACCGCAATCAGAATCACGCAGATTTTCTTTTTCATTGCATTTCCTTTCCGAAAAGCAAAATGCCCGCCTGTTGCCAAGCGAGCATTTCACAATTCTGTCGTTTAATATTCAGAGCTTAACAGGAAGTCCGCTATGTGCATCGTCTTGATGCCCTCGTAGTTTCCTCCTGAGAACTCATCCGTTGTGAGAACATATTTGGGGTAGTTATCGTGGATCTCCAACAAACGGTCATATTCCCGTTTTTCCGTTTTCGGAGAACGAAGTTCCTGCGTCACCTGCACATAGAGCTTTTCATTTTGCCGAACAGCAACAAAGTCGATCTCGCCGCTGCCGGATTTACCGACATTGACGGTATATCCTCTGCGACAAAGCTCCAAGTACACGACATTCTCAAGGCTGGATGCCACACTGTCAGTGTTATAACCGAGAACGCTGTACCGCAGGGCGGTGTCCGCAAGATAGAATTTCTCCTGTGTTTTCAGGATTTCCTTACCCTGCAAATCAAAGCGGGAACAACGGTGAAGCAGATATGCCTTCTCCAGCTTCTCCAAGTAGCTGTAAACCGTTTCGTTGTCTATCGCACGGTGTTCCGCTTTCAGATAATCCGAAATGGATTTTGCCGAGAAGGTATTGCCCACATTGTTGAAGGTGTACTTGACCACTCGTTCCAACTGATCGATCTTTCTCACCTGATTGCGCTTGACAATATCCGAGAAGATCGTGGAGTTGTAAATATCCCGCACGATGGTGTAGACCTCGTCCTGAGAGAACTCCTGCAAATGCGTTGCCGGGAAGCCGCCCAAGCGCACATAGTTGGCAAGCTCTGCCTTCGGCTCCCCAACCTCGGTATATTGACTTTTGAACATCAGGTATTCGCCAAAGGACAAGGTGAAGATGCGGAAAGACACATAGCGTCCCGTCAGATAGGTCGAGATCTCAGAGGACATCATACGGGAGTTGGAGCCTGTCACATACAGGTCAACATCGAAGTCCGACGCCAGCGAATTGACGACCTTTTCCCAGCCCTTGATTTCCTGCACCTCATCAAGAAACAGATAGGTTTTTCCATCGGGCGAAAGACGCTCCTTGAGCTGTGCGTACATCTG
>OQVL01003182.1_pt1 | contig 10045 bp, 8 predicted proteins | sample 1691501 | NCBI WGS metagenome assembly OQVL01 (sample SAMN03418253, study PRJEB22391) | human gut metagenome | biome: human-gut; feature: organic feature; material: feces | host: Homo sapiens | place: Tanzania | collected 2013-01
CTTAGTTAGAGATACTATACTGGTTCATTGTAAACACAAATCAGATAAATCAATAATTATTATTCACTATCGTTTTTAGCGTATATAGTATTTAGTATATATATAATAAGGTGTAATCTATATAATAAGGTGTAATTATGGAGACAAAGGATTTAGATAAGAAATATATAGTAGGTTTGGGTGAAATCTTGTTTGATGTTCTCCCTACAGGTTCTCAACTCGGCGGTGCTCCTGCCAACTTTGCTTACCACGCAGGTCAGCATGGTTTGCTTTCTGTGGCTGTGAGTGCAGTCGGCAAGGATGCCTTGGGTGAAACAGCTCTTCGCATCCTCGATGAGAAAAAGTTGAAGTATGTGATGCCTGAAGTAGATTATCCTACCGGAACTGTTCAGGTGCAGCTCGATAAGGAGGGCGTTCCTACTTACGATATCAAGCAGGGTGTGGCTTGGGATAATATTCCATTTACTGATGATATCAAGGAGATTGCTGTCAATGCAGGTGCGGTTTGCTGGGGTTCTTTGGCTCAGCGCAGTGCGGTAAGTCGCAAGAGCATCTATCAGTTCCTTGATCATACTCCTGCGGATTGTCTGAAGATTTTCGACATCAACCTTCGTCAGAACTTCTATACCCCAGAGGTGATTACCGAGAGCTTGAAGCGTTGCAATGTATTGAAGATTAATGATGAGGAGTTGATTACCATCGGCCGTCTCTTCGGTTATCCGGGCTTGGATATTGAAAACAAGTGTTGGCTGATTCTCGGTAAGTACAATCTCGATATGCTCGTGTTGACTTGCGGTGTCAACGGCAGCTATGTCTTCGCTCCGGGTGTGAAGTCTTTCCAGGAGACTCCAAAGGTAGAGGTGGCAGATACAGTAGGTGCCGGTGATAGTTTTACAGGTACTTTCTGTGCCAGCATTCTGAAAGGAAAGAGTATTGCTGAGGCTCATGAATTGGCTGTCAAGGTAAGTGCTTACGTTTGTACTCAGAATGGAGCGATGCCAGCGATACCAGAAGAATTTACCAAGTAATAAGTAAGCAGAAAGTAATAAGTTTTGTTTCATCAATTATAGTTGATATTTAGTTAATGTGAAAAGCTGCAATTCATTTTGTATGAATTGTGGCTTTTTTTTTGAAATATTCTTTTCAATATTTGTTTTAATTGAAAAAAGATTGTATCTTTGCCACATTAAAATCATATTGTATAAGTTTTGAGAGCATTTTTTTATAATATATTGAACGATGGTGGCAAGTTGCTTTTCTAAGGCATCACGCTTTTTAGCGTTTAGATATTTAACCTTTTTTCTGTTACCGGAAGCCTCATACGAAATCAGCTTTCCCTTTTTAGACTGAGCGGTTGCAAATTGGTGCAAAAGTTTATCGTCTTTATAAATATCAACAAAATTGATATTGCCCTCGCTGTCATAATAAAGAGCAAATTCAGCCATTTCGCCCTCATAACCCTGCCCTGCTTTAAATTCTCTTGACAAAACAGTATCAAAAGCATTTTGAGCGCTGTCACTTTCATTAAAGCCTGCAAAGGTTACGCTGTATTCCTTAACAGAAGAAATATCGCTTGCACGCATAACGGCGCTTTTATCTGCATTAATATGTATACCCTTATCCTCAAGCGCCATCATATAGCCGAGCCAGCCGTAATCGGCAGTATAACGTTCAACGCTCAAAACCTTACCGTCGGGCTTTATATTATTATTAATTACATTAACAAAATCCGCAAAAGCGTCTTTATATTGTTTTTCCCTCCACATTCTTTCGCCGAAGAAAGGAAGTTCTTTAGTCTTTGCCATACAAACGTCAAGAAGTGCACGAAACGTCACGGCAGTATCAGCCTTGTTTTCATTATTATATTCAAAAACGTCGCTGCAAACAAAATCGACATTATCAAGACCGAGCTTATCCTTAAGAATATTAGCATTTTCAATCGCAGACGAATTAACGTCAACGCCGGTGATATGGCAGTTTGGATACATTTTTGCAATAAAGCAGGTAACAATACCGCAGTCGCATGCAAAATCAACTATCTCCTTACCGTCAAAAAGCTCTGCATTATCAATAATCAAATTGCCGAGATGCCTGAAAAGACCGCCGTCAAAAGCCGCAGAAATATAAATTGAGCCGTCAAAGGTTTCGTTTTTAATTTTATAAAAAACCATATTGCTTGAATTACTGTGCTGTGCACGTGAATTAAGTTCAGCGGCAACCTTTTGGGTATAATCCTTATTTGTTCTTATAGCAAGGCCGGCAACAAACTCATTAGAGGACTTAACATATTTAAGCCCAATTTGCTGCATATAAGTGTCAACCTGTTCGTATGTTTTCATATAATCACCAAATCATTTAATAATTTTACAACCCTTATTAACAGGAGTTGTAACTGCTATATCCTTAGCATAAGCCGCAAGCTCATCGCCTGCCTTTTCAGCCTTTTCTTTTTCATCAAAAATGCCGAAAACAGTAGGCCCGCTGCCGCTCATACAAACGCCCAATGCGCCGTTATTTCTCATAACCTCTTTAATGTCAACCTTATTAGGTACTTCAATAAACTGCTCAAAAACATTTTCCATTTTTGCGCAAATTTCATTCAAATCTCTGTTTTGCATTGCGCAAAGCATACCGAATTTATCAGGGGTGTGGATTTTGCCGTTTGAATCAAACAAAGCATACGCCTTGCCCGTATTCACACCGTAATCGGGCTTTGCAATCAAAATAAAGCATTTACTATCACTTATGATATTCATAAAGCTGATTTACTTTCAACTTAAGAGATAGACATAACACAGGATAATGCAGGATAATATAGGATAACATACAACAACACAAACACAAATTGAATTATGGCAGAAAACAAATTATTAAGGGTACTGGGACTCAAGGAGTCCATCAGTATGACCATCGGTACAGTTGTTGGCGTAGGACTGTTTACTTGCGGTTCTTCTCAGATAGGACTTGTAGGTTCGTGGATTATCGGACTCACATTCGTATCACTGCTCATTTCAATATGGCCTTGCCTCATCTATGGCGAGATGTCTGCCGCATTGCCTGAAGCCGGCGGCACTTACAATTTCGCAAAGCGTGGACTCAACCGCGTATGGGCAAACATGGCAGGATGGCATTACATCGTCTCTGTGGTGGCAATAGGCGCTGGCGAGACGCTGGCTTTCTCAAATTATTTCACCATTCTCATGAGTGCGCTCGGCATAGACATATCATGGCTCGACCCAAGAGTCATAGCCTGTGCGCTGGTAGCCATATTCCTTGTGCTCAATTACTTCGGCATCAAGCAGTCAGGTAAGGCACAGACCGCATTCATTTTCTTCTTCTGGGCGTGCAGCATCTGCTGGTTCCTGTATATGATTCCAAAGATTCACCTCGAATATTTCGGCGGAATAGCAATGGACAAGATGCCTCCTTTCAAGGAATTGATGTATATCTTCGGACTCGTATGGTGGTGTTACACTGGTTTTGAGACCTGTGTATCTGTCGGAGGTGAGACAAAGTTCCCTCAATACACCTTGCCTCGCGCACTGAAGATTTCCGTATTCCTCGTATTTGCAGTCAACGCTTTGTTCCAGTGGTTCCTCGTAGGACTTATCCCTCACGACCTTTATGGTCTCCTGGCAAGCGCTGATGCTCCTTACGCAGAAGGTCTGATGGCTGCCGGTTTCATCGGAACACCTATCATCCTCCTCTGTGTTGCAATCGCTTTCGGAGGCGACCTCTCAACCATAAACCCTGGTATCGCAGCGCCTGCACGCTACATCTACACCATGGCAGAGGACAGTTCACTGCCTTCTATCTTCGGAAAAGTGCACCCTAAGTACAAGACTCCACACTATGCCATCATCCTTGTCGGAGTAATCAACTTCATTCTCATCGCTACAGGATCCATTGATTACATCGCATCCGTATCTCTTATCTCACTCGCAGTATGCTATATGATAGGATGTCTGGCTTATATGGGACTGAAAAGGAGACTTCCAGACCTGAAGAGACCTTACAAAGCCCCTTACGGAGTGCTCGGTTGCTACGTGACCATCATCATCTATATCTTCATGATATTCTTTGCTGACAGCATGGCACTTGCCACTGCAGCCATACTTAGCGTGGTATGTATCATCTTCTGGTACTTCTACACGCAGCACAAGCACAACTTCATCCCTACTCTCGAAGATGAAATAGGTGATGTGGTCGAGCCTACAGCAGCCGAAAAGGCAGCAATGGACAGAGAATATGCAATCTGGAAATGGTGTACCATCGTCGTCACAGTCATCTCTCTGGCGATATACTTCATTCCAATGTTCATTTAGTTAGTTAATATTATACCCTGATGCTCATGCTCCTTGATGTCAAGGCTTTATGACAAACCATAGCAATAGAAAGTCATCCGACATGGCATTGCGACAACATATGCAGGACAGCGATAGCAAACAGCAAAGCCTTCTCGTCGAGGAAGCATGAGTTGGAGTTTCACTTGGATTAGTTTATATGAGATACAGGATAACACTTGGCGATACCAGTTACTCATTTCGTGACCTCAAGGATGTCATGGCGAAAGCCACTCCGCTAAGGTCGGGAGACGAATTGGCTGGCATTGCCGCTCACTCTATGGAGGAGAGGATTGCGGCAAAGATGTGTCTTGCCGACGTTCCTCTGAAGCAATTCCTTGAGGAACCTCTCATTCCATACGAGAAAGATGAAGTGACACGCCTCGTCATTGACACGCATGACAAGGAGGCTTTCAGCGAAATAAGCCACCTTACCGTCGGTGATTTCCGCAACTGGATACTCAGTGACGACACCACAAGCGAGGTATTGGCACGTGTTTCCAAAGCCATCACTCCCGAAATGGCAGCCGCCGTGAGCAAGATAATGCGCAATCAGGACCTCATGCTCGGCGCAAAGAAATGTATTGTCATCACTAAATTCCGCAATACTATAGGCTTGCCAGGCAGAATATCCGTCAGATTACAGCCTAATCATCCCGTGGATGACATGAGAGGAGTGGCTGCAAGCATCATCGACGGACTCATGTATGGCAGTGGCGACGCTGTCATTGGCCTCAATCCTGCCAGTGATTCCCTGCCGGTATTGACTGATCTCAACTTCATGCTTGATGAAATAATCCATAAATACGAGATTCCGACGCAGAGCTGTGTGCTCACTCATGTCACCACCTGCATGGAAATGATCAAGGCCGGCGCCCCTGTTGACCTGCTGTTCCAGAGCATTGCCGGCACGGAAGCCGCTAATGCCGGATTCGGAATCAACATCAAGATGCTCGATGAAGGCTATGAAGCCGTCAAATCACTGCATAGAGGCACGGTGGGAGACAACTGCATGTACTTTGAAACCGGTCAGGGATCGGCTCTTTCATCGGATGCCAACTTCGGCGTAGATGAGCAGACGTGCGAAGCCCGCTGCTATGCCGTGGCACGAAGGTATAACCCTCTGCTTGTGAATACCGTGGTAGGATTCATCGGTCCCGAGTATCTTTATGACGGAAAGCAGATAACCCGTGCCGGACTTGAGGACCATTTCTGCGGCAAACTCATGGGTCTGCCAATGGGATGCGACATCTGTTACACCAATCATGCAGAGGCAGACCAGGACGATATGGACAATCTTCTCACGCTCCTTGCCGCCTCCGGTGTCAACTATATCATGGGCATTCCTGGCGCTGACGACATTATGCTCAACTATCAGAGCACATCTTACCACGACGCTTTATTCGTAAGACGGCTTCTCGGCAAACGTCACGCACCGGAATTTGAGGAATGGCTGGAGAAAATGAATCTGATAGATGACAAGGGAAACCTGCTTCCCGCAAAGATTTCGCATAAACTTTTAGGTATTGAAGAAATGGAGGTAATACATGGATAAAATGACATTGACAACCAAAAGCCATGACATTTCTATACTGAATGATCCATGGCAGCAGTTGAAACAGTTTACTGATGCACGTATTGCATTGGGAAGAACAGGATGTAGTATGCCCACCGATGAGTGGCTTGGATTCAGTTTGGCTCATGCTCGCGCAAGAGACAGCATCAATATGCCTTTCGATCGCGACAAGATAGCAAAGCAACTGAAGGATATTGACATGGATGTGGTCTATGCAGAGAGTAGCGCTTCCTCTCGTGCAGCTTTCGTCCGGCGCCCTGACCTCGGAAGACATCTGAGCGATGAAAGCCGTTCTCATCTGGAGAAAATGGACTATAAAGGCGCTGATGTCCTTATCGTCATAGGCGATGGACTGTCCAGCAAGGCCGTACATAAGCAGGCTGTGCCGCTGATAAGGGAGTTTTTGCCTTACATGAACGAACTGGGCATGAGCGTAGGTCCTGTAGTTCTGGCAAAGGAAAGCCGTGTAGCACTCGGTGATGACATAGCCGAAGAGATGCACTGTGGACTCGTCGCCATGCTCATAGGTGAGCGTCCGGGACTCTCTTCGCCTGATAGTCTGGGCGTATATATGACTTACAAGCCTTTTGCAGGAAGGCTGGAGAGCGAGCGAAACTGCATTTCCAACATCCGACCAGAGGGATTGTCATACGAAAAAGCCGCCTTCAAACTGGCTTGGCTCGTGGAGATGGCGTATGAAAGAAACGTCAGCGGCACCGCATTAAAGGACTGCAGTGACGATCCGGACTCCTATCACAGGCTGAAGCCGCATCGCTCTCATCTTCTCGCAGTTTAGTTATTACACCATAATTCCTTTCCTATTTGCCTCCGAAAGATACTGCAATGCTTTATTATTGCATTCTTCTTGTGGCAAAAGGGAAAGACAACGCCATTGTAATCTATTCTTTTTTAGTTAGAAAATGAAAAGCTAATACCATTGATTCGCATGACTTTTTCATTGAGAAAGAAATGATATTACAGCTTCTTAATAAAGGCTATTCAATCTTTCATCTATAATCTCTTGACCTAAAAAAGCCGCCTGAGCGTTCCGAAAAGAATACCCAGGCGGTGTGCTTTGTGCAGTATATGAAGATGCTTTGTGTGATATATGATTATCTTTTGTGCGATATATGATTATCTTCTGCGCGATATATGGTGGTCCTTAATGCGGTTGATGATGATTTTTCCGGCAATGTCAGACCATCATATCATGCAGAATGCCATGCAAAATCTGTCTGATTGGACTGACATACGCTGACTGTCATCATCAGAATGCAGCCTAATCAAAGTCGAGATAAGGCGTTAGTCGGGCGATATCATCCTGAGTAAAGGATGGGAGACGACGGAGATCAGCGACTGATTTGAGCTTTCCCTTGAGGCGACGGTACTTCTCTATGTCCTTGGCATGAAAGTAACGCATATATGGATGCTTCGCCATTGTGCGGACATCATCATGGTTTACGCGGATTTTCTTCAGTTCTCCGGTTGGCTTAGCGGTGCTTTCAGAGGATTTGGTGGCGCTTTCATAGGATTGTCTGCTGGCTATTGCCGCCTTAGAGTTATTCTTTGTGAGGGCATTGGCATTGACATTAGGGGATGATTCCTTTGCTTTTGCATCGCCATTATTATGCTCTGACGCTGCGGAAGCGGACTTTCCACTCTGCTTTCCCACCCCTACTTCCATGTATTCCAATGCTTTTTCGGGGAAACCATCTATCTCAAGGAGCTGCTTTGGCGAGGCGAAACCACCGAGACGAGCACGCTTTCCCACAATCTGACGAGCGTAATAAGAGCCTATTCCCGGCACTTTCATCAGTTGGACAGTGTCTGCCGTGTTGATGTTCACACGCTCTCCTTTTGACAGTTTCACGGGATAATCATAGTGATGGCGTGGATATTCCTCCTTCGTATTGCCATAGACATCAGCCGCCATCACCTCATTCTCGATGCGGATGTAAGGCTCCAGTCGCTTGTATTGCTTGAGAGTGAGACCGTAAAGGCGCGCAAAGTCGGTCGGTTTGCGGTATCTTCCTCCCGCAGCACGATACTTATAGATATTCCTTACCTGCCAAGGACGAAGCCCAAGGCGAAGAAACTGCGTGCTGTCAGCGGTGTTCGGGTCGAAAGGAAACAGTTCTCCCTGCTGTTCAGGAACGTAATAATACTGCTGTTCCTTCGCTTTATACTTGCTGTAGCGGTGCTCCAGGCGGCTGAAAGCGTTGGTATTGTCTTTATCCACATTGCTTATGCCCGTCAGTTCATTTATGAACGGGAAAAGCATAATGCAGATAAGAGCCCCCGCAAAGAGCAATATTATGGCGTCACGATCGCCTTTCTTGAATGGTTTCATCCGAATAGTACTAATAGATTAAGGTGTTTTCAAAGGTTGGTGTCAATGTCATCAGAGGATGGCAGCGTGGAGTTCAGAGGCTGACAGCATGGAGTTCTGATACCGGCAACTGAGAGTTCTGATACCAGCAGCTGAGAGTTCTGATACCGGCAACCGAGAGTCCTGATACCGGCAGCTGAGCTTTCAGAGGGCAAAAGCGTGGATATTGGAGACGGAAATCACCGTTTTCCCTTATATTATGCCAAACTGATGGAGGAATATAGCGAGGATGGCAAGCGGACATACGAAGCGTATCATCAGATAATATGCCCCGAAGAAGGTGCCTTTAAGTGTGCCCCAGTTGGTAAATTCAGCCTTTACTATCTGCTTATCCACTATCCATCCGAGGAAGATACAGGTGAAGAATCCTCCGATAGGAAGGAAAATCTGACCTGTAATGAAGTCAAACCAATCGAAAAGTGACTTTCCTGCCACGACGAGACAGTCGATATTGGAGAGTGAAAGACTGGATATCACTCCGAGAATGATGCTTCCCGTGGTCACGATAGCGGCGGCGCGAGGGCGTGATATGTGCAGTTCCTCCTGGCAGAATGCCGTCGTCACCTCATTGACAGATATGAGAGATGTCAGCGCCGCGAGCGACATGAGAGCATAGAATGAGAATGAAATGAGCACCTGCACGAACGGAACGGCACCGAAAGCCTGCTGGAATACATTAGGAAGAGTGATGAATATCAGCGACGGACCGCTGTCAGGACTCACCCCTACCGAGAATGCCGCAGGGAAAATCATCATTCCTGCGAGGATTGCCACTACGCTGTCAATGACTGAAATCTGCACTGCCGAGCCGGCAAGGTTGGTCTGTCGGGTGAAGTAAGAGGCGTAAGTGCAGACACATCCCATAGCTATGCTGAGCGAATAGAATGACTGTCCGATTGCACTAAGGAAGACATCCTTGTTGATATGGTCGAAATCTGGCTTGAAAAGGAAAGCAAGTCCCTTCTCAGCATCAGGCAACAGGCACGCCGCCACTACGATTACGAGGAGCAATATGAACAATAACGGCATGAGAAGCTTTGATGCTTTCTCTATACCACGGCGCACTCCGCGCGTGATAATCCAGTGGGTGCCGCCCAGAAAGATAACTCCCCAAATGATTGGAGTGACAGGATTGGTGGAGAAATCCTTGAAATACTGTACGAAAGAGTCTGGTGTGCCAGTCAAATCTCCAGTCAATGAGGCTACGGTATAGTTGAGACACCATCCTGACACGATGGAGTAATAGCCTGAAATGAGGAATGACGTGAAGACTGCAAGGAAGCCTATAGCCATCCATCCCTTAGCTGTTCCCATGCGACCGTATGCCCTTGCGGTGTTGCTTGCGCCGTGGCGACCGACTATAAACTCGCTTATCATGCAGGGAATGCCTATCATCAGGACGCACAAAGCATAGATAACGATGAACGTAGCGCCACCATTCTGCCCTGTCATGTATGGAAAACGCCAGACGTTACCGAGTCCTACAGCGCTTCCTGCCGTTGCCAATATGATACCAAGTTTACTTCCGAAGTTCGCTCTTTCAGTCTGTTTCATTTGTGTGGTTGTGGGTTTGGGGTTATGGGTTGTAGGTTTTTGGTTGTAGGTTTCTGGTTTTAATGCGGATGCGGCAGTGGTATTATCCCACTATATGACGGACAACCAGCTGCCAATAACCTACAGCCACAATCCTTTTTCTATTCAATTTCTTTGCAAAATTATAAAAAAAATGTTTACTTT
>OQVL01003183.1_pt1 | contig 10043 bp, 10 predicted proteins | sample 1691501 | NCBI WGS metagenome assembly OQVL01 (sample SAMN03418253, study PRJEB22391) | human gut metagenome | biome: human-gut; feature: organic feature; material: feces | host: Homo sapiens | place: Tanzania | collected 2013-01
GCTTCATGCCATTGCCCATCCCCTCCTGCCGCATTGTTGTGTATTGACACAAGCAGTACATTTGCAGGTCCAGCTTGTCTGCATACAGCATTAACTCGCCTGCATCTTTCGCTTAATGGAACATCATACCGCTCTGGTGTTACAAGTTGCACATCGCATCCATCATCCTTCAGTTTGCTGTAAAGCATGCGAGCTATTTCTCTGCAGTATGCGTATTCTCGCAAGCTTCCGTCAGGAGACCGCTTGCCTGGCGTATTCTCGCCATGTCCGTTGTCTATTAGTATCTTCATAACCGTTTGATTATATTTCATATTGCAAAGATACAAAAAAAGACGTGCATACACACGCCCTTTTTGAATATTTCATATTTATCACTTACGGTTTGCATTCCATGTCTTTCCTGCGTCTCCATCGGAGAAGTACACCATGTATGCAGCTTCCATGATGGCTGCATCGTCAAACTTAGGAGATAACGCAGCATACATAGAGTTAAACGCCACATATTTGTCGCACTCTGTCACTCCTGAAGGAAAGCTCTTTCCTGCTGTCGCTTCCTTGACTTGCTGCTTTGTCCAATGCGCGCCTGTGCGCTTCTCCCCATCTCTATCAATGTAACTCAGTCTCTCCACGTCTTCCTCTGCGCACCTCTCATCATAATGCTTGCCGAACAGATTCTCATGTTCAGCACGCATGAATGCCTCGTACTCTTCTGGATGATTCATCTTGACCTTTTCAAGCAATGCGGCAACATTGTCAATGCTCTTCCACATCTTCTGTTCTGTTGCAAGGCCAAGACGCTTAGCGTCCGCTATCATGTGTTTATACCTCATACCGACTACTAACATTTTGGACACGCTCCCCTAAAACGAGGAAGGTGTCGATTTTTTATCATTACAGGCTCTGGCCGCATCTTTTCTTCCTGTCTCACTTCTGCCTGTCTCTTAGTTTGCTTATTCTGTCCCATAGCTTATTGTACAGATCCTGCGCCCATATTAACAGCAATGCGAAATAATTGCTTAAATATGCGGCCGCAACTGACAACATTATAGCAACGACAGGGTCTCCACCCTTTACAATCAGCGTCACAAGGCACACCCAGAAGGTGCTGCACTGATGGCATGAAGCAATCTTATTGCAGACCTTCGCAATCGCTTCTGACAGTCCTGTATGCACAATGAGTGTTGCCCCTATCATTGCCAATAACGTCACCACAATCATACTTGTCACTGTCATGCTGTTGTCGTTACTGTTACTGTCAGCGGAATGTCGCAAACAAAAGTACGGCTGCATGGCTCACATGCACTCTTGGCGATGCCGTTCACTGCTGTTCCCTGTGCAATAGTCACAGATGGCGCACTCGCACTCGCAAGCGGAATGGTGAAATCTTGAGATACAACTTGTGCCTTTGTGCAGCATGATCCGCATCCGCATGGCACATAATGCACAACGCCTTCGACATGAAAGGTTAACAGATACAATCCTGTACTGAGCAAACTTGCACCCACATAGCTAATGACAGGCGCAAAAACTGGCGATTCGTCAGCGCATGCGCTTGTGCAGAGCTTCTGGGTGATATTGACGCCAAACCTGTAAGGACTGGCCGTGCTTCCTGCCGCCAATGTCGTTTCTATATTGGCAGGCATAGTTTTCCTGTTGTTCATCTTTATGTCCTCCTTAATGTATTACTGTGTAGCGGTCTGCCGCCTCTATGGGCAGGTTCTTTTGCAACAGTTCGTCCAGCTCTGTGATATCTGCTTCCTCAAAAGTCAGAAGGCCATCAAACACGCTCAGCGTGCCTCCGTCCTCCTTTATCTTATCAACAATATTGCGTGCCACTTGCGGAATAGCCTCGTCTGGAATGTTACCCATGTATTGCGCCAGCATAGGTTCAATCAATGCATCTACAACAGGGCGCATCAACGGTTTTATATCCTCTGCAAGGCTGTATCCTTGGCCGACCAGCCCACTGCTCATCATCACTCCCTGAAGACTGTTGAACATTGGCAACTGCGTGAGCTTGCCCGATGCTATCTGCAAGACCGCAGGGCGTGCCCACTCAGTTACCACAGCCGCTAATTTCTGTGCGTTTGTCCACATGATGAATGTTATCCGTTGCCGCATGCACAGCCGCAACCGCTCGTGCATACGTTAGATGATGGAATATACAGCTTGGTCACGCTCTGCAGCGCTGCCGTCTGACTCTTAAGCACATCGATGCTGGCATTAGCAGCCGCATTGTAAGCCATCTGCTGTGCGTTGAACTGTTCCTGCGCTCTGCGGTCGGCCTCCATCTTGTCTGACAGGCGATTAGTCTGTGTTTCCAGGTTGGCGTACACTTCGACAAGCTTCTTGTCTGTGTAACTCTCGCTTTCCTTTATTGCAAGAAGGCTGTCACGCTTTGCAATCTCCAGGTTCTTTTCCGATAAGCTCATGCTCATATCAAGCTCAGCCTTGGTTACAGGACGTGTGTCTGGACAGTTGGCCGCTGCGTTCTGGTTGACATATCCGAGGACGTTTGCGCCACCTCCAAGAAGAGCCGCTGCAAGTCCTGCTATGCCAAAGCCAAGAGCCGTATTTGTCTTGCCGTTGCCAGCCACGTCTGCTGTGCCGTTTGGTGTGTTGACTATCATATCAATTCAATGTTAAAAGGTTTTATAAAACGGTTGTATGCGCACTCACCGATTGCCTATATAACATATCATGCACACGTTTTGTTTCCGAATTTAATATTTTTTTTATTTTTTGTCTCGCTTGCGCAATGCGTGCCTTTGTTGTGCCTATAGGTTGCTTAAGTATTTCGCTTATCTCTTTATACCGATACCCTTTGAGTAACAGCGTCAGCTCTGCCCTCAGACGTTTTGGAAGACATGCAATCATACTCCCTGCATCATCAGTATATTCTGGCTGCACTCCAACATCTTTTCCACTCCTGCTGTATAATGTGCGGCATTTCGACTTAAGAAGATTGATATGCTGATTATTCATGATGCTATACACCCATGCTTTCAGTTTGCCCTGTTCCTGGTATCTGCTTTCGTTGCGTAAAGCTACTAATAATGTCTCCTGAGTAAGGTCTTCCGCTTCATCGGTGTTGCCTGTCAGCTTCAATGCATGCAGCCGTAATTCCGCACGCATTGAAGCTACCCTGTTTTGAAAATCGTCTACATTGAGTTCCATGTCCATCTGAATTAAATAATAATGCAAATGTAGACGTAATCATTATTCTATTCGTTATTTGTGTTTTATTTTTACTAATAGTGTTATAAGGGAAACTAATAACACTAACCTTCCGCTGCGGAAAGGATAGGCATTGAATAGTCTTTAATCAGTCGGAGAAAAGCTTCCGCACTCGGCTTTTTAGGACAGTTCTTCAGGAAGTGCACATTGCTTGATAATGCAACCGAAAATCCTTCAATTGGCAGAGCAATTAGGTATGGCCGCGTTCTTACGTACAGTTCTGGCAAGAACGTAAGAAGATTCAGATTGTTGGCCATTGTCATGGCTGCTGCTGCGTCTGTGACTGTTGCCCTTATTCTTAGCTTGGAGAAGTCAATATCTACGTACTTGCCGATACTGCTGAACACTCGTTGCCCTGCATCTGGAAGGATAATGTCATGAGTCAAGACATCATCCTTCGTGATGATTGATTTGCCTGCGAGCGGATGCGAACGTCCCATCACAGCTCTCAGATGATAGCTGATGCAAGGTGTACTATCTATCGGCTCGTTATGATATGCAATGTTTGTCGTAAATGCCATGTCAATCTCCTGATTTCTTAGCAACGTGTTCAGATTCTTTGCCTGTGCAAAGATGGCATTCATACGAACATTAGGATGATCTGTCATGAACTTGGCCGCTGCAAGTTCTATGTATGGTGCAATGAAAGAGCCTACACCTATATTCAGTTCTCCTGTAAGCATGTTATTCACATCGGCTACAGAGTTGTAGCAGTCCTCCATGCTGCGCACTGCGGCCTTTGCTCTAATGAGAAGGGCGCACCCTGTATCCGTAAGCGACAAACTATGAGAATGCCTCTTTATGAGCTGCGCTTTCAGTTCATCTTCTAAGGCTCTTATTTGATAACTTACCGCTCCTTGTGTTATACTGCAGCGTTGTGCTGCTCTGCTGAAGCTTCCTGTTTCGGCTACCTGAATGAAGATTTTAAGCTGTCTGTATTCCATGATCATGAATTTATTTAAAGCACAAATATATAAAAAGCTTGCGTGACTGCAAAAAAAGGAACGAAAGACTATGCTTCCGTCCCTTAATTCTTAGCATGTTAATAACCGTTTTGTGGATCACGATTTACACAACCTCGTACCACGCACTGAAATCTCTGCAAGTTTAACTCCAACTGTGCTTTCTGTCTGCTCAGCTCCAGCACTTCTGTATTCAGCTTGCGCACAATTTCCGTTTGCTCGGCAAATCTCAGCTCTTTCTCTTTTAGCTGATTCTGCAGAAAATCCATGGCATCCTTCAAGACGTTGAATTCCACATTATCAGCTTCTGCTTCAGCCTTTCTTCTGTTAGTCTTGCGATTCAGGCAGTACCTTATCGCTTCCCATCCGCCCATCGCTGTGATGACAGATACTACAATCTCCATTACTTGCATAATCTTCAATCAATTCTGTTAAAACTATAAAATTTCATTTGGCACTCTATTATTTAGTGATAGTCCATCCCTTTGCCAGAGCCTCTTCGATTTGCGTCTGCGTGATGTGCGCAAAAGTGTTGGCAGAGAAATACAAAGTGCGAGAGAGGTTGAGCGAAGTGAGGTCTGGAAGACATGAGAGCACATCGGCAATCTCATCATCGTTGACCCACGAGTCGAGGTCTTTGAACACGCTGTTGAAAGCATTAACCCTCTTGTAGAAATTGAAGAAAGGAGCACCGAGCTTTAGGGATTCAATCTTTCGGCATTCCTTAAAGATGTCGTTCATTGCATACGTAGGACCAAAGTTAGATGTGTCCAAATCGCCCAAGTCAACATATTTAAGGCCGACACACCATTTGAATGTTTCGGCCAAGTTATCAATGGTGGTGGCCTCCATCCCTCGGAAATTAACTCTCTCCAATGCGTAGCAATCATAAAACATTCTGTACATGGAGTTAGTTCCAGGTTTGGAAATTTTAGCCTTTGAGAAATCCACACTCTTCAACGCCTTGCAGCGGAGGAACGCTTCGTCCATAACACCAACAATAGTCATGCCATCGAAGCAGACAGATTCGAGAGATGAGCAATCCACGAACGCTCGTAGAATTTTCACAGACTTGATGTTGCAAAGCTCGTTGAAAGACTTGATGGCTGTGTTGCCCTTGAACCAATCTGTGATGTCCGTCAATTCTCTAAAATCATCCTCGCCAACCACATTACCCTTATTGCCGACCTTCTTGCTAAGAATCACACGCTCCACCTCCGCATCGGCAAAACGCTGTCGCTGCACCGCATCGGCAGAGACAGCCACCTCGATGCTGCTGACCGAAGACGGAGTGGTCTTGCTTCTCACCGTCACAGTGCCAGACGCAGCTTCGCCATGCGCATTAGCATAGACCCATCCGTTATCAGACACGCCAATGCCGCCATCTGCCGAATATTCCACTTGCGTGTATCTCGCATTGTCGGTGTTGGACTCAAGCGCAGCGGAGACAAACTGATTGCCGAGCGACAGGTTGACAGCAGAGATGAGCGGATAAGCGCATTTGAACGTCCTCACCGCCTTCACTCCCTCGACCTGTGCCGACACAGCTGTGAATGTGACATCGTGCAGCGAGCCAGCGTTGGCCGCATTCATCGTGAGCATCTTGATGAACCGAGTTTCAGTGTCGGCCACAGAGACGCCATCCGAACCCGACTTTGACAGCGTGAAGTATTCCTTGCGAGTAGGCTCAGGGTCGTAGCCGATGGCAAGCGGAGCTGTGTCGAACACGAACGTCTCGCCATCCTTCCCCAAATATTCATTGGGGATGGACAGCGACAGGGCATTCAGCTCGTCCGTGGCATAATCGACACCGTAAATGTCGTAGTCGATATAGCGAAGGGAATAATCGTCAAACGTTTTGCCTTCCTCTTTGGCAAGCTGCCGCATGTATGATTGCCAATGCGAGCCACCAATAGCATAGATGCGCCCAGCATTCACAGACCAATTCTCAGCCTTTTTATAATCGTCCATAAAGCCAGAAGGAACATAGATGACTGCACCTTGATTTATATTTTCAGAATTTAGATTCTCCGCTTTTGGAACGACAAAAGACCGCATGATCAAATTAGAGTGACAGCACAAGGCTCTTGAGTCGGTCAATTCATGCACACCGATGTCAAGAATCCTTAATTCCTTATTGCCGTAAACCAGATGTCGGCCATAAGCACCAATATTACTCAAACCGATTTTTCTCACATTCGGAAAAAACACCGCCCTGCATAAGGCATTCTGCGACACGCATGCCTCACCAGCTTCTTCAACGAGAGGTGCGAATATGACCTTTCCCAATGTGCCAAGAGACGTGCCAAACGGACCGCCCGCATCAATGGTTTTCACCGCACCTGTGTTAATCATACCCTCCACGGATGAATTAAGCCGCGTTATTTTTGTAGAGCTATACTGATTGCCGATGAAACCCATTGGAAAACGAGTCAGACATTCAGGCGTGCTCAGATGCAAAAGGGTGCAATCCTTGAAAGTATTATCAGAGACCTTTGACACAGACGTCAGGGCAAACTCGTCAAAATATTTCACAGACTTATTATTCCTAAACCATTCCTTCACATCCTTCACCGCAGCCAGTTCCTCCGCTGTGAGATTAGCGTTCTCGTCCCCCTTCACGTTCTTGCCGAGCACCTTGCGCACCTCATCATCGGCAAAGCGCACCCACAGCGTGTCGATCTGCAAAGCGAGATGAGGGAAGCGAGCCATGAGCTTGGCCTTCGTGTCGTGGAATCCGAACTCAGAGATGAGCGAACCCACGAGGTCGGACGTCTCATCGAGCGACATGCCGCACAGCAAAGCAAGAGTGTCGAGCATCTCTGAAGTAACTTGCTCCGTTTGCGAAGCATTTATATTTATATGTTTCATAAAAAATCAAATGTTAATTAGTTCAGCTTTAGAAGTAGTGAGCAACGACTTGATGAACTGACCCGACACAAAATCGTACATGCCAATCTCGTTAGCGGCAGTCTTAACAGGACACATATACTGCAAGACATTCCCCTCGGCATCAAAAACCTTGAAGATTCCAAGTGGTCCTGTGAAACCAGCCTTTTTCAGAGCAGGGTCGCAGCCAATGTAGACATTGTGCGTAGTGTTGCTTGACACCGTGCCGTTAGCCTTCACCACACCGTCGATAAGGAACTGGCTCTTTTCGAGACGATACACATGCAGCCCGGCAGAGACGGTAAAATCCTGCGAGCGCACGGCACGCCCACGCAAACGCATAGTCGTGGCATTAACAATCCACAGCGTGAACTCATTCGGATGATCCCACCTCGTTCCGCTTTGCAGCAAACCAGTGTCAGCCTTGGCAATCTGGCATGAAATCTCATAGACATAATCGTTGCTGAACTTCAGCGCAGAGTCAACTTGAAAATCCGTCACGCTGTAAAGAGCTTTGCCGCTCATGATGTCGGCCACAGCAGCATCCAAAGCAACAGCATTGTTGATGTTGGCCACGCTAATGCCCATCTCGGCCAGTGGGTCGCCCCACACAGGGACGGCGACACGTTTGCCCTCGACAACACACGCCACCACCGCCATGGACTCAGCAAGATTCTCCGAACACATGATGCCCACAAAGCAGCGAGACCTCTCAGACACATCATATCCAGCAACGCCAGACAGCGCATCCACCTCCACGCCATCGGTCACAGGCAAAGCGTCAGCAAACAGCGCATTAAGAGCAGCAGCCTTGTCGGCAGGAATGACCTTGTAGACAGGCATGCCGAAACTTGCCGAAGACTGCACACAAGACAGACGCACATCATCGGACGAATACAAAGCCGACACCCTAATGCCATCGACCTTCACCCCATTGGCATCAACAGCAGAAAGCACGCTCTCGTGCGAGCCACCCCCGGCATCAGTCTTCCCCGACACCACAGGCACAGCGAGCTTAGCCCCCTGCTTGCGGTCTTGCCGCTGTATGCTGATGATGTCGGCAAGCATGCGGTAGATGCCAGTGGAATGGTCGTCGGAAATGTCAATGCTCCCAATGCCGAAAGCATCGTCAATATGGAGAGACGAGGCATTGACCTCCCCATCCCAATCGGTCGACACCGAGACACAAGGCACGCCAAGCACCGCCTCAGAGCCATCGGCATCGTAAACTTTTCTTTCAATTGTTGTCATTTATGTTAATGTTCATTTTAGGACAGTTGATAATCTTTATTTCAGAAGGCGAGCCAAGATGCAGAGACGCAAGCGAAGGCTTGTCGGTTGTGCCGCCGACATTGAGCGAAGTGGCCGACACGTCCACGCTCTGGATGGTCGCGTTGTTAGCCACACTAACCGAAGGAAGCCGAACGCATCCCGAAAGGTTGAGATGGTAAAGCATAGGCATCTTGCCCACCTCAATCTCCTGCAACGTGGCGCACCCAGCAGCCGAAAGCGAAGTGACGTTCTTCATGTGGTCGAGAATGTTGTAGGAGGTAGAGCGGAAGTTGACAAGGCCGCTGTCAGCAGGAACGACGAACGACCCCATGATGCTCTTAAGCTCGAGCGAGTTGACACGGTTAGGCGTAACAGGCGAAGGCACATACTTAGGCACGATAACCGCATAAAGAGCCTCGTTGCCCCCGACAAAGTTGTTGTTGACAAGAATGTCGCCAATGGTGAACATAGCAATCTTCACAGGAGCAGACGTGACACCAATGCCCGAAGGATCCTGCGCAGCATTGTTGAAATTGGCATGAAACACAAGCGTCTCATTCACCTCACGCTCCACCGACTTGACCTGCAAGGCAAACCAACCGTTGCCGCTCCCATTCTCAACCGACTGCGAAGAGTCCTTGCCCGAATACGTCCAAGTGTATGACTTCATAGAGCCAGTAGTGCCGCTCGGAATGAAACGGGTAAAGAAACCGTACACGCCAGTAGCCGTGATGTTGATGTTGCCCAAGTTGTCAGGTTCAATGAGATTCCCATCCACATCGAAGCACTGGAAAATCTCCACCCCTTGCGGATAAGTGAGCGGCCTGACTCGCAAAGTGAGATAGCCACGCTTGTTGGTGACATCATTGAAAGCATAGATAGTGAGGTCGTGCTCGGCATAACCCTCTTCCGTAGAAGAAATCTTGCCCGAAGTGGAGCCGATGCTCACACCCTTGGTAGAAGCCTCCTGGAAGCCGAAATGGAGCTGACCCTCCACATCATTCCCTCGAATAGGGAAACCCGTAGTGACGACCTGCGCAGAGCCAGTCTCCGACATGATGATAGCACCATCTGGCGCAGCCGAAAGCACCGTGCCTTTAAGAGCCTCGATGCCAAGAACGAGATTCTCCGAGTCGCAGTCGAAGATAAGGTCAGAGCCATCCGTGAAAATGTCGTTGCCGAAGACAGCCATCAAGAGCGTCATCTGCGCAGAAGTGTATTCCGTAGCGCACATGATGTAAGAATGACCAGACAAGACACAAGAGCCAAGGTTCATGAGTTGCTCCAGACGATGCCACTCAACGCCCGACCAGTCGATGCCAGTAAGCTTCAGAGTGAAGTCAGTCCATTTAGCATTCATGCCATACTTCGCCTCGAGGCAGTCGAGCCATGAGAACACAAACTGCTTCACAGCAGGAAACTTCTTCTCATCCGTCATGTAGTCGAGATTGACATAGCGCAGAGAGAAAGACGGCACATAGTCGAGCATGGCCCAGTTGACACGAGACAGAGACACAGAGCGCAAACCCGACGGAAGCTGAAGGAAATCGAACGAAGCACCATCGGCACACTCGAACGAAGCCATGCCAGTGCCCTTCAGCAGCAAGGTCTTCAAGGAAGTCATAGTCTTCAAGAAAGGGAACGACGTCACATTAGTCAGACCCTTCATGTCGAGATACTCAC
>OQVL01003184.1_pt1 | contig 10043 bp, 10 predicted proteins | sample 1691501 | NCBI WGS metagenome assembly OQVL01 (sample SAMN03418253, study PRJEB22391) | human gut metagenome | biome: human-gut; feature: organic feature; material: feces | host: Homo sapiens | place: Tanzania | collected 2013-01
CTAAGCTGCATTTTCAATCGGGTCAAGCAAAACATCGCCAACCGAGCCGCTCGGTTTTGTTTCCGGTATGGAAAGTGCGTAGCCGGAAGATGCAGAGGTTACCTTTGTGACTTCCACATCCGTTACCGCATCGCCGTTTGCCTTATAATTCATATTCACCGTTACATCATAGCGGTGCTTAAATCCGTTTTCCTCTTTTTCATAGCTGTAGGAATACTTGGTGTCCTTTTGCTCCGGTGAAACATACACTCTTGTGTATCTTCCGTCTTCCTTTGCAGCTCTGTCTTTTAAATACCAAAGTTTCGCGCCTGAATTATGAAGCATTTCTCCTGTTTCATAAATATCTCCACTGCCTTTAAAGAACTTCGAAAGTGCGCTTACAATCGTCTCAAAGAGGTTTGAAACATTGGTTGATTTTGTCTTTGGAATTGTAATCTTATCGTCTGTATTGCTATCATAAATATCAGGGCCGTCATTTCCGTCATTCAGCCATGTGTCGATTGCCGCATAGATGTTAAATATGGCATCCTTTAAGGCTGCTCCCATTTCATAAATCGGCGTAAAGACTTTCTTTCCGTCTTTTCTTTCTTCTTTAAAGCCGGTTAAAACTTCACCGTCTTTCTTAATTTCAATCTTGCCTTTCACCATGTTATTTGGCATGGCAACTGCCTTGTAGTAGCCGGTGTACGGATAATCTGCGGAATCGTACTGTTCATCTGCCTTACTGATGTCTTTATCCGCCGTTACCTTATGGGCAAAATTACCGTCCGCATGGTCGTCCTGCTTTTCAACCTTGAATGTGTAGAAATTAAAGACTTCGTTCAGCTTATAGCTGTCTTTCTCCTTATATTTTACCGGATTTCCGGTATCGTCAAAGATTCCCACAACATCACTGTATCCGTGTCCGGCAAGGGCTTTCTGCTGCCCTTCTTCGATGATTCCGTAGTCATGATTTTTCGCAGTATCGCCTCCGCCGTATTCGCCGGCAAAGTATCCTTCCGGAAGCAGCCACTCTTCAAGGCGGTAGATTCCCCACTCCAGTTCATACGGAATGGCAATTTCGCCGTTTTCATCGCATTCCCATGTATACGGGCCCTTTTTGGTGATGTCTTCGGCATTCGGCAGCAGCCGTCCGTAGTTTTTTGCTTTTGTAGGATCTGCAAGCAATGGATCGCCCATGTAGCGCAGATAGAATTTTGTTCCGGCTGCCGGAACAATTTTTCCCGTCTCTGCGTTGGTCTTGATAACCTTGATGATATTGGTTTTCTTTTTATCCCTCACATTGTAGTCGTACCTGTCATCATTCTTATCTGTCACCGTATAGGGCTTATCGTGCTCCTGAATGTTGACCTGACAGCTTTCTTTAACGAAAGACTCATCGTCTGCAGAAACTTCCGTCAGCGTATATTCCCCGTACGGAATGTCATAGATATATAAATCGCCGTTCGTTCCGATTTCCATATCGGTGGTTTCGTTGCTCTCCCCTGAAGTATCCCGTACCACGCGGTAAACGGATGTACCGTCTGCAAGGTCAGCTTCCCGTACAAAGCGTATGTACGGGTGGCTTTCCCAGCCACCGGAATTTAACTTCATCTTCCAGCGAGACTTCGTCGAATCCTTTTCGCCACCGACGGTTCCTGATTTTCGCTCTGAGAAAACATCGCTGTTTTCCAGTGACTTTGACAGCGTCAGTTTTCCTCTATAGCAATCGTTGACGAAGGTATCAGCATCCGCATAAATCGGATCTTCAACGGCATCAATCGTTCCGTTTTGGTCACTGAATGTGATGCCGTCAGTCTGCGTTGCCTTTACCGTATAGACAATCTCCATCCAGTTTGGGGTCTGACACGCATAGCTTCGGGTGTCACGCGTAAACGCATTGTAGCTTACCGTCATGCTGCGCTCGCCACTGTCCGGCTCAATAAATCTTCCATCCGGTCGAATTTCTTTTACCTCATAAGTTACTTCGCCGTCCCAGTCATAGCGGGTCGGTCCGTCTGTTCCGCAGTGGTCAGACGGTGGATTTCCTACCATGTGCCTTGAGGTTGTTCCGCTTCCGGTTTTCGTGAGCGCCATAACATCCGGCCACGGTGTATCAGATAAGGTCTGCCGATTTCCATATTCATCTAAAGTAATGCGGTCAACTTCAACGCCGTCTCTTAAAAGGACATAGGTTGCAGCAAGGCTGGCATCGCCCATGCCTGTATGCGTATCGCCGTCCCAGCCCGGATTTAAATCTTCCTTTTCCACACCGATCTGAATTTGCGGGAAGTATTCCGGCTCCGGCGGCTCGCTTGGCTCCGGCGGTGGGGTATTTGTGAACTTCACATACCTTGAGATAGGGTCACATGCTCCGGTCGCAAGTGCCTGCACATGGCCGCCGGAGCCGTCCTTGCACTCCCAAATGAGCATATCATCCGGAACTTGCTTAAAATAGCTGATTTGTTTCTTCACCGTATAGGTTTTATCCCAATTCGGCTCCGAATCCATCACATATTGATAGTAGTAGCTGTTTCCTTCCGATAAAAGCTCAATGTGATAATTCTTGTATTCATCGCCATTATCCTTTACCATCTTAACGGCGATGGCTTCTTTCTTTGTGATAGGAATCTTTCGAGAGTACCATTTGCCATCATCGCCTTGTGTAAGTTTTAATTCTTTTGGCTTTTTATCATCGTAACTACCCATTTTCATGGATAGCTGCAGATGGTCTTTAATCAGACGTGCCATATAGTCGTAAATGTCAACTGCTCCGGTGCCTTCCAACGGCTTACGGTAATGACTTTGGGAAATCTTCTTGCCGTTTCCGTTTCCCGGATTGCTTACGCCCTTGTACCAGTAATCCTCAAAGTACAATCCGTTGGAAGATTTTTTATTAAACTTGTCATCACGAAAACGCTGCTGTGATTCGTGAATGAGCTGACGGGTTGCGACTTCCCAGTCGTCAACACTATAGCTTTTCGCGTTTCTTCCGTAGTAGTCGCTATCCTTAAAGCCGAGCGTATTTTCCAGCATTCCGATCGAACGGCCGGACTGTCTACCATACAACAGGCAGAGGCTCATATTGTTTAAGATATATCTTAAGCCTTCATTTTCATAGATGCCTTCTAAATATGATTTATCGGAGCTACGCCCGGTAAGCTTTACCGTTTCGTCCGCCATAACGCCATGCTCGAGGCAGTAGGCAACATCTCCGTTGACACGGTAGGCGCGGATAGGGCTGACCTCTTTAGCTGGCCCCACTTTGAAGCCTCCGCCTCTGCCGTAGGAGACGAAGTAGATCTGCATCCAGCCTGCATCGTTACCGCTGTACTTAAATGTGCTGCCATCCGCGGACTCCAAAACTCTGCCCTCTTTAAAGCTTCCGGTAACGCCGCTTGTTGCATCCGCCTCCTGCACACCCACGCCGAAAGGCATATATGTGAATGCAATCAGAAATGCTAAAAGCAGCGTCAGAGCTTTCTTTGATTTTTTCCATTTTATCATGCTTTTTCTGTTCCTTTCTGTAAGTCTTTTTCTGATTTTCAACTCATTTTCGTTGGCTCTCGTGCCTTTCCCATTTTCTTTCCTCCCTTACCTGTACAAAAAAAACAGCAGAAATAATCTGCTGCTGTTTGACATTTTTTTAATTCTGTTGTAGGATATATATAGAAAAAGGATTACCGCTTTTCGCATGGCGGTCAGTCCCGAAATGAGTTTGCCGTCAAACGCTCGTTTGGCGGCTTTGGTTTATTTTTGACTCTTACAAAGAGCGATGATTCCTACAATCAGAATACCTAACTGAATTAAATCAGAAAATGTAACTGCTGTCATAGCATCACCTCCCCTCTATGTATGTTGAGGGGACAAAACCGCCCAGCGGATAATCCTTATTCTAACTTCGTTTATTCTATTTTTTCCATTTCTGCAAGGGGCTTATCCAAGCCACCATACCCGATAACTGCCATCACCAAGGTCACGCGTATACAAAATTCCTCTTGTCTCTTCTGCAAGATTCCAGTACGCGGAAAAATAGTCCCTGAGTGTTGATTTACAAAACTTTTCAAGGATATATTCTTTTGATGTGTACTTGTTGATTAAACACCAAGTCCATGTGGCTCCCCAGCTTGTCCCATTTTCCGGGGTCGCGTGTTTTGCATACTCTTCAGCTTCTGCTCTGTCATAGGTTGGATAATTTTCGTCTACCCAAGTATGCACAAAATCCTGAAGCTCCTTTCCGGATTTCCAAACAGGCTCTATCGTCACCGGGTCAGAATACAGTCCAAAGACTTTCTTTCCGTTTACCGTCTTGTACGCCCTGACACGGAAGCTGTAGCTATCTTCAGCATAACCCGTTGCCCAGTATGCCTTCGTTCCGAGCGTAATATATTTGGTATTGTAATGCTCTTTTTTATCGTTCCATTCGTCGGGATAGTAATTTTCCCATCTCTTCGTAAAGTCGTTATATTCCCTCACATAGGTGAGCCATTTTCCATTACCTGCCTTAAACTGCAGCTGATAGCCCGATGCTCCGGTAGTTTTCGCCCAGTTTATTTCAAAGCCGACGGAAGTTCGGTCGGAGAATTTCACGCTTGCACCTTTAACCTTGCTCGGCTTCGGATAAGTGCTCTTGATTTCGGAATATTTTGAGTAGACTTTCTTTCCGTTCTTTACTTGATATGCGCGGAGCTTATACCAGTAAGTCTTACCGCAAGTAAGCCCGGTATTGATGTAGGATGTTTTTTCCGCTGCTATAGCAGCGACTTTCTGAAACTTGCCTGTTTTACTCGTCGCACGGTACAATTCATAGCCGCCTGCGCCGCTGACTTCATCCCATGACAGCTTAACTTTGTTGTAGGAATACGATGCTGCTTTCAGCTCCGGCTTAATATTCTTCATGTTCACTGCTGCCTGTGCTGCAGCGATAGTTGCCGCTGGGGATTCCTCCGGGCATACGGTGACTTCGTCTGCGTATGCAAAGCCGATAGATGTTGCCACCAGCGTAAGGGATAACAATATACTTGCAACTCTTCTTTTTTTCATAATCTCTTTCCTCTTTCTCTTTCTCTTTCTCTTTCCTGCACTCTGCTCTATTCTGTTGTTTCCTCTATCAGCTCTTCATGCTCTGTTAAAAAATCTTTTACCGCTTTGGAAAAGACGCTGTTATAGGAAACGCCGAGTGTCTTGCACACTTGCCGAAACTGCATTCCAATGTCCTTTGGTTTTATTGTGTCTTGCCGAAACTGTCCTCCGAATAGACCACATAACTTGCACGAAATTCGGTGTAGTTCCTTGCATTCCATTGCCTTTTTGCCTGTGTTGATGTCTTTGACATTGTCTCAACCTCTTTCCTTTTTCTTTATTATAACATACTCCGCAGAGGTGGTAAAGAGTGATTCTCCATTTTTTTATATTTTTTGTAGAGTAGGTTAGAGGGCTTTGCCCTCTTTCCCCTCATCAAACCGTGCGTGAGGTTTTCCCTCACACGGCTTTCCGACATTCTTCTTCTGACGCATTACGTCATGTAGCAGCCATTTTCTTTAGTCCTTTTTCGTAAATGCGATTTCTGACATAGCCCACCTTTGACAAATGGTTTCGTCTTTGGTGCTTCTTGTTATACCACCTTGTGAATGTGCATAGGATATACCAATCCAATGCCTGCAACCATTTTTCACTTGTCCTTGTTTGGTAATAGTTTCGCCAACCTATGATTTTTGGGTTTAGATTCTTGATTAAATCCTCTTCTGTTGCCACAAGCAGGCTTCTACTGTTTACATTAGCCTTGACCGTTGTTTTCATTTTCTTTATGGCTTTCTTGCTTGGATATTGATAGGTTTCCTTGAAAGTTCCTCCCTGTCTCGTTTCGGTAGTCCTTCTTCTGTGGTGCATCCCAAGGAAATCAAATCCTTCTTTGCCGTCCCACATACAGACTATCTTTGTCTTGACGGGGTGGAGTTTTAAATCCAGTTTTCCCATGATGTACTTGAGTAGTGTGAGAGCGTGATTCGCATTTTTCTTGTTTTTGCACACTATCACTGTATCATCCGCGTACCTCACAAGCATTCCGTGTGTACGTCCGTGTTTCTCCCACAAACGGTCTAACGTATTGAGGTATATGTTTGCAAGCAGTGGCGATATAACCGAACCCTGACTTGTGCCAAGTTCGCTAATTTCAAGTACGTTCCCATATAAAACACCTGCTTGAAGCCATTGACGGATTAGTTTTAAGATACGTCTGTCTGCTATACGCTGTTCTATCAGTTTCATGAGTTTCTCTTGGTTGACATTATCGAAAAATTTCTCAATGTCTGCGTCCACCACGTAATAGCCTTTGTTGTTACAGGCTTTTCTGACTACTTCCAGTGCCTGTTTTGCACTGCGTTTTGGTCTGAACCCATACGAGCATTCTTTAAAGTCCGCTTCAAAAACAGGTTCCGTTACAATCTTTGTAGCCATTTGCACGATTCTGTCCTTGACCGTTGGTATTCCTAATGGTCTTTGACTTCCGTCTGGTTTCGGTATCATAACTCGTTTGACTGGTCGAGGTCTGTACCTCTTGTTCCTAAGTTCCTGTTGAATCTCAAGCAAATACCTTTCCACTCCATACGTTTCCACGTCTTCTATGCTGACGTTGTCAATACCACTAGTGCCTTTATTCGCCTTTACTCTTTTCCATGCTTCAAAAAGTACATCTTCTCGATATACTTTATCGTAGAGGGCATGGAACCTCCTGCTGCTGCATTTCTTGGCAGTCAGATATAGTTTGTTTTGAAGTTGTCGTACTTTGTCTTTCTTGGAGTTGTTAGTCTTCATGACATTCTCTCACACTTACCCTCTCTGCAAACTTGAATGAAGCAGGGAACCTTTCCTAAACTGCGTTATCTTGCACAGTCATCATAGGTACTATGTTCCCCTCCGACTCCCTCCTGTCATGACAGTGACTTCGCTTCGCTTATACACGTCATCTTTACCTTTCGGTGGCAGGTAGGGTCTCTCCAGTTCCGAACCACACTTTTCATACATACCGCTTCCCATATACCGAGGGGTTCTTCCGTGTTGCGTTCCAGTATCTTCACACGTTCCATGGTTTTCGCTCAATTGCACAAAGCTCAACTCCCCTTTCTTCTCTTTCGAGACCTTTTTTGACGATACGGCAGAATTCACTTTATGTTACGGTCTGCATGATTGTTCGCACCTTTTATTAAGGTTACTTTATCCACTCGCTTAGCACCCTGCATTACTGCAACGCACCGAGTTTAACTACACGGCTCACTGGCGATTACCGTGACCGGACTTACACCGGCAAGTGTGGTCCAGCTTCGCTGGACACACTGCAAGAAAAAACAGCAGAAATGCCCTGCTGCTCTTTGTCTATTTATTTTTCAATGTCAATCTCCGAATCAATTTCTTCTGAAAAAGTGTTTTCATTTTGAAATTGATGCTTTTTTACCACTTCTTCCAAAAGAGAAAAGGTTGTGTCTTTTTCAAAGGAATTCTCAGGAATATTTGCCGTTTTATCAAACAAAAAGTTTAGTTTATGCGAACGCCCAACATTTGTTACCGCGCAGTCCCTCATGCAGACATTAAGCCACGGAAATACATCTACCATTTTACACATCAATGCATTTATCTGTTGCGGGTTGTACGCCCTCGTCGATACATAAACGGAGCCTTGTTGCCAATCAAAACTGTTCTTCTGCATGAAAGTTTTAATGTCTCGATACGCATTCTTCCAGTGTTCGCTTGGATAATATTTTTCTAATTTCTTTGTATCCAAGTCAAATGCGATTTGTTTCCTTCCAAGTGCCATAACCTACCTCAAACAACAATAGGCATTGCCAATGATTTCAGAATATCGCAGTTTTCTTCCGGTTCTTCATCTTCCCAAAGCCATGACTTAATATAGCTTTTAAACACCTTGTTATTATTTAAGGAAAGACTGGCAAGCATAAGACAGCCGTAATCGTTTTCATTTCCTTCAAAGCAAAATGAATATTCACCTAAAGTTTTTAAAGGAACCTCTCCTGCTCTGTTTTTATGCGCTGCGCTGCATATCTTTTTTATCTCCTCCAATATATCTTTGGGAGTCGAGGGATTGATTTCAATAAATTCTCTATACATTTTCAAATCTCCTTTATTGATTTACTGCATCCTTTAATACCTTTCCCGCTTTAAAGGTCGGCTGCTTCGCTGCCGGAATAGCGATGGTTTCTTCCGGATTTCTTGGATTTCTTCCGGTTCTTGCTGCACGCTCCTTGGTTTCAAAAGTGCCGAAGCCGATGAGCTGTACTTTCTCGCCGGCTGCAAGTGCTTCCTGAATGCATTCCAATGTTGCGGAAAGTGCTGCTTCTGTATCTTTTTTCGTAAATCCTGTTTTTTCTGCCATCATAGCAATAAATTCTTGTTTTGTCATCTCGTATTCCACCTTTCTTTCTCGTGTATCTATTAAATCATTTTTGTAGCTGCTTGACAAGTCATCTTTGTGACTTTTCGAGCAAAGGAAAAGAGGCTTTCCATCTGTACATCATACAGAGCGGTCAGCCTCTCATGAAAAAACTTTTACAACACTCATGTTGATGTTGCGTCAGAGACAGATTCCTATCTCCATGATACAGCATAACATAGTTAAATTTCGGCTGCAGTACAATCTTTTTATATTCTTTCTTTATACTGACATTGTCACAAAATCCGGTTGTGAAATTATATAAAGAGCATACAAAATGTATAAATACATGGAAAGCAAAATTTTAAAAGTTTTCCTAAATCCTCTTTAAATTCCTCGCTAATTTCTATTTCAGTTTCTCTCTTCTTATCCATGCTTCACCTTTTTCTTTACTGCGTCAGCTCTTCTGCAAGATTCAGGAATGCTTGTCGCTCTTCGGTCGGCTCTGCTTTTGCCCGGTAATCGAATATGCTGCATCCTGCACCGGTTGCTTCGGTGTATGCACACCGAAGCGGTATGCTTGTTTCAAAGATTCGTGGCGATGTGCTGAAGTTTTCGCAAAATGCTTTTACCGTCTCTTTTATTATTTTCGTGTTATTTAGATTCTGCCTATCTTTGTTATAAAGGACACCTTCAATGACAGTTGGGTTTTGTTGATTTTTTCCAAGTGTGTTCAGCGTATTCATCAATTCAATAAATCCATCCACCGCATAATATTCCGGATTCATTACAACAATCACACTATCTGCAGCGTTCAGTGCATTGGTCGTAATCGAACCTAAGGACGGCATACAGTCAATGATAATATAGTCAAATTCATTTCGATACGGTTCGAGTGCTTTTGCCATAATCTGCGAACTATCGACTTCCATCGACTGTGTTCGAAGAATCGTATAGTCCATCCCTGCAAGCATTTTGTTCGAGCAAATAATGCTTTCTCTCGGTGCTTTCTTAATGTCAACAAGGAATTCATCTTTATTCCCGGATATGTCTACATCCATAATGACACAGCGCATGAGGTTTTCAAGCGTTTGCTGCATTCGCTGCTTGTTTTCCCCCAATCCTACCGTTAAATGTCCTTGTGGATCTGCATCCACCATCAGCACCGAATGCCCTAATTGATTGAGTGCTGCACCTAAATTGATTGTTGCGGTAGTCTTTCCAACCCCGCCCTTCTGATTACATACTGCGATTATCTTTCCCATAGTTTTTCTCCTTTCTTTTCTGTTTTGGACAACTTGTCCAACGGCTTTTTGTTACTCTGATTCTCTGTTTTGGACAACTTGTCCAACGGCTTTCTGCTACTCTGATTCTTCGTTTTGGACAACTTGTCCAATAGCTTTTTGTTACTCTGATTCTTCGTTTTGGACAACTTGTCCAACGGCTTTCTGCTACTCTGATTCTTCATTTTGGACAACTTGTCCAACGGCTTTCTGCTGCTTCATAATAGAAATGCCTTTGGCTTTCCAATACATTTCTAACGCTTCAATAATTGTTGCTTCTCGAATTTCAGGAGCTTGGTACATATCATCAGGCGGAAAAAATTCATCCGTTTTTTTCATCAATGCTTTTGAAAAAAACCTAAGTGTATTCACCGGCTTATCCTTTTTGTTTCGATTCT
>OQVL01003186.1_pt1 | contig 10041 bp, 7 predicted proteins | sample 1691501 | NCBI WGS metagenome assembly OQVL01 (sample SAMN03418253, study PRJEB22391) | human gut metagenome | biome: human-gut; feature: organic feature; material: feces | host: Homo sapiens | place: Tanzania | collected 2013-01
CACATGACCGCTTCCTTTGTATAGACGATGATGTGTATCATATAGGAGCATCCATTAAGGACTTGGGCAAAAAGTGGTTTGGCTTCTCCAAGATGGAGATACTTACACCAGACGAATTGGTGGAAAGAATAAACAGGGAATAAGAAAAAATCAGAGTTTCTATTGAGTATGGAAGAACTTTCCAGATATTATTTGAGGAATATTATTATTATTCGTATCGGCACAGGCTTACGCTATCTATGGCTACGCTTTGTAAGGCATCGCAAGATTTCTTACCGAACCCTTTATGAAGGTAGTAAATCGAAAAAAACATCAGAATTATCTAATTTTGAGAATGAAATGTCAAATCGGGCATGGTTGAAGTAGATGAGCTACTTTTTATAAGCTCTATGCACCATTACAGGCAAATTGTCCGCAGCTTGCGGACAATTTCAAATTGCTTTTTCTTATACCTTGGGACCACCATCGTCGTATCATAGATAAGATAGAAAACATGACGAAAACTGGTATATCGGTGAAAAGAAATGCTAAGTAATCCGTTTTAAATTGTACCGAATTCGATACAATTAGAAGCCCAAGGCAACGCCCTGGTTATAATAGCAATCAGCAAGGCGCCCTTACATGGCGACTGGGTCGCATCCAAAAATAACTTTTTTCAAAACTTTCTCCCGAAATCCTTGCCAGTTTCAAAAAGAAATTGTAACTTTGTGGGGTGGTATATAGCCACATAAGTAATACTAAAACGATAACGTTATGATTATCAGTAGATTTACCCCCCCCCATATCGGGGACATTGGCTCTTGTAGCCGCATTTTTGACGCTTGCCCTTGCCAGTTGCAGCAAGGATGATATAAGCTCCGATATCGAAGACCCGGTTGTCAGCCCACCTGCCGACAGCGAGGCTCCCAGTTATTATGCCATTACCGATACTGAGGGTATCGGCTTTACCAAGGATGGCATAGCCTATGAATACATTTCTAAAGGTAAGACCCGATGGGTGCTTAGCTATCAGGAGATAGCCAAGCGCCTCAACATAGATATCTCCAAGATTTCAACCATTAAGATTACCAGAGACCAGATTTTGAAGAATGGTCTCTGGCGCTTCGACGTGCGCTTCGACGGACAGCAGGAAGGTACGGCGTATGCCATCGATGTCAACCCAGAGAATGGGGAGATAGAGTGGGTGATAACCTTGGAGGATTTGCCAGGGGGAAATGTGTTTACACTCAGCTTCTCTCCAAACGAAAAATAACGTGAGTGTAAACCTAGAAACAAAGAATCAGAATTACTTTATTTACTAAGATTTTATGGCAGAAAATATCAATATCAACCCTCGTACTGAGGAGTTGAAGACCGAGTTTAGCAACATGATTTGGAAGATGGCTACCAACCTGGTGCATGGAGGCAAGGTGAACCCTGTGCAGTTTATGGACTATACCCTGGGTGGTCTCTTCTACCGATTCATTTCCGAGAATATTACCGACTATTGCAACCAGCTGATGCGTGATGCTGGCGTGGAGAATGCCGACTATGCCCACATGAGCGACGAGATGGCGGAGAACGCACGAGAGCAGATCATCAATGCCAAAGGCTTCTTTATCCTTCCTTCACAACTCTTCATCAATGTGGCGAATGCCGCCAAGAACAACACGGAGCTGAACACTACGCTGAGCAATAACTTCCGTGCCATCGAAAACAGTGCCGTAGGTAAACCGAGCGAGAACGATGTGAAGGGACTCTTCAACAACTTCAATACCAACGACCAAGGTCTGGGTGCTACCGTTGCCGAGCGCAACGAGTTGCTTACTACGCTCTTGGAGAGCATCCGAGACCTCAACTTCGACAAGTATATCGAGAGCGGCATCGACGTGTTCGGTCTTTGCTACGAGCACCTCATCAAGATGTACGCCCTCAATTCGGGCACCAAGGGAGGTGAGTTCTATACCCCTGGCGATGTAAGCTATCTCTTGGCGATGATTGCTGCGGCAGGACGCCAGAGTGTCAACAAGGTGTATGACCCTGCTTGTGGATCAGGCTCTTTGCTCTTGAACTTTATCCGTGTGGTGGGTGCCAAGAACGTAAAGGATGGTTTCTATGGTCAGGAAATCAACATGAAGACCTACAACCTCTGCCGTATGAACATGTTCTTGCACAATGTGAACTACGACCACTTTGACATTCAGAACGGTGACACCTTGAAAAATCCGCTGCACGAATGCGACGAGCCATTCGATGCCATCGTCTCCAACCCGCCATATTCCGTGCCTTGGGATGGTGATAGCGATGCCACGCTCATCAACGACCCTCGTTTTTCTCCTGCTGGCGTGCTCGCCCCAAGAAGCAAGGCAGACTTTGCCTTCACCATGCACATGCTCAGTTGGTTGAGTGCAGAAGGGACGGCTGCCATCGTAGAGTTCCCTGGCGTGTTGTATCGTAGCGGTGCGGAGCAGAAGATACGCAAGTACTTGGTAAGCAACAACTTTGTGGATACCATCATTCAAATGCCACAGAATCTTTTCTTTGGTACATCCATTGCCACTTGCCTCTTGATATTGAAGAAGAACAAGGCTGATAACCGAGTTTGTTTTATTGATGCCAGCAATGAGTTTATTCATGAAGGCAATAAGAATAAGCTTTCTGCCGAGAACATCTCCAAGATATATAATGCCTACATGAATAAGGAGGAGATTGCTCACTTCTCTCATGTGGTTACCACAGCCGATATTGCCGAGGAGGATTACAACCTTTCTGTTTCTACCTACGTTGAGCAGGAGGATACTCGTGAGAAAATCGACATTACGGAGCTGAATACTCGTATCTCTGAGATTGTGGCGAGAGAAGAGCAGCTGAGAAAAGATATTGATGAGATTGTAATGCAGTTGGAAGGAGGTGCAGCATGAAAAATCTTGAAATTTTGATACAGGAGCTTTGCCCGGATGGAGTGGAGTTCGTGAAGTTGGGGGATGTAATTCAGTCTATTAATACAGGCTTAAACCCTCGTCGTTTTTTTTCGCTAAATACACCTGATGCAAATAATTTCTATGTAACTATCAGAGAAATGAAAAATGGGAGGATTGTATTTAATAACGATACAGATAAAATTAATGATGAGGCTTTAAAATTATGTAATAATCGCTCAAATCTAGAAAGAGGTGATGTGCTTTTCTCTGGTACTGGTACTATCGGTCAGATAGTCGTGTTGGAAGAAAATCCAAATAATTGGAATATAAAAGAAGGATTGTATGCATTAAAGCCAATACAAGAAAGAATTGTTAGTAAATTTCTTGCTTATGTATTAAGGTCTACGCAAATTAGAAAAATGTTTTTGAAGAAAGCGTTGGGAGGAACAGTTAAGAGTGTTCCTATGAAAGTTCTCTCGAATATTGAAATTCCTCTTCCCCCTATCAAGGTGCAAACCGAAATAGTCCGCATCCTCGACAAGTTCACTTCGCTAGAAGCGGAGCTAGAAGCAGAACTAGAAGCAGAATTAGATTGTCGCAAGCGACAATACGAGTACTATCGTGACAAGCTGCTCTCATTCGATAATGTGGGGGGACAAGAAGTAGAGTGGAAGAAAATGAGTGAAGTCGGTACTTTTATTCGTGGAAAACGGTTTGTTCGAACTGATATAGTTGAAGAAGGAGTTCCTTGCATCCATTATGGTGATATTTATACTTATTATGGCTTGACAGCAACAAAAGCAAAGACATACCTAAAGCCTGAAAAAGCTGAAAAGATGAAATTTGCTTCTAAAAATGATGTAGTCATAGTAGGAGCTGGAGAAAACAATATGGATATTGGGGTTGGGGTTGCATGGTTAAGCGACGAAGAGGTCGCCATACATGATGCTTGCTACATTTTTAAGAGTAAGATGAATCCAAGGTTTGTGTCTCATTATTTGCGTGGTAGCAACTATCATCTTCAAATCAGGAAGTATGTTTGCGAGGGTAAAATTTGCTCTATCTCTTCCAAAAGTATAGGACGGTCTTTAATTCCAGTTCCTTCCCCCCAAGAGCAAGAGCGAATAGCAACCATCCTCGACCGCTTCGAGTCCCTGACCACTTCCCTCCAGTCTGGTCTCCCTGCCGAAATCACGGCACGCCGCCAACAGTACGAGCACTACAGAGACAAGCTGCTTACCTTCAAGCGCAAGGGCGCAGCCTAATTTAACATTTAACACTTAACATTCAACATTGCAAATGAAAATGCAAAACGACATAGTTTCAGAGAACCCCCAGAGCACGGTGGTAGCCCAATACGAGCGTACCACCCCTCGTGCCGAGGCTTACCAAAGCGAGGCAGAACTGGAGCAGGGAATGATAGCCCAGCTACAGCGACAGGGCTACGAGTATGCCCATATCCACCACGAGGACGAGCTGATACAGAACCTTCGCCTCCAGTTAGAGAAACTCAACGACTTCCATTTTTCCGACAACGAGTGGGAGCGTTTCTTCAAGGCGGAAATCGCCAACGAGGGCAAGGGTATTATTGACAAGGCAGAGACCATACAGCGTGACAACATCAAGGCTTTCACCCTCGACGATGGCACACAGAAAAACATCTATCTCATCGACCAGCAAGACCCTCACCACAACTCCACCCAGGTAATCAATCAATACGAGGTAAGCGACGGCAAACGACCAAACCGCTACGACGTGACCATTCTCGTGAACGGTCTGCCCTTGGTTCACATCGAACTGAAACGCCGTGGAGTGAGCCTGAAGGAAGCCTTCAACCAAATCAACCGCTACGGCAGGGAATCGTTCTGGGCAGGGTGCTCGCTCTACGAGTACGTGCAAATTTTTGTGATCAGCAACGGCACGGAGACCAAGTACTATAGCAACACTACCCGTGACAGTCATATCCGGGAACAAGCCAAGCAGGGCAAGAAGCCACGGCAGAAGACCTGCAACTCGTTTGAGTTTACCAGCTACTGGGCAGATGCCAAGAACAAGGTGCTCGGCGACTTGGAGGACTTCACAGCTACCTTCCTTACCCGCCACTCCCTGCTGAACATCCTCACGAAGTTTTGCGTCTTCACCGACCAAAAGATTCTGATGGTGATGCGCCCATACCAGATAGCAGCCACCGAAAAACTGCTCAACCAGATAGAGATAGCCCACAATGCCAAGCTCTACGGCACACGAGACGCTGGCGGCTACATATGGCACACCACAGGCTCTGGTAAGACCCTCACCTCCTTCAAGGCGGCACAGCTCGCCTCCAAACTGCCCTACATAGAAAAGGTACTGTTTGTGGTGGATAGAAAAGACCTCGACTACCAGACGATGAAGGAGTACGACCGATTCCAGAAGGGCGCTGCCAACGGCAACACCTCGACCAAGGAACTGGAAAAGCAACTGAACAACAGCAAGAGCCGCATCATCATCACCACCATACAGAAGCTCGCCAACTTCATCAAGAAGAACCCCGACCACGACATCTACCGCAAGGAGGTGGTCATGATATTCGATGAGTGTCACCGCTCGCAGTTTGGCGACATGCACACCGCCATCACCAAGCGATTCAAGAAATACTACCTCTTCGGCTTCACCGGTACGCCAATCTTCGTGGAGAACATTTCCGCTTCGAGCAAGGGTACGCTGAAAACCACCGAAGACGTGTTTGGCAAGCGTCTGCACGCCTACACCATCGTGGATGCCATCAGAGACCACAACGTGCTAAAATTCCGTGTGGCATACATCTCCACCATGAAGGAGAAGGAGAACGTGAAGGACGACCAGGTTTGGGGTATCGAAGAAGAGGAGGCGCTGAAGGACGACCGCCGTATCACCAACGTGGCACAATATATCCTGGACCACTTCGACCAGCAGACCAAGCGAGCCAGCAGCTACACCTTCAGCAAGCTCATCAACATTAAGGAAGTGGTGAGTGACAAGAAGAAAAAGGTGGAGGAAGAGCGACAGAAGACACGACTCAGCGGATTCAACAGCATCTTCGCCGTGCAGAGCATCGACTTTGCCAAGCTCTACTACAACAAACTGAAAGAGCTACAGGCAGCGCAGCCCGAGAACAAGCGGCTCAAGATAGCCACCATCTTCAGCTATGCACCCAACGAGGAAGTAGCCGACGGCGAGGAAGACGAGGACAATGACTCCACCGACGGACTCGACCAGAGCAGCCGAGACTTCCTGGAGGCAGCCATCAAGGACTACAACCTGATGTTCAACACCGCCTACGATACCTCTTCGGAAAAGTTTCCCAACTATTACAAGGACGTTTCGCAGCGCATGAAGAACCGAGAGACAGATATGCTGATAGTGGTAAACATGTTCCTGACAGGATTCGATGCCACCACACTCAACACGTTGTGGGTGGATAAGAACCTGCGCTACCACGGATTGCTGCAAGCCTACAGCCGCACCAACCGCATTCTGAACTCAGTAAAGACCTACGGCAACATCGTCTGCTTCCGCAACCTGGAGGATGCCACCAACAAGTGCCTCGCTCTCTTCGGCGACCCTACCGCCAAGGGCGTGAGCATCCTGCGCCCATTCGAAGACTACTTCGATGGCTACGACGAGGTGACGGAAGACGAGAACGGCGAGGAGAGACAGGAGCACGTGAAAGGCTATACCGAATATCTCGAAGAGCTGAGAGAGTTGGCACAGCCAGGCGAGATGCCGCTCACCGATGCAGACAAGAAGCAATTTATCAAGCTCTTCGGCGGCATCCTGAAGATAAGAAACCTGCTTACCAGCTTCGACCAGTTTGCCGAGCAAGACCCCCTCAGCGAGCGGGACCTGCAGGACTATACGAGCATCTATCTCTCGCTGAGAGACTGGGCAAAGGAGAACGCAGAGAGCGGCGACAAGACCAACATCAACGACGACATCGAGTTTGAGATGGAGCTGGTGAAGCAGGTGGAGGTGAACATCGACTACATCCTCTTCCTCGTGCAACAGATGCAGGGCGACCGTGCCGACATCGCCGAGCTGACTATCCAAATCAACAAGGCAATCGACTCCAGCCCAGACTTGCGAGACAAGAAAGACCTCATCAACCGATTCATCGAGAGTCTGACACCGGATAGCGAGGTTACCGACAAATGGAAGGAATACGTGGATGCAGAGAAGCGCAAGGAGTTTGAGCGCATCGTGAGCGAGGAGCACCTGAAGGAAGGCCCCGCCAAGGAGTTCATAGAGACCGCCTGGGAGCGAGGTTACGTGCCAGAGGGTGGTTTGGAGTTGAACGCCATCATGCCACCAATCAATCCATTCGACCCGAACGCCAACCGAGAGGGCAAGCTGCAAAAGGTACTTGGTAGAATCAAGGGCTTCTTCGGTAAGTTCTTCGAGATAGCAGGAGGAGAGTTTTAAAATGATATACAACTGACAATAAATAACAAAAACAACAGAACGCAAGCTCCGCCCGGCAGAATACTACGCTCTCTCCGGGAGGGGGCTTGCGTGTTGCTTGATAATCCATAGTATAATGAAGAAACGTAAAAAAGAAATAAGTGATGAAGAATCCGTACAACAACTTATAGCAAAACTGGAGAATCTACTAGCCGAAGCAGATTCAGTATATAACTGCCCACCTTCTTTACCTGGAGAAGAAGAAGGATGTTATGACTGTTATATACCCATGACTGAGAATCTTGTTGATGCTTATGAAACCTTCATGGTGTGCGATGCACCTCAACATTCTCCAGAAGCAGTAGAAGAACAGAAGCATGATATACAATATCATCTACATAAGTTGATAGATGAGGTAGTGAATGTGAATGATTATGATAGTGTTTTGGTGATTAGAACGCTCTTAGAGCATTTTAATCGTATAGATGAGCATATCATAGAAGTAGAATTGCCAAGAGTAGATGAACATCTAAATTCACTTGATGAATACAGAAAATTCAAACAGGCGAAGCTTCTAGATACAAAGAAAGTGACCGATGTTCAGTTTGCTCATGCCGTAGACCTTCTTCTGTTGGAAATAGATAATAATGGTCGCTATATCTTTGAAAGTAAGTCTCATTGGATAGCCGTGTTTAGGGTGGCTGCTGATATGAATTTGATAGGTGATAATGACTATCAGGGGTTTGATAATTGGATTCATCGCATTCACCCCAAGCACCTCAGAATAGATTTCACGTCTAAAACCCTAAAGCCAATGACTACACACTGCTATTTTCAACCATTCGACAAATGGGAATTTCAGCCATTTAAGAATGAAACGAAACGTCCTTATGACAAGATGGTGACTGTAGTTGTCAGGCTTAAAAAACTGCTGGAACAGGTAAAAATATGAGAAAATAGCGCTAAGTTTTAACCCGAAAAATAACCTTATAACCCATAAAATAACCCAATGGTTATTAGCTTGGAGGCTACAAAAATAAACCCTATCTTTGCACCCGTAATCAGACAAGTAAAGTCTGGTTGCGGGCGTTTTTTGTTTATAGGAATCCGGTACCGTTCCTGAAACTGAAATTTGGCGAATAACTCGCAGTCCAACCCATAAACATTATATATTAATATGGCAGGAAAAGCTTATGTATTTTATCATCCGCAGTATGGCGGATTGAGAGTGGTGAACAACGAAGAAGGATTGTTCTTTTGCATCGAGGACCTGGTTGCCATCACTGATATCGGCAGAGATAAATTGTTTCCAGTATTAGCCGACACGGAGGGGAAAGTGGTAGAAATGTGTGTGGAAGTGGAAACAAAAAAGGTTCCGAAGGATTATAAACCTCGTTTGTTTTTTGCTGAATTCTTTGGCAATGCTGACAAGGTGGAACGAAATTGTAGAATAGCTTGGAGAAGTATGATATTCGTAGATTCTCAAGTGGTGAGAGATATGACCATAGGCTGTTCGAAAGATCCTGAGCGTAAGTTGTTTTACAAGTGGGTCAAGGATTTTATCCAGCCTGTGGTTGAGGACAAGGAAAGCCGTTGGCGTCATGAATGTGTCATGATGAAAAGAGTCAGTTACGACCCTCTAGACAAGCCGATAGACATCCGATATGCTGCCGACGGCCTGTATATCAACGATACGCGAATCAACTAAACATTATTCATCTTTTAAACAAGTTATTACGATTATGAAACAAGCAGCAAAGAAGCAGCTCCTCAACGCCCAGAAGGTGGACGGAGCCATCATCAGTGAAGAAAACGGTATCATCGCCTTCCGCAAGGCACCATGGAATGATACCGAGGTTATCTGCGAACAGCCTAAGGTGATACCGGGCAGAATGGTATGCTCTGGCGAGAGGGGAGGCGACGAGTTCGACTTCAAGCCTTATGAACGTACGGGCGAGAAGCTCTTCGAGGAAATCTTCAAGACCAAGCATGCCGTGGTGCGCACCACCAAGCGCACGGTGCAGGTGAACTATACCTTCAGCCGAGACCTGGACAAGCAGGACATGCTGCGCTACCTCAAGGCAGAGCACAAGGAACTGATTACAGGATTTAAGGAGAATGTATAATGTTGAATGTTAAATGTTGAATGTTGAATTAGGCTAGCGCCCTTGCGACCGTTAGGCAATTCAACATTCAACACTCAACATTAAATTCAACACTCAACATTAAATTCAACACTCAACATTCAACATTCAACATTCAAAAAAGATGGAACATATTATAGCATATAATCCGTACAAGAATGGCAATAAGGGGAGCGTAAGCTCCCAGCCACTCTCGGTCTATGACAAGACCATCGCTTATCCCTGGATGGCAGACCTGGTAGCTGCCATCCGTGGGGGGAACGATGAACTGAAGAAGCAGTTGCCCTTCCGCTGCGCTCACTACTACCAGTTCCGAGACAACAGACGTTCGCAGAAGAACGCTGTGCCCGAAAGTTTTCTCTTCCAAACCACCATCGACGTGGACGACAAGGAATATGTGGACAAGGCGATAGAGAAGGCACGTGAACTGAACTGCAGCGACACTATCTGGAATGGAGCCCTGCTGCACCTGGAGTACTCAGCCCGCAAGAAGTTGCACATCGATATCCGCATGCCCATCGGAATGACTATCGAGGAGACGCAGCGAGCCTATTGCGAGGCGCTGGGCGTGCCCTACG
>OQVL01003189.1_pt1 | contig 10031 bp, 9 predicted proteins | sample 1691501 | NCBI WGS metagenome assembly OQVL01 (sample SAMN03418253, study PRJEB22391) | human gut metagenome | biome: human-gut; feature: organic feature; material: feces | host: Homo sapiens | place: Tanzania | collected 2013-01
GTGTGCAGCGTGCTCAAATTTCAAAGTTGGAGAAAGGTACAAGTGTTATCACATTGCCAACAATGAGTCGTGTATTCCAAGCTTTGGGTATCGCAACAGCCACTCTTGATTTGGGTATTGCAGGCAAGATTGCGTTGTGGTAAGATGACGGTTAGATTGTGTAATCTTGGTAGGATTGTATAAGAGTGATGTTATTGCCCTGACCGAAATCTGGCGGTTTTTCATCATTGTCGTCGCTATGAGGGTCTACGTCTGCTACCCTCTGTCTGTGAAAAGATAATAATTCAGCAGACCCTTATTAGGCTTTGCCCTCTATCGTTATTAATCATTTTAATTTGTTTTTCTGCAAAATTATACTGGGAGGTGCGCCAAACTGCGGCAGAGGTTGGAGAAAAAGTAGATTTTGTTAAAAATTCATCTACATTCAACCTTTAGGGACATCTAAAGCTCGGAATTGTTCTTGAAGGTTCGTTATCTTTTCCATCAACTCGCTGAAAGTCAGAGGTTGCCCATAAATGAAGCTCTCCTTCATTTCGTTATAGTCAGCTTCGTAAGAGGACATCAGTTCGTCACTTGGTACAATCTGAATAGTGGCAGGTAGCTCTTTGTCGTAATCCACATAACCAACATGATAGAACTTGCGACGATGTTCCACAATCTCATGATAGAGCACCAAATCATTAAGAGCCATTTCTGCGTATGGGGTTTGCATCAGTTTCTCCAAGTCGTAAAAGTGACGTGTCATTCTATGCGTTCTCGGTTTGTCCTTCTGGAACTCTTCACACAAGAGAAACGCTTTTTCCAAAAAAGTCCTGGCGGGACTGACAGTGCGGATTGTCTGGACAAGGTCGGAATCCACATCTTCATCCTTGAATGTCTGTTCTATAAGTGATGAAATTCTTCTCATCTCGTAAGGCTCGGACATTGACAACACGCTAATCTCTACTTTAACCGTTGGTATTGCGTATGCGGCTTGGCTATCGTAGAGTGAGGGGTACTGAACGTAAAGCACAGAAGGGTCTTTGTCATGTGGAACCTTTTGGGGCTCACCATTTTCATTGGATATGTCATTGTCTGTGAGAACTGTTACTTCAAGCCCCATTTCGACAAGTTTCGCCGATAACTCGTCTTTGAACTCGCCATACAGGAAGTCCTGTCCTTTCTCTCGAAGATGATGTATTTGCGTATTACTGGTGCAGCTTGCACAAGAGAGTTGCTTGACGTTCAGAAAATAGTCACGGCTCAATGCTAAATCAATATCTTCACTGAATCGGTTGATGATATCCCAGCCTTTACTGAGACTCGTACCACCTTTGAATAACAGATATTCTGATACACTGGAGTGAAAAAGGGCATACAACACTGCCGTTACCCACCAGTCCTTCTCGGCAGCAGCTTCATCAATTTGCCGTGCCTCGACCACACCTTGTATCATCGCCTTTCGCTCGTCGAGCGAGAAATCAATCCATTTACTCATTTTATTCCTTTCTTTATAACTTGTCGCATCCATACAGGAGCCAACAATAAATCATATTCTATGGTGTCAGTCTCAGGAGTTTCCGAGAACAGTTGTCTAATCCTCGCTTCAACATCCTGAGTGATGTTATGCTCACCAATGCTGCGTAATGCTTGTACCAATTCTGGCATCAAACGTCCGCGGAATGCAAAGTTCTTAGGTGCCCCATGCTTCAGAGTCACTGTTCGATTCCCTAATTTCAATTTTCGCCCAGACCCAGTAGTCAGAAAAATAGTGTTCATGGGTACTTGCGTTGAGAATCCTAAGCGATTAGCAGCAGTGGCTCCCGTAGGTATAACTTTTGCCTTATCTCGTTTGGAAATCTCTTTCACTAATTCGTAAGCCGAAGGATAAAGGATGCCAAAACGTGTTTTACGCGCCTTGACATACACACCTTTGGCTATTCGTGTAATCAATCCTTCTTTCTCAAAGATGGCGAGCAGTTTTGTGACGTACTCGACATCATATTGGGGAAAAGAAGAAACAAAGAATATCTCGTCAAACTTACTGCGAGTAATCCTTTTTCTAATCTGTTGTACTACTGCATTCTCCATCGATTTTGTATATAAATTATGGTCGGAATGATAATAAATATTTCCGACCGTAAAGATACAAAATTTCTTTTATACAACAATACTTTAAGTGTTGAAATTAAGTTTCATTGGCAAATTATAGCGTTTTTCTTGCTGTATAGATGGCATTCCTATATAAATAATGCGTCGCTTTTTACATTAGGGGGCAATATTGCCAGAAAAGACGACTTCAAGAATTAAATACCATGACTTAATCAATTTATTGCACACTTGCTAGCTATTTGTGGTTCAAAAAAAGTTAAAAACGTTAAATGTTCGTCTTTCTCCAATCTTTAAATCTCACATTTTTGAGATCCTTATAGACAAAATGACCGCATAAACCCCATTTATTACAATCTACGATAGTAGAAATTATCTAGTCCTTATAGACTTTTACAAGCGTCCTCTCCATCTGATCATCTACGATAGTAGAAATTATCTAGTCCTTATAGACACGCTGTGCCTTGTCGGTTAATACTGTTACATCTACGATAGTAGAAATTATCTAGTCCTTATAGACCCTGCGCGAGCGCATTGCCATGCTGGAGATCTACGATAGTAGAAATTATCTAGTCCTTATAGACCCAGGTTGATGCTAAAGGCAAGCACTACCATCTACGATAGTAGAAATTATCTAGTCCTTATAGACTAGTCATTTGGTGAGTGATTGGTTTGCTCTAATCTACGATAGTAGAAATTATCTAGTCCTTATAGACCTTATGATGTCGGCGACTTGTGGGTTGACGATCTACGATAGTAGAAATTATCTAGTCCTTATAGATGTCCAACCGTCTCCTGTGCCACCTTAGCGATCTACGATAGTAGAAATTATCTAGTCCTTATAGACTAATCCACGAACGGCTTGAGAGTAGTCATATCTACGATAGTAGAAATTATCTAGTCCTTATAGACACGTTGGTGGCGCATGGTGTCAACGGAGAGGATCTACGATAGTAGAAATTATCTAGTCCTTATAGACCAAGATTTACAAAAGAGTTGATTATTATTACATCTACGATAGTAGAAATTATCTAGTCCTTATAGACAGTTATCATCATTACACGGAAGCCCTAGATATCTACGATAGTAGAAATTATCTAGTCCTTATAGACTAATAGTTAGTAAATGGCGAATTTAATTATCTACGATAGTAGAAATTATCTAGTCCTTATAGACAACCACTGCCCATTCATAAGACTTTTACCTTATCTACGATAGTAGAAATTATCTAGTCCTTATAGACCATCCATCCATAAGCGCATTCATGTGTATGATCTACGATAGTAGAAATTATCTAGTCCTTATAGACCGTGAGGCTTTTTTATTTAAGTATTAGTCATCTACGATAGTAGAAATTATCTAGTCCTTATAGACCCCGTCATCATGTTATGCCATTGCTGATGTATCTACGATAGTAGAAATTATCTAGTCCTTATAGACTATTAATCACTTTGTAAACATTATTATTAATCTACGATAGTAGAAATTATCAAGTCCTTATAGACTCTTATTTTTTACAAAATTACATAAAATCCTTTACATAAATGCCTTTTGATGATTATTTTTTATGGATATTAATCCCCCATACAGAGTTTGTTATATCGTAAAAGCTATGGAAGTGATTAGTAATCAGTAAATTAAGTATGTATAATCAAAAATATAAAGACTTATGTTTGTTATTTAAAAGTATACAACATCTTGGTCTCTATGAATAGCATTACCATATTTCGTCAGTTTTTCTGTTTCAATGTCAAAAATGATTACACTATCATCACCAGTGAAATGTTTTGCATAAGCTTCAATCTTAGACGTAAGATTATTAACAATTCTCTTTGTATTCCTTACTTCATACACAGAGAACTGAAGCCGAATGGCACCATTACTTTTAAGCATTTTTGTAAAGTTAGTGCGCATCTTGTCGTCAGAAATATCATAACTTACTATTATCATTTAAACTCGAAAATTGGATATTCTTGTGTTGATTTACAACCCATAAAACATCTATAATATTGTTGTACATATTTAAAAACGTCACTTTTCTTCTCAATTAAAGCATCGTAGAAAACATGATAATAATCAGAGCATTTTTCGTATTTCAAACGATATTCTTGCTTGATTAGAGTGAAATCTTTTTCTGAAAATTGTTTCCTATTAAATGCCAAGAGAGTTGTATGGTCAATAATACATCTAAAAGGCTCAATCAGGTCACAAACTAATGATTTTCTTTTAAACCATAGGCGATGATAAACTCCTACATACAGATCAAAACCAAACATACGAAGGAAACATTCCATGTAGTTAAATAAAATAGTGTAGCCAATATCAAGCGTTACATTAAGAATATCACTCTTCATTCTTGGGTGTCTGCCTTTCCAATTGTGTTGTTGAAAATATGCAGCAAAGAAAGATTTAGCCACAGTCCCCTCCATTCCCATTAGATGATTGTATTCTGTTATGTCTGAGATAGTATTGAGTGCAGCATCACATTGGCTTATTGCCTCTTTAGTAGCTTCATCTTTTTTTCTCGTTTTTTGAAGATTAACCTTTTGATTAAGTATCTTGTTATAAACAAGAGCTTTACCTATAGTTATATCATTTGATGCTAAATCAAATTGACGCTTGCGAAGCAAGTAATTTGCTTCAGCTGAATTAGCCCAAAAGAAAACGGGACGCAAGTTGGGTTTCATTACGACGAGTGCAACTCCATATTTCTTGCATTTATCTATTAGTGGAGTTGTAACAGTTATGTGTCCGATAATGAAAAGAGCCAATAACTTTTGGAAAGGAAATTTGGTTAAGGTCTTTTTCTTATCACCTTCAATTTCCTCTAACATAAGTTCTCCACTATTCAAGTTGTTCAACTTCATATCCCATTTCTTTCAAGCAGAAGTATTGTCCCCATAACTGGTAAATCTGACCACGAAAGATTCGCTTAAGATTATTTTTGCGTTCTATCAACAGATGTTTATCTTGTTTGTAGACATCTATTTTGCCAGATATTCCCAATTCGTCACAATAAACGGGGAGCGACATTATATCGCTCCTCCGTGTGGAACTTTTCTTTTCATCAACACCTTGGTGAGCAATGGCGCCTTTAATCTGTGGAGTGGCTTTATATAAGTCTTCGTCCGACTCCATATACACACTATGTAAGTATATGGAATACGGACAGAAGATAAAGTCATTCAGCGTTGAAAGCGGAATGTAGTCATTCATTTTTATATGGTTTTTGTTGTGCAAAGTTGAGCCAAGCCTTGTTGGAAATGTCGTACTTAACCTTACCCAACTCCTTCGCTTCTTTTATTTGCCTAATAAGCATAAGTCCCTTGCGGGCAATGTTGTAAGCACCATTAGCATCCGCATTCTCAGGAAGTTTATCACCACAAGAACGGCTGTCGTAGAACACTCCGTTTTCATCGGCTACAGGAGAAAGGATATAATCTTCTTCTGGATTTTTCCTACTATTACGCAATTGTAGCAGCAATTTCATAAACTGCATCAAAGGTTCGAGATACTTTCGTCTTTTACCTTCCAAATTACTGATTGCATCTTTTAGATTCTCATGAATATCAATGCCTGCTTCTCCAAGTATTCTTTTGAATTCATCAGTCAGCGCTACTACTTCAGAATCCCAATTATATTGTTTTGCAGGATTTCTAAAAGAACGCAAACGCTTACCATGAGTACAGAGTGTCCATCTGGTACGAGTACCATGCGCCTTCTGAGTGAATTTATCGTAATCAAATTCAAACTCAAACCAGTCTTTCTCCTCGTTGTAACGAATCTCGTCAAATTTACGAAAGAACTTCTGCGCCTCAACTGCATTCGTATATCTCGTATCAAAGCGATTTACAAAACCTGTAACAGGATCTATTTTACTAGTATTCCATGCTGGGATATAGAAAAGAAATCCATTCTGATACTCACTTTTCTTGAAATTTTTAAATTCAGAAGTAAGCTGAAGTGCATGCAACAAACCTCCCGTTTCATTGGCATCTTTATGCTTGTCAACAAGATAGTTAAGCTTGTCTATCAACATTTTCTCAAACTTCTGATAAACTTGCTTTTCCACCTTTTGACGACCACGCATGAATCCCTTATTCAAGTCTTCCAAAACAACTACAGCATGGTATTTCACCATGAGTTGTGTAATCTTATGGATTGCTTGAGACAAATAGCCTTCTTTCAGTTCCTTTATGTTCTCTATGGTCTGCCAACTTTGACTAGCTTTGAGTCGTTTGTCGGCACGAACGTCCAACAAATCGTGGTAGTTGGTACGGTATGTGTTACCATTATATTCATTCACGATTTCGTTGAGAGAGAATTGCTCCTTGATGTTGCCTTGCATGTCAATAACAACAAGATAAAGCAAATGACGCTCGCCACGGTCTATACCTATAATATGTGTATCATCTGCCTGCTGCAGATATTTCCTTACTTGTTGGTTGATATTCTCTGCACCCACGCTATTGAAGTTCATAGTGATTGGCACATGAAACAAGAACTTGTCTTCCGTATAACGACGATCCTTTACGAGGTCGTATTCAAACACACTCTCCTTCTTCTTGTTATCCTTGTTCTTATTTTGAATAGGATGGTTAGCATGGTGAGTAGGATGGGTATTGTTGATACTCTTCTTACGATAGAACATTTCTGCCTCTCCGTTAAGTTTATAGACCACATCAGCAAGATTGCGCTCATCAAACAACGCTTTCCAGTAAAGGGTATGCATATTTGGAGTACCCTTGCTATAGTCAGAAAAGTCCTTGTTGTAAATCTGGAACAGATACATCTTTCCCTCATCTACAAGTTTGTCGATAAATGATACAGATATGTTCGTAAACGACAATTTATAACCTTGCTGTTCTACTTCACGATAGAATCCACTAAGGTCTTCATACGTTGATGTATCTGAGAAGTTAAAACCAAACTTACTCCAATCCTCATGCTTATCTATTGACTGCTTGAAATAATCTATCAAATCATGGCAATCATTGATATTGAAGTTTTTCCCTTTTTTATGCGTGCCATTATTATAGTTCTCAACAATCTTTTTGCTTGGCTTGAAATCATTGATTCTTGATTTTGCAAAGAATACTTTAGGCAGCATTTTATTGGCACCCGGCAAAAGTTTGTACACCATCTTCTCATAGCATTCTCCATCAGAAGGCATAGTCTTGCCTAACAGTTTTTTGGAGTCCTTGTCCATTATAGCAAGATAGTACATTCCATTACGGCGCAAGATAATGGTTGCATAGTCTTTCTCCTTGTTTGCATCCCAACCACCAAGCAATTGTGGATTCTCAAAGTTAAGCTTTATCTTCTTCTCGGAATATGGCTTGCGAGTCATGTAATTACGTATCATATTATACAGTGGTGTAACTGTATCAAGCTCTGTCCACAAAGAGGCCAACTCACCATAGAAACGTTCGTCCTTATCGCTTTCGTCACCCATTCCCAACAATGGTTTGACAAAATGCTGCAAAGACTTGATGGCATCCAATAAAGCTTTAACTTTGGCAACATTCGTTTTGTCTTGTGCCAAATTCTTATTTTCAGGATACGGGGTATCTAACAAGTCAGAAATGTCAGTGTAAGCATTCTGAATAAGAGCGAACAGATTCTCACGCTGCATAGTTGGAGTATTTACCGCACCAAGTGTTGCAAAATATCCATCTACAGCGTGTAAATTGTTGTTGTCCATTTCATTCAGAAGTCGTTGATGTACTGTATGCTAAAACTATCAGCCTTTTTAAATATGTCTGAAATTCTCTTCTCGTAGTCTTCTTCTGATTCTTTACGCTTTCTGGCAGGTGCAACATTCTTGATGTTCTGCATAATAGCATTTTGAATAACGCTCCAATTTCCGAATGTCTTCTGTGAGATATCAGTTAATTGTAGGTCGTTGCATACGAATATACCATTAAGATTATAATCAGACAATGAGCATAGCAATGACTTTAGCACCTTGTCGCCAAGTACATTTTCGGATAGTCTTTCATAACAGTCCTTGATTGCATTCAAGACTTCCTGGCCACTATTGAACTCTTCAGGCAACCATGATATAGCATTTCTGTCGCTAAGAATCTGCTTAAACAGAGCCTTGAGTTTAGGTAGTTTTTCATCCTTATGCTGCTGATTATATGAATTGATGTATTCATTAACACCACCAATGATGGCATTATAGACGTCTATTTGCCTTTGAGTAAGCAACATGTTATAATAATTAAGCTGAAACATCTCTTGAATACTTTCTACATTTAAATATTCAGCAAAGTTTGAGTACAACTCTCCCATTTTAGCTTGAATCTCTGGCTTTGCTATCGATTTCTTGAAAGCTTCCATGTTGTCAATGAACTTTGGAAGGTTTTCGTTTATAAGTCGATAAGCAATACCAGTTGACTTTTCTTCCGATGTATACATGTTTTTGCGGTTTTTGTGGAAACCCTTAAAATATGTAGTAAAGCCAGAGAATTCTTTCACAAGTTTCTTAGCTTCGTCTTGCGACATAGAATCAAGTTTGCTTGGTTCTGCAGTATTGATAAACTGAATCAAATCAGAATCAATAATCTTCTTAGTGTCGTCTTTATCCTTGTAAGACTCAATGAGATTTTTGCCAAACAAATTAGCATAACCCTTGTCCTTTGTAAGTTTATTCGCTATTAGAGAGCGAAGATTTCCATGGATTTCCTTGAATGCTTTGTTTGCGTTTTCATCATTGGATTTTGAAATGTAGCTTTCAAAATATTCTTCCAATGAGTCTTGCTTGCCTTTATTTTCAATTGTTAAGCAACCGTCATTCAATACCCTATCGATAAATACCTTATGGTATTCATCAATCAATTTCTTCACTTTCACATAGCTTTGTGCTCTGTGTTCGTCTTCTTCCAACAAACCACTTTTAATTATATTTTTCAAAGTGGCTCCAATAGGCTTTGCCTCAAAACGCAATGTCTTTGAAAGAGGATAAAGTCTTTTAAAATCATCAAATTCCATAGCTTAATATGTTTTTATTTATACTGTTTGTTTATTGCTTTTTGTAGATACATCTTTGCTTTTCATTCTTGCCTCCACTCTCTTCTCCCTTCCGATAGTCTCAGGGAAACTATAAGCTCCCCAACCTTCTTCCAATCGATTCTTCTTAATCATCTCGTCGTACCACCAGTCATAGTGTTCGCGAGAGATCATTCGTAAGTCCCATGCGGCATGCACTTGCGCAGTGATAGAGATGCCGTATAGCTCCCTTAGGTCGATCATTTCTTCGAGAGTGAGTTGCTCACGATGTTCTGCCCCCATTTCTTCGATGAAAGTTTGCTTGGGGAAGAGGAAGAAATTGGCGAATTTGTTGCACATCTTTTCAACGTTGCAGTCGTCGGAGAAATGCAGCAGTATATGGGCGAGTTCATGGCAAGCCGTGAATCGGAGTCGTTCTATGGTAGTCTTTTGTTGACGCATATCTACAACAATCAATGGATGGGTCAGCAAAAGTACTCAATCCCCAAATGCCATAAGGCAGTTCTGCTGAAAGAATCTTAATGCCCTTTCTTTCCATTAGTCTTAACACAGCAGGCAGAGGACCACTGCCACACCTCCATGACTCACGCAAACGGTCGGCGGCAATGATTATATCGTCAAGAGTAGAAACCGTTGTATCAGCCAGTGGGTTAGAGAAATCGGACTTTAAACCAAGCTCCTTTTCCATAAGCAGATAGCGTTCTTCCCAATAGCTCAACATTGCTTCAAGCTGTTGCAAATCCTCCTCCGACAACAAGTCATCTCCTGTGGAACGAAGCATCGGCATGTCAATCTTTGTTGATTCACCATAGAAATAAGATTCGCTTACACCGAGTGTTTCTGCAAAAGCTTTGACCATATCTGGTTTAGGCTGCATCACACCCCGTTCGTAATTATATATGCTTTGGCGAGTGACACGAAGATTAGCA
>OQVL01003190.1_pt1 | contig 10029 bp, 9 predicted proteins | sample 1691501 | NCBI WGS metagenome assembly OQVL01 (sample SAMN03418253, study PRJEB22391) | human gut metagenome | biome: human-gut; feature: organic feature; material: feces | host: Homo sapiens | place: Tanzania | collected 2013-01
TGCTGTGTGTATTCCTGTTAGGTACTCAGGTATCCTTTGCAGGGGGACTGCTGGGAGGAACTGGTGTAAGCGATGTTAGGGTATATGATAGTGAAGGCTTGATGAAGGTTCAGACCTTGGCTATTGCAGATTCTATTTATAACGGACCTACCACTGAGGGGGAGCCAGAAATAGATGATATTCCAGAGATTCTCATGAATGGTACCTTGGTGGACAAGAAGAATGTTTTAAACTACATTTCTTATAGAGAAGTTTGCCAGAATATTAAGATTGCCCGCCATATTGATATTCTCCGTTTGGACAGCCGCAAGGCATTTAAGGAATATAAGAATAATATTGGCCTCTATGCAGATGCCTATGTTATTACTACTATTTCCAATGGTACATCTATGAATGATGGCACCCGTCTGAATGTATTCTTTGATGTTTATGATGCTCGTACAAATAAGATTATCTATGCCTATAGAAAACTGGCACCCAAGTCCGCTGTTAGAGATTCCCTGCTGTACACAGAGATAGCCAAGGATTTCTTCTCTGATTTCATCAAAGCTCAGAAACAAGCTGTTGAGGATAAGGAAAAGGAAGATAAGGCCATTTTCAAACAAGAGCAGCAGGAAGCTAAAGAAGCTGCCAAGGCTGCTAAGGAAGCCGAATAAAATTTGCTATTGAAAAATGGGCAATAGAAAACCCTCTGAAGTGTGGAGGCTCCTACAAGTTAGATTGCTTGGTCTAACCTTATGGAAGCACCATAGTTTCAGAGGGTTTGTTTTTTTTTAGGATAGGTTGTTGCTCTATACGGTTAAGAGCACAAGGCCCAGTCATCTGTGGAAGTGATGTTGTGGATTTAGTAATGGATGGATTCTACTTCCCACTTCAAGATATTACCGGTATTGGCATCTATCTCAAATTCGTATTCGTAGGAGTCATAGATAATCTTGCCTTCGTATTCCCAGCGAGTGTCATCAAACTCCAGCTTGAATTTGTAAATATTGCTATAGCTGGCACCAGGAACACGCTCTAAGGCAATGTTTTTGGCGGCCTCCTCACTGATATTTACATTGGCCTGGTCGATGATTTGTTTGTACTGCTGGTAGTTTTCAATGTCATAATCATAGCTGAGAATCTGACCGGTGGAGGCATCAATTTCATAGTCATACTCCATGTAATTGCTGCCCTCCTGGTAGATGAATTCAATTTCGTATACGCTGCGGCCATGCTCCCAGTCCTGCTTGGACTTGACAAATTGTACCTGATCAGCGGTTTTGTTGGCATGATTCAAGGCAATTTCCTTGGCCTGCTCGATGGAAACGCTGCCATTGTGGGCGCTCTGGGCGGCAGTGCTGTTGGTGTTAAAGGTGGTAGTACCAAAGTTGGTAAAGGCACCGGCAGTTATAGCTGCAGACAGTACCATGGCACAGGCCACAATTTTTAAGGTATGACTATTTTTCATTTTGTATTCCTCCTTGCTTAAAGGGTAAGGTCATTATTTTCTAAAAATAACCTAAATAAATTATATCTCAACAATATTATAATTAGAAAAGTGGAACGAGTCAAGATTTTGTTCAAAAAATATTTAGCTTAGTGGGCTAGGTATATGGGTTTTATTTTGGCATCGTTGGCTACGGATTCCCGCAGGTAGCCGGCTGCGGTCATTGCATCCAGGACAATGAATTGTCTTTTTTTGGCTAGCATGAAATCTACATAAGGGGAATAGAGGGATGGAGCATTGGGGATGCCTGCCAGCATGGCAGATTCTGGGAGAGCCAGCATAGCAGGCTCCTTGCCGAAATATCCCTCACTGGCTTCTTTGATGCCGTAATAGCCAGAACCAAAGTAAATAGTGTTGAGGTACAGTTCCAATATTTCATCCTTGGAATAATTAAGCTCCATATCCATAGCCAGAACAAATTCCTCTGCCTTGCGGCCCATAGTTTGCTCCTGGCTAAGGAAAAGGTTTTTTACCAGCTGCTGGGTAATGGTGCTGGCACCCTCTCTGACCTGGCCGTATTGCAGATTTACCAGAGAGGCCCGGAAGATACCCTCCATATCAAAGCCCCAGTGATTGTAGAACTTTCTATCCTCCACAGCTACTACTGCCTGTTGCAAGGATTCAGGAATATCTTGCAGCTTTACATAGTTAGCAGAATTAATCCGGGCATTTACAGCCTGCTTCAAGAAAAATACTCTTTTCAGCCTGTTCAAGGTGCTGTTGCTTTCTATCTGCTTCGTTCCCGTCAAAATCTGGTCTACAGATAAGCTGTCATTGGCGGCAGCAGTGCCTAGAAAGGAAATTACAAATACCAGGAGCATAGCCCCCAGCCACTTTAGGACTTTTCTTATTTTTCGCATTAACATATTATTCTTCCTTGTCTAATAAAAATTTCTGGTGTAAAATTAAAAAAGTATGTAAATATATTATAACCCCTATTTTGTGAAAAGAAAATGCCATTACAGTGGATATAATTTTTGCAACAAGCCAATATTAATTTTTCTAATATTGCATAATATACATAAAAGCTGTATAATTATGAAAAGCAAAAGGAGGATGTGCTTGTGAAAAAGGTTAGTATTATTGGTGCTACAGGCTATGCAGGTGCAGAACTTTTAAGAATTCTGCATAATCATCCAGAAGCAGAGGTAGTGCATATTACATCTGAAAGTCATGCTGGTGAGGCCATTTCCGATATTTATCCCCATCTAAAGGGAATTTATGATCAGAAGTTGATGAGCATGAAGGATATTGAAACTATCGGTCAGGATAGTGATTTTGTATTTATCGGACTGCCTCATGGCCATGCTATGAAAGTAGGTAAGGCATTGGAGAATATGCCTACCCGTATTATTGATTTAGGGGCTGACTACCGCTTCAATGACACAGATATTTATGAAGCTTGGTACAAGGTTCCTCATACCCACAAGGATGCACCAAGAGTATATGGTTTGGCAGAGCTGAACAGAGAGCAGATTAAGGCTGCCAAGATTATTGGTAATGCAGGCTGCTATACCACCGCTAGTATTCTGGCCCTGGCACCTTTGGCCAAGCACCATCTGATTGATGTTAATACCATTGTTATTGATGCCAAATCCGGCGTATCTGGAGCAGGCCGTTCCGCCAAGCAGGCCAATCATTTCCCTGAGCTATATGATAGCTTCAAGGCCTATGGCGTCGCTACCCATCGTCACACTCCAGAGATTGAGCAGGCCATTACCGAACTGTCTGGAGAAAGCACTGTGCTGAACTTTACGCCTCATCTGGTGCCTATGTCCAGAGGTATTCTCAGCACCTGCTATGCAAAGCTGAAGGAAGGGGTTACTGATGATATGGTAACTGCTGCCTATGAGATGCTGTATGGCAAGGAGCACTTTATCCGCCTTTTGGGTCTGGGAGGCTATCCTGCTACCAAGAATGTTCGGGGTTCCAACTACTGCGACCTGGGTTGGCATGTGGATTCCCGCACCAACAGAGTCATTGTGCTGTCTGCTATTGACAATCTGGTTAAGGGGGCAGCTGGTCAGGCTGTGCAGAACTTCAATATTGCCAATGGTTTTGATGAAGCTTTGGGCTTGGATATGGTGCCTGTATATCCTTAAGGAAAATCCTGCGGAATATGCATAACAAAGATTAAATGATGTATTTTTATACATTCATATACATTTTTAGGAGGAATTTCTATGTTTAGTGAAGAAAATGCAGCAGCGGGCGTTACCTTTGCTCGTGGCTTCAAGGCTGCTGGTGTCAAGGCTGGCATCAAGAAAAGCGGCAATCTTGATTTAGCAATGATTTATACAGAGAAGAAGGCTTCCGTAGCTGGTGTATTTACTCAGAATGCGGTAGCAGCAGCTCCTGTTATTGTTTCCCGTGAGGTAGTAAAGACCGGCAGTGCCCACGCTATTGTAGCTAACGCTGGCTGTGCCAATGCCTGCACTGGCGAGGTTGGACTGGCTAATGCCCATAAGATGGCTGCCCTGGCTGCTGAGGAGCTGGGCTGTAAGGCTGATGATGTGCTGGTAGGTTCTACAGGTATTATTGGTGTCAACCTGCCTATGGACAAGCTGGCTGCTGGTATCAAGGCTGCAGCAGCAGAGCTTTCTGAGGATGGCAGCAAGAATGCTGGTAATGCTATTATTACTACTGATACTTATTCCAAGGCCTGCTCTACTGAGGTAGAGATTGGTGGTAAGTCTGTTCGCTTTGGCGCTATTGCCAAAGGCTCTGGTATGATTCAGCCAAATATGGCTACCATGCTTTGCTATATTACCACTGATGCCAAGATTTCCAGCCAGCTGATGCAGAAGGCTTTGTCCGAAATCGTAGAGGTTACTTTCAATATGATTTCCGTAGATGGAGATATGAGCACCAATGATACTGTATTGGTATTGGCTAACGGTGAGTCTGGTATGGCTGAGATTCAGGCTGATACTCCTGAGTATGACAAGTTCTGTGAGATATTGGGCAATATGTGTCGTGAGCTGTCCAAGCGCATTGCAGCCGATGGCGAGGGTGCTACCAAGTTCCTGACCATTAATGTGCATGGCACCAAGACCTTTGCCGATGCCAAGATCGTAGCTATGAGTGTGGCTAAGTCTCCATTGGTTAAGACCGCTTTCTTTGGAGAGGATCCAAATTGGGGCCGTGTAATCTGCGCCGTAGGCTATGCCGGTATTCCAATGGTGCCAGAAAAGACTGTTATTAAATTTGGCGGTGTGCCTGTTTATGCCAATGGCTTGGGCGCTGACTTCGACGAGAATGTTATTCGTGATATTATGGCGGAGCATGATATTGTTATTGATATAGAGATGGGCTTGGGAGAGGCTGAGGCTACTGTTTGGAGCTGTGATTTCTCCTATGAGTATGTAAAGATTAACGGTGAATATCATACCTGATAGCCACTGACTGGTTGAAACCGGGGTGAAAATATGGCAATTATGAAGCATGCAGAAAAAAAGGCTGGCACTCTGATTGAGGCCTTGCCTTATATTCAGGAATTTTATGGCAAAACCATCGTAGTTAAATACGGTGGCAATGCCATGATTAACGAGGATTTGAAGCAGAAGGTTATGGAGGATGTAAGCCTGCTGAAATACGTAGGTATTCGTCCGGTTATCGTGCATGGCGGCGGTCCAGATATTACCTCCTTTTTGAAAAAGGTTGGCAAGCAGTCAGATTTTGTCAGCGGTCTTAGAGTAACCGATGAGGAAACCGTAGAGATTGCAGAGATGGTATTGGATGGCAAGGTTAATTCCGATATTGTCAATATGCTGAACTGTCGTGGTGTCAGAGCTGTAGGTCTTAGCGGCAAGGATGCCGGTCTTATTAAGGCCAGCAAGAAAATGGCTACTGTTTATGATGAGGCAGGCAATACGGAAAAGGTGGATATTGGCTATGTAGGTCAGGTAGAATCTGTAGATACCAAGATTTTGCAGGATTTGCTGGACAATGGCTACATACCTGTAGTTGCTCCTATTGGCGTTGGTGAGGATGGGGAAAGCTACAATATCAATGCTGATTATGTGGCAGCAGAAATAGCTGGTGCTCTTCACGCAGAAAAGCTTTTGCTGTTGACGGATATTGAAGGTGTCTACAAGGATTTCAACGACAAGGACAGCTTTATTTCCTCCCTGACAGTGGCAGAGGCTAGAGAGTATATCAAGGATGGGATCATTTCCGGTGGTATGATTCCTAAGATTGAAGCCTGCTTGAAATCTATTGAATGCGGCACTAACAAGGTGCATATTATTGATGGCCGTCAGCCTCATTCCATTATTCTGGAGCTGTTGACCAATAGTGGTATTGGTACCCAGGTGGTAAAATAAGGAGATATTGATATGCAGTTAACTGATGAACAGATATATGCCAAGGATGCCCAGGATTATTTGCCGGTGTTTGCCCGCTACAAAATAGTCCTGGATCATGGTGATGGTGTATACGTATATGATACTCAGGGCAATAAATATATTGATTTTCTGGGCGGTATTGCGGTAAATGTGCTGGGACATAATCACAAGGAACTGGTTAAGGCTGTGGCAGACCAGGCTGGCAAAATGATTCATTGCTCCAATCTGTATTATACCCAGGTGCAGGCTGATGCAGCAGAAAAACTGGTAAAGCTTAGCGGTTTGGGCAAGGTGTTCTTTGGTAATTCCGGTGCGGAGGCCAATGAGGGTGCTATTAAGATTGCCCGTAAATATGCTCACAGCATTGATGCTGACAAATCTCAGATTATCTCTGCCATTCACAGCTTCCACGGCCGTACCATTGCTACGCTGACTGCTACTGGCCAGCCAAAATACCATGAGGGCTTTGGACCATTGCCTGCAGGCTTTGATTATGTGCCTTATAATGATATTGAAGCTTTGGAAAAGCTTATGAGTGACAAGACTGCTGCTGTTATGCTGGAGCCTATTCAGGGTGAGGGCGGTGTCCATGTTCCTGATGTAGCATATATGCAGAAGGTACGTCAGCTTTGCGACAAGTACAATGCTGTTTTGATTTTTGACGAAATCCAGAGTGGCATGGGCAGAAGTGGCAAGTTCTTTGCTTATGAAAACTTTGGCATTAAGCCTGATGTGGTAACGCTGGCCAAGGGCTTGGCTGGCGGTGTACCTATCGGTGCCTTTATTGCTACTGACAAGGTAGCAGCAGCCTTCCACCCAGGAGATCACGGCTCTACCTTTGGTGGCAATCCTTTGGCATGTGCCGCAGCTAATGTGGTATTGGACATTGTAGGTCAGCCAAGCTTCCTGCAGCATGTAGTGGAAATGGGAGATTATATGAAGTCCCGTTTGGAGACTATGCAGGCCAAGTATCCTACTCTGATTAAGGAAGTGCGGGGCATGGGCCTGATTCTGGGCATGGAGCTGACCAAGCCTGGCCGGGATATTGTTAATGACTGCCTGGGCAAGGGGGCTATTATTAACTGCACCGCTGGTAATGTACTGCGGTTTGTACCACCTTTGATTGTAACCAAGGAGCATATTGATGAGGTATGCGATGCCTTGGAGGCTGTATTACCTGCTTATGCATAAGGTGCACTAAGCTTTTTGATAAGATATATTAATATATTGTATACCTTTGCGGATAAATGTTCACAATATCACACGAATGTAGTATAATTTACCATGTTAGTGTACTATTGTTATGAGGTATGCAAATTGGAGGTTTTTAGATGTTAAAAGGTAAGGATATGCTTTCCATACACGATTTGTCTGTGGATGAGGTTAATGAAATCCTGGCATTGGGCCATGAGCTTAAAGCCAAGCAGAAGGCTGGTATTGAGCATCATATCCTCAAGGGCAAAACCTTGGGTATGATTTTTGAGAAATCTTCTACTCGTACCCGTCTTTCCTTTGAAACAGGTATGTATCAGCTGGGCGGTCAGGCTTTGTTTCTGTCTAATCGTGATTTACAGCTGGGCCGTGGCGAGCCTATTAAGGATACAGCTAGAGTAATGTCCCGCTATCTGGATGGCATTATGATTCGTACCTATGGCCATGAGAGAGTAGAGGAACTGGCTCAGTGGTCTGATATTCCTGTTATCAATGCCCTGACTGACCTTTTACATCCATGCCAGGTGCTGACAGATCTGCTGACCATTCAGGAGCACAAGGGCAAGAACATGAAGGGACTGAAGATGGCTTATGTAGGTGATGGCAACAATATGACCAATTCCTACATGTATGGCTGTGCCAAGGCTGGTATTGATTTCGTTTCCGCTAATCCAAAGGGCTTTGAGCCTGATATGCAGGTTTATAAAAATGCCTGTGAGGATGCCAAGGAAACCGGGGCAAAAATCCAGCTGGTAAATGATCCATTTGAGGCTGCCAAGGATGCTGATATTGTGGTTACTGATACCTGGGCTAGCATGGGCCAGGAGGCAGAGCATGATGAGCGGAAGAAGATTTTCAAGGATTATCAGGTAAATGAGGAGCTTCTAAAGGTGGCTGACAAGCGGGTTATTGTTATGCACTGTCTCCCAGCTTATAGAGGCGAGGAAATTACTGATGATGTTCTGGAGGCCTATGCTGATGTTATTTTTGACGAAGCAGAAAACCGTCTCCACACCCAGAAGGCTATTATGGCCTTGACTATGGGCTGATAAATTTTGATAGCAGGTGCCACAGGCACATTTGCATAGTATTGAATTTTTAAGGAGTTGTAAATTATGGCAGAGTTTAAGAAAGTCGTATTGGCTTATTCCGGTGGTTTGGATACCTCCGTTATTATCCCTTGGTTGAAGGAAAATTATGGTGGCTGCGAGGTTATTGCTTGCTGTGCTGATATTGGCCAGGGCGATGATATGCAGGCTATTCACGACAAGGCACTGCGTTCCGGTGCTTCCAAGTGCTATATTCTGGATCTGACTCAGGAGTTCCTGGAGGATTATGTATGGCCTACTTTGAAGGCTGGTGCTGTATATGAGGGCAAGTATCTGCTGGGTACCTCCTTTGCTCGTCCACTGATTGCTAAGCATTTGGTTGATGTAGCCAAGAAGGAAGGCGCTGATGCGATTGCTCACGGTGCTACCGGCAAGGGCAACGATCAGGTTCGTTTCGAGCTGACTGTTAAGGCTCTGGCTCCTAATATGGCTATTATTGCTCCTTGGCGTGAGTGGGATCTTCTGTCCCGTACTCAGGAGATTGAGTATGCCAAGGCTCACAATATTGAGATTCCTACTGATAACAAGAAGTATTCCATGGATAAGAACATCTGGCATCTGTCCCATGAGGGTTCCGATCTGGAAGATCCTTGGAACGAGCCTCACAACGAGATGATGCTGGTTTCTCAGGCTCCTGAGAATGCCAAGGACGAGGCTGAATATGTAACCATCGACTTTGAGAAGGGCAACCCTGTTGCTGTAAACGGCAAGAAGATGGGTGCTGTAGAGCTTTTGACTGCTCTCAATGAGATTGGTGCTCGCAACGGTGTAGGTATTGTGGATATCTGCGAGAACCGTCTGGTTGGCATGAAGTCTCGTGGTGTATATGAGAATCCTGGCGGAGCTATTCTCTACTATGCTCATCGTGAGCTGGAGTATCTGTGCCTGGATCGTGCTACCTTCCACTACAAAGAGGGTGTAGCTATCCGCTTTGGCGAGGCTTAGTTAGAGATATTTGGGCTTGTAATACTTTTAGTTGTCGGCAATGAGAATTTAAAGGCAAGAGGAGGGCCGAGGGCAAGTGTTGCTCGTCGCAAAAGTAAACGGTCACTTCATATTCAGCCAGCTTTTGTAAGGCAGCTGAAGTAATGGAAACTTGACGCGATTCCACCATTAAACTGGTAATATCTTCCATAGGGATGGTCACTTCGCTATCTTGAGCTATTACCAGTTGTTCTCGGCGCACCGTCAGGCGGGCCGGATTGGCTATATAAATAGACTTAAATTCCACCGGCCTTCTCCTTGGTTATTGTTCCTTCTGGCTATATTTCAAGTTGAAAGCTTGACGTCTTTCTGGTAAACGCACTTTATGGTAGTTGCCTAAAACATCAACTTCGTATTTTTCAAGTGATTGTAGAGTTTTTATGCCAAGACCGTGTACTATATAGCTGCGATCATGGCTTGTAATAGCAATTGCTCCTGTTGAAATATTGGCAAATACGTAATAAGTCAGCAAGTTTTTGCAAGATATTGTGTCACTACTGTTTTTATCTGTAGATTTAAATACAATATCTTTTTTATGCTCCACTCTTATTAAATCACCAGGATACAGTGAAAAGATAAAATCTTTATCATCCATTTCTTTCCAATGATCGATAGGCTTAGCTGCAACTACCGCTTTTTGGGGCAGCTCTTTCTTAATCGTGTCGGCTACGTAAATTGGCACAAAGTAATAGCCTTTGTCTTTGCCTTCTTTAATGTGGAAAACATCAATCCTGACCATGCTGCCATTGTCGGCAATACCGCCAGCTACTTTTACATTAGAAGTAGTTGTTTTCCAAGTTTTTACTTTGTAAACTCGAGGTCCTTGGCTACCATCTTTCTTGATCAAGTCAACACCCCAGTTCATAGCATCTTTGAACTCTTTGGATGT
>OQVL01003191.1_pt1 | contig 10027 bp, 16 predicted proteins | sample 1691501 | NCBI WGS metagenome assembly OQVL01 (sample SAMN03418253, study PRJEB22391) | human gut metagenome | biome: human-gut; feature: organic feature; material: feces | host: Homo sapiens | place: Tanzania | collected 2013-01
TGGCAAATCGCAAGCTGTATGCACCCTCAGAGGAGGGCAGTTGTAGTAAAATTCCGCTTCCTGTATGGACGGATGGGACACAATGTGTGAGCTGCTGGAAATGTTCTTTCCTGGACAGGCTCAGGATCCTGTTCACAGGACGTGTCTGGGCAAGTGTGAGATCTGGAGCGACACAGCCTCCAATGTGGATAGCATCCGAGTATCCCTTTATGGAAAACCCAGAGAGTTCTGAGAAATGATAAGAATAGAGTTATTCGTGGGTACAATCGAAAATCAGTTTATGCTGCTTCCCTCTGTTGGAATAGTCAGAGGGGAGCACCCCATAACGCTGGCTTTCTGCCTGGCTACCCTGAATATCGGATTAACAATAACACGTATTCAGAAATGAGACAGATCACAATCAATCTTCCACAGTGGAAAGATATTACAAAATGGTTCTGGGATAAGTTTTGTTTCCCAAGAAGAAAGTTGATTCAGGAATGGCTTGACTATCATAATGGGGAGATTGCCCGTGCTACAGAAAGGGTATTGCTAAAATATCAAGGCATTAATCTTAGCAAAGATTCTTACAAGGAGCTGAATAATGCTTTGAATGACTGGCATAAGGAGTGCGATGCAATAACCGAGAAAACAGAACGGCTAATAATGCTAAAATAAGCAATATATGAAAGAGAAACGCAAGGCTATACTGTCACTGTGTAAGACCTTTCCCACAGGGCACAGGAGAGTTGGAGAGCCTACCCTATTTGAGGAGAATTTGACAAATGGTGTCAAAATACACACCGTCCGTGGGAATGACGGCAACACCTGGGGCAAACGCTGCCAGGACGTTATGCAAGGCAAGAAGTATCTGACAGTTCGCCAGTGGACAGGCAGACCGTACAACTCAGAGCAGGAGGAGATCGCCAGGTTCGACAGGATAGGACTGCAAAAGATCACTATGACCTACAGCAGCGAGGATGCCGTGCCTCAGTGCTGGGTGGATGGGCACAAGGTTCCTGTGGAGACCGTGGCAGCAAATGACGGATTGAGCACGGAGGACTTTGTAAACTGGTTCTTTGGAAGAAACCCTGAGAATTTCTTTGAGGGCGTTGTAATCCACTTTACAGATTTCAGATACTGATAACAGGCACTGTCCATTATGCAAGTGAGAAAACATTGCTGAGGGTTTGGCTGGCACCGTGGCAGAGTATCCGAAAGCTACCAGGATATACAGATGCAAGGCGTGTGGCTTTACCTGGACGGTGGTGGAGGATCCTCAGAGGCAGTGGACGGCACAATACATAAAGGCAATATGAAAAGAATAAAATTCAGGAGGTTCACGCTGATCGAGCAAGTGAGGCGAGGCAGCGGAGAAAAGCGTTTCAGGGTAAAAGCCAGGATCCTGGGATTCGTGTGGGTAACTCTGGCAGATTTCAAAACCCATAGGGAGGCTGAGGCTTATATAAGATCCAGAGCCGATGAGGTTAGCGGAGCTACGATAAGCAGTTACTACCAGGAGCTGCCAGCCAGAATGCCGTATATGGACACTTATTTGCTCTCCTACATTGTGTGCGAGAGTGGACGTATAACAAAGCACGTTGAGAAGTACAGCACAGGCTGGGAGGCGATGCTGCACAAATGGATCGCTGAGAAGTTCGAGAAAGAGAAAAGGGACGTTTCCCTGTTTGTTGAAACAATAAAGCTGAGGGACAATGGAAGCAAGAAGCACAAAAAGAACTGACCTTTTTTTGATAGATCCACGTAATATCGTGGTTACGGCAGGATTCAACGTGAGGATAGATTTTGACCTGGAGGAACTTAAAGAGCAGATCAAGGACAAAGGTGTGATGAACCCTATCACAGTGATTCCGTTCCGAGACGAAAGCGGTACCGAGAAGTACAAGCTGGTGGACGGAGAGAGGCGTTACAGAGCCACTATGCTGGCTATTGAGGAGGGTGCCGGCATCAAGTATATCAAGGCTCTGAAAGCTCCCAGGGATTCAAATCTGGAGAGCCTGTATATCGAGCAGATGATGAGAAACGAGGGCAAGCGTTTCACCGAGTATGAGTGTGCCGTTATGTACAAGCGTTTCCGTGATGAGTTCGGATATTCCCAGGCTGAGATAGCAGCTAAGTTCCATAAAAGCCCAGCTGCCATTTGCAAGTGCCTGAGCTTGCTGGAGCTGCCTGATTATATCCAGAGAAAGGTTGCTACTGGTGCTATGAGCGTTATGGCAGCAAAGGAGATTATTTCCAACTATGACACAGAGGCTGAACAAGTGGAGGCAGCTAAGGCTGTGGTTCAGAAAGCCAGCGAGAAAGGCAAAAAGAGCGTTACCAGCAAGCTGGTGAACGAGACGATACAGGCTGCAAAGGAGGCAAAGACCGTCTCCACAGCATTGAAAACCCTGCTGAATTATCTGGGCAGCAGCGTTAAGGTGGACGTTGCTGTGCTGTCTGACTGCCTGGACAGTACAGGTGATATAGAACAGGCACTGACACTTTACAAACAATTATAATGGCTATGGATGAGCAAAAGAAAATCAAGGCTCCAGAGGAAATGACAACTGAGGAGCTGGCAAAGGCTGTAAAGCCTAACTATGTGCTTTCTGAGTATTTCAGGAAGAAACGTCTGAACAGGATCAGCAGCGAGTTTCTCAGACAGCTGTGCATAACGTACCTGAGGGAACCTGAGGAGAGGGATGAGTATGGAGCCTACAAGGTGGGCACGTTCACCTTTGAGCAATTTGTGATTGAGACAGGACGTGTCGGAGACGATGGATTGTGGAGGATTCATATTACAGGAGAAAACCCTGTGTCTGAGCACAAGATCTGGCGGATCCGAGACAAGTTTATTCCAGACAGGTGCAATATGATGAGGTTCTATGAGAGCCGTGCAACCAGGCTGGGCAGCAGAGAGGTGATCCTTATGGAGTTCCCAAACTTGAATGACGACGAAATGTGGAATATGGGAGAAAATGAGCAATGTATTACGTTGGAATAGACACGGGGACACACACTGGGTTTGCCGTGTGGAATAACCGTACAAGGCAGTTTGAGAGCATTGAGGAGTACAAGCTGTACAAGGCTCTGGAGAAGTGCCACGAGCTGAGGAAACGATCCGAGGCTGAGGGCACAAAGCTGTTTATCAGAGTGGAGGATGCCAGGCTGAGGACGTGGTATGGCAATAAGATCTCCAGGGAGGAGGAGCGAAAGAAGCTCCAGGGCGTGGGGATGGTAAAGAGGGATTGCAACATCTGGGAGGAGTTTCTGACAGACTATAAATTCGAGTTCCAGATGGTGGCACCAAAGAACAATGCCACGAAGCTGGATGCAAATCAGTTCCGAGCAATTACAGGCTACAAGGAACGTACAAACGAACACAAGAGGGATGCTGCTATGCTTGTATTCGGATTCTGAGGTGATTTTTGTTTTTCTTTGCCCTTTCTTTGCCCTTTCTTTGCCTTTTAGTGTGTTTGTTGAACACAATTTATTATATTTGCACTTGATTAACTCAGTAAATAGGAATATGAGTGCTTTATGGATTATGGTTCTGGTTCTCCTGGTTGTCGCTCTGGCAGGACTGGTGGTGTTCTGTGGCGTGATTGCCAGACGTTTACTGCCTGAGGAGCTGCTGAAAGTGGGAGACAAAGTGGAGATCTTCACTGACGGTGAATATAACAGGACGGCTACAATAACAGGACTGACATGGAACCGTCTGTATATTTATGACACGCTGCCTTTGCCTTTGGACTACAGGGGCACTTTCTACGGAATGGGCACCGACATTGATGGTGTGGATTTCTGGTATCTGGCGAACAGGAAGCACTATTTCCTGGTTCCCTTTGCTGAGTGGATAAGACGTGCCTACAGGCAGCTGTCCTATCCTTTCAACCTTTGTCCTGTAACGAGTGAGGGGGAACTGCTGACCGCTGCACAGAAGCAGAAAGCAGAATCTGAGAAATTCCAGGCTGAGGAGGAAAATTCGCCCAGTAAAAATAACGAGACTGACACTGACGAATGAGAGTAGAGGAGCAAATAACCTACAGGAAAGTGTCAGATCTGACACTGCTTGCTGAGAATCCACGGACTATAAAGAAAGCGGATTTTCAGCGTTTGGTTGATAGTATCAAGATCAATGGGTTCTGGAAACACAGACCGCTTGCCCTGGAGGAGCAGGACGGCAAACTGGTAGTCCTGTGCGGAAACCAGAGGCTCAAAGCAGCCAAGAAACTCAAACTCCAGGAGGTTCCGACACTCCTTTATTCCGAGCTTACGGATGATGAGAGGATAGATCTTATCCTCAGGGACAATATCAACAACGGAGATTGGGACGGCAATAAGCTCCAGGTGGAGGGAATGTTCTCTGGAGTAGATCTGGATTTCATAGGATTGCGAGTAAGCAGCTTCACCGAGGATGAGGATGAGAAGCCGAGAAAGACTGCAAAGGGTAAAAAGCAGGATCCAGAGGATGAAGCATCCGAGGAGCCTGAGGGCACCGAGACTAAGGAGACCAGCGAGGAGGACAATGAGAAAGAGGCGTTCTACAGATCAATGTTCAAGGACTGTCTGTATGCCTCGAACAATCCTTTCGACATACCGACACTGGATCCCAAGATGCAAGCTGGGAATCTGGAGCTGCCATTGTCTCCGTGGGGAGCGAACAGCCGTCTGAGAAAGGACGTGACAACGTATCATTTCTACGTGGATGATTACAGGTTTGAGCATCTGTTCAAGGATCCTATCAAGCTGCTTATGAGTGGCTGTAAGGCAATAGTGGAGCCGAACTGTAGCTGTCACGACCAGACACCTGTTGCCTGGGGTATTCAGCTGATCTATAAGAAACGCTGGCTGGCACGATACCTCCAGGAGTGTGGTATCAAGGTCTATGTGGATCTGAACGTAAGCCACAAATTCATTGAGTACAACAAAATGGGGGTACCTGAGGGGTGGAATGCGTTTTTTACCAGGGGGCTTGACGATTGGATGGTTTCTCTGGAAAGTGATTTCCAGGTAGCAAAGGAGATTTCTGGACTTGATACACCGAACCTTATTGTGTACGGTGGAGGCAAGGAAGTTCAGAAGTTCTGCCAGAAGCACAATCTGTTGTACGTGACCGACTTTATAAACGCCAAAAAGATATAGAGCTATGGGACGTGGTGCGAGTGGCAGCAATCCGATTGCAAAACAGGCTGAGAAATACAAGAAAGAAGCTCAGGCAGCAGCCAAAGCCTACAGCGAGAAAAGGGAGGCAGACCAGGATGCGCTGGTTAAGAAATATCAATCATAAAATTACACGATATGGGCAGAAATTCAGGAGGCAGCAACCCTAATGCACAGGGAGGTCTCAAAGAGAAAGATTCAAACTACAAAGGCAAGATCGGCAAGCTGGAGAGCTTAAGCACGATCAAAAATCCAGCTGTGTACAAAGAGGTCGGTTCTGCGATCTCCAGATTCCATTCCGTCCTGGGAGTAAGGGAACGCAACGTGAAACTTGCAACCCTGGGAGGTGGTTATGGTGGTGTACAGGTAACGCAAGGAGGAAAAAGCCAGATGGTAGTTCTCAACAAGTCAATTTTCAACGGCAAAGGCACCACAACACAGAGTGTCGCTGCCTGGGCGAAGTCTGGCTATAATTCAGGGCACCTTACCCAGACAAACAAGCCTATTGCCCACATAGTAACCCACGAGCTTGCACACGCAACCTGGAACAGCAGCCTGACTGGGGCAAACCAGAAAGCAGCTGGCAAAGATATTGTGAAGCTGTACCGTCAGTGGGGCAGAGACAAAAGCAAGAAAGGCTACGGAAAGTATGCTGCCACAAACCGTGATGAGTTCTGGGCTGAGGTATGCACCAAAGCTGTTCACGGCAAAGCTGATAAGTACACAACAGCAGCTAAGGCTATTGTTAAGAAGTACGGACTTTAATAACTTTACAAATTGAACTTATAAATCTACAGAGAAATGAAAAAGATTGAATTAACAAATTTACAGGAGCAGCTGATTCAGAAGCAGCTCAACGGTGAGTATGATCCGTTCCTGTCCTCAGAGGAGGAAAAGAACGCCTACAATGACGTAATAGACAAAGCTCAGGATCTTTGCGATGAGCTGGATGCCTATGACGAAATAGAAGATTTGCTGCCGTGGTTCTGGGAAAAGTACCAGGAGCAAAAGAAAAGCGGTTCGGAGACAGAGCCAGCTCAGTAATGGACTGGTAGTGCGAGAATAAATCTGCCATTTTGCCTGTTGGAGCCAGGTAGAGTAATCCCCTGGCTCCTTTTTGCAGCCTTATAGTGTGTTCCTTAAACACAAGTGGCGAGAAACGACACGGAAACGACTATGGGATTTGAAAAAGGAAATACTTTGGGAAACAGATTCACCAGCGAGAACCAGCCAAAGAAAAATGGCAGGAAGCCGTCTCTGTATAAGCAGCTCAGAAAGCTGACAGGAAAGACGGTGGGATTTGAGCTGGACAAAGAGGATTATTATTCGATAATCCGTTTCCTGATGGAGCAGGATTCCGAAACCCTGGAGAAGCTGATCGTGACAGTAGATCCTGCGACTGGCAAGAAGATAATGAACCCAAAAACTCCGATCTGGGTTGTAAGCATTTGCTCAGCTATCAATGCTGATGCAAAGTATGGACGGACTAACACGGTGGAAATGGTGTTTGATCGAGTATTCGGCAAAGCTGTTCAGCCTGTCACAGGGGACATACGGAATGAGCTGGGCACAGGAGGTTTGGATCTGTCGAAGCTCAGCACGGACGAATTGCTACAGTACAATGCCCTGTTGGAAAAGATGAGCACCAGCACGTCACCGACAAAGGGCACTGACGATGGGCAAGTTTAAGGATGCGGTGCTGCCGATCCAGCTTGCAGTCAAGATTGAGCTGTTCAAGCGGAGGCAGTTTGATTTCATAACGTGCCGAGAGGGAAAGCGACACGAGAAGCAGCAGGAGGCTCTGGAGATCCTGACTGACAATGAGCACGCTGAGGTGCTTTATGGTGGTGCTGCTGGTGGTGCGAAGTCCTGGACAGGATGTGCCTGGGAGTTGTTTATGAGCCTGGGGTATCCAGGGACAAAGTGGTTCATAGGTCGTAAGACCTTGACGGAAATAACGAAGTCCACTTATCTGACGTTCAAGAGGGTGGCAAAGATGTATGGGGTGCCAGAAACCCTGTACACGTACAACGGACAGTTGAACTTTGTTGAGTTCTACAATGGTTCCAGAATTGACTTTCTGGATCTGACGTTGAAGCCGAGTGATCCGATGTATGAGACCTACGGATCAATGGAGTTCACTGGAGGCTGGATTGAGGAGGGTGGCGAAGTGAACTTTGGAGCTTACGATACGCTCAAAACACGTGTCGGACGTTGTATGAATGAGGAGTACGGTATCAAGCGAAAGCTGTTTGTTACCTGTAACCCTAAAAAGAACTGGATGTACACTGAGTTCTACAAGCCGTGGAAAGCTGGTGTGCTTGATTCTTTGAAATACTATTTGCCTTGCCTGGTGCAAGAGAACCCTTTTATAGATCCTGACTACATAGAGGGTTTGAAAACCACTAAGGATAAGGTGAAGCGAGAGAGGCTGTTGAAAGGTAACTGGGAGTATGACGATAACCCTAACGCCCTCTGTTCACACGATGACCTGCTGGCAATGTTCAGAAACAAGCTGGCTGTCAGAACAGGGATACACTACCTGACAGGTGATATTGCACGATTCGGAGCCGACTTTGCACGTGTCGCTGTCTGGGATGGCTGGGTTGTAGTGGAGGTGCGATGTTTCCCTGTCAGCAAGACAACGGACATACAGCAATACATAATCCGTTGCCAGAGGAAATATAGGATCCCTAACCACAGGTGCATAGTGGATGAGGACGGAGTAGGCGGTGGCGTTGTGGATAATTGCGAGATCCAGGGCTTTGTAAACAACAGCACTCCTTTCGCTGGAGAGAACTACCAGAACCTACAGACACAATGTGGGTACAAACTGGCAGAACATATAAACGCCCACGAGCTGGGCTTTGAGGATGGCGTGGTGTCAGATGAGGAGCAGGAGGAGATCATAAATGAGTGTGAGCAGCTGCAAACGTGGAAAGCGGACAGTGACGGAAAGCTGATGCTGAAACCAAAGCCTGAGATAAAGGAGGATCTGGGAAGATCGCCTGACTGGAGAGATATGCTGTTAATGCGGTGCTGGTTCGATTACAATGAGTATGACATACCAGACAACATAGAGAATATATTAAACCCTGGAATATAGAGTTATGGGACTTTTGACATTTCTTTCAAACGAGGTGAAGGCTGCTGTTGGATACCAGCAGGACTTTGAGCAGCTGCTGGCTAACGGTGATGTAGTCAGGGCACTGTCTTTTATGCACGATCACTCTGGGGAAGCTGCCGACAACCTCAGTAAGTACAGGATCGAAACTCACGAAGTTATGAAGCGTGAGGATAGAGCCGTGTACGATAAGAAAGGCAATTTTCTCCGCTGGAGCAAGCGGTGGAAGATTCCTGTAAGCTGGCAGGAGTATATCAATGAGGTTGCTCTGGTGTTCCTGTATGGCAGACCTGTGAAGTGGAGCCAAATCAGCGAGGGTACGGATGAGGCTTTCGAGGCGTATAACCAGTGGCTGGGGAAAATCAGGTTCAATGCCCACGTAAGGGAAGCAAAGCGTGTCGCCGGTGCCGAGGGTGTCAGTACCATTCTGTACCACGTGTACCAGAAAGACGGTAAGCCTGAGCTGCTGCTGAAAACCCTGTCAAAGGCAAAGGGTGATGATATTTATACAATCAAGGATCAGTATGACAGGTTGGTGGCTTTCGGCTGGGGATACACCCTCCACGATTCAGGGCACAAATCTGTACAGCATATTGATATTTACACCAGGGAGAAAGTGTACCGTTGTACCAGGGCAAGCGGAGGCTGGCAAGTGGATGCAAAGGACAACCAGATAGGCAAGATTCCTGTGCTCCTGTTCGAGCAGGAGCCAGAGAGTGCCAGCGTTCAGCCGATGTGTGACAGATATGAGAACCTGGGCAGCGTGGATGCTGACGTAAACGACAGGTTCAGCAATCCTGCTATGGTTGCGAGTGCTGACGTGCTTAACAGTCTGCCAAAGCAGGAGGAGGAAGCAAAGCTCTATATCCTTAAAAACGGTGGCAAGCTGGAATACCTCACCTGGAATCAGGCGAGCGAGAGCAAGAGGGATGAATATACACGTCTGGAGAAGAACATTCTCAACAAGTCTTTCACACCAGAGATTGACTTTGACAAAATGAAGTCTCTGGGAGGTATGAGCGCAAAGGCGATCCAGAAAGTCTTTCTGCTTGCAGTCATCAAGGCTGAGAGGCGTAAGGAAACGCACGATGGTTATATGAACCGTCACGCTCACCTTATGTGTGCTATCCTGGGAAACGTCCTGGACTACCGAAACAAGAGTAAGTATGATGCTCTTGTGCTGGGACACGAGTTTATGTCTCCTTTCGGTGAGGATGTGTCTGAAATGCTCAATGATGTGCTGAAACAGTACGGACAGGGTGCGCTGAGCCTCCAGACAACGCTTGAACTGAGCTACCTGGTGAAGAATGCCCAGAAAGAGTACGAACAGCTCCAGCAGGAGAAACAGGAGGCTTTCGAGCAGCAGCAGGAGCTTATGAAAGCCCAGACGATGCAGGATGCTTTTGGGGCAGCAGAATAGTCAATAAAGAGGGTAGGCAAGCCGTAGAGCATAGTTCTTCTATGCGGAGACTTGCATACTTGCCCTCTGTTTTTTTATCAATAAACAGTTATCACTATGGAATGGCTTAAGAAATTTTGGAGCTGGGTTCTCAAAGGATGGAACTGGCTCAGAACTGACGGATTGTTGCACCTGGTTATCAGTGCTCTGATTGTGGTGCTTTTTGGCGCCTTTCTGCCTGTGTGGGCAGCTATGCTGATCGCTGCCGTGGCTGGCATTGCAAAGGAGATTTACGACAGAGCTTCTGGAGAGGATACGGCTGAATGGCACGACCTGATCTGTGACGGAATAGGGATTGT
>OQVL01003192.1_pt1 | contig 10026 bp, 8 predicted proteins | sample 1691501 | NCBI WGS metagenome assembly OQVL01 (sample SAMN03418253, study PRJEB22391) | human gut metagenome | biome: human-gut; feature: organic feature; material: feces | host: Homo sapiens | place: Tanzania | collected 2013-01
GGCTTATTTCAGCCGAGGATTTGTCTGTAGGTTGATTGAAGATTAGTATTACAAGAGAGGTTTGTTTTAATTCGTTCTGATGTTGGAGCAAAGCAGCTTTTTTAAGTCTCCCAGCGTTTCGCAGCCGCTTTTTTCACGCATAGATGCCAGCAGCTTTTTAACATAGCTGTAGGAATAAAACAGCTTGTCGCATATTTCCTTGCCGCTGTAACCCATTGCGATAAGCTCTGCCACTTTGCACTCAGTCTCGGTAAAATCTGCCGTCGGAAGCTGTGCCGACAGCACAGGCTCAGATTTTTTCAAAAGATTGCTTATCCTTGCAAGCAGTATCTTCTGAGAAAATGGCTTTTTTATATAGTCCGCCGCACCCAGCTGAAATCCTCTAAGCTCGTCCTCCTCGTCGGACATTCCCGTAACGAACACCACAGGGATATTCCTGCATCTGGGCATTGATTTTATTTCGGTTATAACGCTGTAGCCGTCTATATCAGGCATTCTTACATCAAGGAGAATAAGGTCTGGGAGAGCTTTATCCGAAAGAGCTTCAAGCGCTTCTCTGCCCCCCGAATAAAGGCTGACGCTGTAGTTCACGCCCAGCAGCACTGCGGCATTCTTTAACAGCACCTTGTCATCATCGACCACCATTATACGCTGCTTTTTATCGTCCATTTTCGTTTCTCCTTTCCATAAACTGCCTGAACAGAGCTTCCGCACTCACAAAGTCAAGCTCGTCAACAAACTCCGCAATATAGGTCAGATTTTTTATATTTTCGCTGTCCGTTTCCATGGCAATAAGCTGCTTCAGGTCATTCTGGGTTTCAAGCCAGATATGCTCCTCCAGCCCCTTTTGAATCTGTGCCTCCAGACTGCGGCTGCTGACAGCTTCACTGACAGATGAACTGATATTATCCGCCGCTTCCGAAATAAGCAGCTTCATGCCCTCTGCCGCACGTTTCCACTCAAACATCAGCAGACTGCGGGCATGAGCCGCATACTCACTGTCACCTGCATTCAGCCGCTTTTCAAGCTCATTTGCCGCCTCAAACAGCGTTAGAGCACCAATTCCCTTGGCAGCCGATTTAAGAGAGTGTATCTCAAATACAAGGCTGTCGCTGCCGCTTTCAAACATTTTCTCCACTTTTTCATGGCTGCGGTCGTAGCCGTCGGCAAATATCTCCGCCAGTGCGCAAAATCGGGTAATGTTTCCGCTGAGATAGCTCAGTCCCGATTCAAGGCTGATATCATACATTTTAAGACCGTCCGAGAGCCTGCGGAAGTCCTCGGGAGAAAGCACGTCCTCAGAGGCACTGCTGATTATGACCTTTTCCGCAGGAAGCAGGGATATGAGCAGCTTTTCCAGCGTATGCCAGCGCACAGGCTTTGAAAGATACGCACAGAATCCTGCCGAAATAAACTTTTCCTCCGACCCAGAAAGAGCCTCGGCTGTGAGAGCAACAACGGGAGTGCTTTCGGGCAGACCGTTTTCACGCATTATCCCAAGAGTTTTTATGCCGTCCGTAACAGGCATCATGTAGTCCAGCAGGATAAGGTCATAATCTGCTTTTTTAACTGCTTCCGCCGCAGATATCCCGTCAGAGGCTGTGTCAACGGTTATCATGGTGCGCTCCAGCAGCAGGCTTATAACACGCAGATTTTCGGCGTTGTCATCAACCGCAAGTATGCGGCATTCGGGTGCAATAAAGCTGTCGGAGCAGGTCTTTTCGCTTACTTTCAGCGATATCTCGCCCACAGGTGAGCTGTCGCATATCTTCTGCGGTATCTCTATGCCGAATGTGCTGCCCTTGTTTTCGCAGCTTTCCACGATCAGCCTGCCGCCCATGCTGTCCGCCAGATCCTTTGAAATTGCAAGCCCCAGACCCGTGCCCTCAACGGCACATTCCACAGCATTTTTGCCACGTCCGAAAACCTCAAAAATGTGTTCCAGCTCCCTTGCGCTATGCCGATGCCATTGTGAAACGTGGTGTTGACAAACTGATAGACACTATTGCGCATAACCCGGAACCACAAACTAAAAATGCTGAGACTCAAGCTAAAAACGCAAGCACTAATGGGGGCGACGCGTCCCGCGTCGGGAAAATATATAGCTATTATTTAGTAGAGTTCGTATTTCCCTCCTTTCTCTATCCCGACGCGGGACGCGTTGCCCCCATTAGTGTTTGCGCTTTTTTGCAACGCGTTTTTAAGCAACTTAAAAATGCCTCAAAATGGTCTCGCCAAAAGGTATATTTTGAACGCCCTGCCTGTAAGGGCAAAAGCATTACGATACTATGTGCTTTGGAGTTTTATCAGGCAATAATAATATCCATACTTCACCATTCCTATGCGCGTTTTATTTCCCCCCTCTCACCTCGCCAAGCAGGCGCTGCAGGCGTTGCAGCAGTTTGGGGCGCTCCTTGGCAATGTCGGTTTGCTCGTAGGCGCTCTTGCTCAGGTCGTAGAGCTGCGGGGTGGGGCGGTAGCCCGTTTCAATCTTTGGCCCCCAGGTAATCATGGGACCGCCGTCGGAAGGTGAGATGTATTTGTAGTGCTGCGTGCGCAACGTCAAACTGCGGTTGCTGGCCATGCTTATGGCATAATCGCGCGGACGGGTGTCGCGGCCCAACCAGGTGGAGATGTGGTTCTGGCTGTCGTGTGCCTCGGCGGGCTGGAGTGCGACATCGGACAGTGAGGCCAATGAGGCCGGCATGTCGATGAGCGAACCAAGGGCGTCGCTTGTCATGCCTTGGGCCGCCCCCTCGGGCCAATAAACGATGAAGGGTACAGCCGAACCACCCTCGTAGGCACTGTATTTGCCGCTGCGGTAGGGGCCGCTCGGCTTGTGGGTGCCGCAAAGCTCGATGGCGCGGTCCTGGTAGCCGTCGTCGAGCACAGGGCCGTTGTCGCTTGTGATGATGATGAGCGTGTTGCGGTCGATGCCGCGCTGACGCAGTGCATCGGTTATTTGACGCACCGTCCAGTCAAACTGCATGATGGCCTCGCCGCGCAGCCCCATCACACTCTTGCCTCGGAAACGCTCGTGAGGCATACGTGGCACATGCACGTCGTTGGTGCACAAGTACATAAAGAAGGGGGTGGCGCGGTGTGAGTCGATAAAGCCAATGGCGTGGCTCACAATGCTGTCGGCAATGCTCTCGTCGCGCCACAGGGCGCGGCCGCCGCCCTTCATGTAGCCAATGCGCGATATGCCGTTGACGATGCTCATGTCGTGACCGTGGCTGGGCCGCAGTTTGGTGAGCAGTTCGGGATTGTTGCGCCCCGTGGGTTCGCCCTCGAAGTTGTGCTGGTAACTCACGCTGATGGGGGCCGAGGCGTCGTAGTTTGCCACACGGCCGTTTTCGATGTACACGCAGGGCACGCGGTCGGCGGTGGCCGCCATGATGTAGTGGTAGTCAAAGCCGAGGTCGCGTGGTGTGAGGTCGATGGTGCCGTTCCAATCCTGTGCGGCTGTGCGGCTGCCCAGGCCCAAGTGCCATTTGCCTATGGCGGCGTTGGCATAGCCAGCGCGGTGCATGAGGTCGGCCACGGTGGTTTGGCCAGGTTTTATAATCATGCCGGCATTGCCCGCTGCCACATCGGTGCCGGTGCGGCGGAAAGGGTATTCGCCAGTGAGCAGCGCGTAGCGCGAAGGGGTGGACGTGGAGGCGCAGGCGTGCATGTTAGTCATGCGCACCCCGTTGGCGGCCAAACTGTCGACGGCGGGGGTGCTCACCCGTGTGGCGCCATAGCAGGACAGGTCGCCATAGCCAAGGTCGTCGGCCACGAGTACAATGATATTGGGTTTGAGTTGCTGTGCGGCGGCACACAAGGGGAGGGCTGCCAGCAAGCTTGTAAGTGGTTTCAGCATAATTGGACGCAGAAATAAGTATAGCCCAAAAGTACAAATAAATAGGCATAAAGGGTGCATACACGCCCGAAAATTGTACCTTTGCAAAAGTAAGACATTAAAAAACATACAGATATGAGTACGCTCGAAAAGATTTTTGCAGAGAAACTGCTTAATGTAAAGGCTATTAAGTTGCAACCCGAACAGCCCTTCACTTGGGCCAGTGGCTGGAAGTCGCCTTTCTATTGCGACAACCGCAAAACTTTGGCATTCCCCGCTTTGCGCAGCTTTGTCAAGTTGGAGTTGAGCCGCATCGTGGCAGAAAAGTATCCTGAGGCCGACGCCATTGCGGGTGTGGCCACGGGTGCCATAGCCCAGGGTGCATTGGTGGCCGATGCGCTTGGTCTGCCGTTTGCCTATGTGCGTTCGAAACCCAAAGACCACGGTATGACAAACCTGATTGAGGGTGACCTGCAGAAGGGCATGAAGGTGGTTGTGATAGAGGACCTCATCTCGACCGGCGGCAGCAGTTTGAAGGCTGTTGAGGCTTTGCGCCAGCATGGTTGCGAGGTGATTGGCATGGTGGCCAGCTACACTTATGGTTTCCCCGTGGCCGAAGAGGCTTTCAAGGCAGCTAACGTGGAACTTACCACGCTCACTAACTACGAGGCTGTGGTTGAGGTGGCTCTCGGCACCGGCTATATCAAGCAGGAGCACGTGGCCATGTTGCACGAGTGGCGCGCCAACCCCAGCGAATGGGGAAAGTAAGGCGCTTGGGGCGCAGAAGCGCGCTGATGTGCTAATATGTAAATGTGCAGATGCTCGTTTAACGCTCTGATATAATAATATAAATGTGCAGATGAAATGCGCTTGTAAACGTCATGCCATCTGCACATTTAATAATTTTACGAATTCACCATGAAACGATTTCTACTCATTATAGCCAGCCTGTTTGTGGGTGGCATATTCCTTGGCGGCTCGAAGGCTGTGGCGCAAAATGCCCAGCAGCTCACGCTCGAGGACATCACAGGCGGCAAGTATAACCCGCAATATGTGTATGGCGTAAATCCGATGAAGGACGGCGAAAGCTATACGCAACTTTCTGATGACAGCAAACGCATCATACGCCGTTCCTTCAAAACGGGTAAGGAAATTGAAGTGCTGTTTGACGCCGACCAGGCACGGGGCGATGCCAAACTGAAGGCCATTGACGGCTACATCATGTCGCCCGACGAACGCCGCATATTGCTGCGTACGCAAACTAAACCTATTTACCGCCGCTCATACACTGCCGAGTATTACATATATGATGTGCAGAACAAAAAGTATGAACCTCTGTCGGACGGCGGGCCGCAGCAAATGCCCCTTTTCTCGCCCGATGGCAATGTCATAGCCTTTGTGCGCGACAACAACCTGTTCCTTGTAAAGCTGCTCTTTGGCAATGCCGAGAGCCAGGTGACGAAGGACGGCAAATTTAACGAGGTGATAAATGGACTGCCCGACTGGGTGAACGAGGAGGAGTTTACCACAGCCCGTTCGTTCGACTTTTCGAGCGACTCGCAGATGCTTGCCTGGGTGCGCTACGACGAGAGCAAGGTGCCCGTTTACAGCATTCAGGAGTTTAAGGGCGCTTATCCCACCCGTCAGGAGTATGACGAATATCCCGGTGCCTACAACTACAAATACCCGGTGGCCGGAGCCAAAAACAGTGATGTGACGGTGATGACCTTCGACATCAAGAACCGTGTAACCCGCACACTCAAACTCCCGCTCGACTCCGACGGTTATGTGCCACGCATACACTTTACGAGCGACCCCGCCAAACTGGCTGTGGTCACCCTCAACCGCCATCAAAACCGCATGGACATCTACATGGCCAATCCGCGCAGCACAGAGTGCAAACTGGCTGTGCGCGAGGAAAATGCCAAGTATGTGCCCGAGACCGCTTACGGCAGTCTCAAGTTCTATGGCGACCACTTTGGTTACATCAGCGACCGCTCGGGCTACAAGCACATTTATTGGTACAACCTCAATGGCAAACTTGAGCGTCAGGTGACCAGGGGCAACTACGACGTGTCGGCCTTTTATGGTTATGATGCGCAGAACGGCCGCTTTTACTACGCGTCGCACCAGGAAAGCCCGTTGCGCACCGCCGTCTATTCGATAGACAAGAGTGGCAAGGAGCGCAAGCTCTCTACCGAGGTCGGTACAAACAATGCCACCTTCAGCACATCGATGAAGTATTTCCTCAACATCTATTCATCGGCCACCCAGCCCCCCGTAACCACCCTGCGCGATGCTGCCAACGGCAAGGTTATATCGACTATGGTTGACAACAAGGCACTGAAGGATAATGTGACACCGCTGCTGGGGCAGAAGGAGTTCTTCACCTTCAAAACCTCGGAAGGCGTGGAGCTGAATGGCTGGATGATAAAGCCCCGCAACTTTGATGCCTCAAAGAAGTACCCCGTCATCATGTACCAGTACTCGGGGCCCGGCTCGCAGGAGGTGACCGACTCATGGAACATGGGTTTCTACCCCGGCGGACAGTGGGAGAGCTACATGGCCAACCAGGGCTTTGTGTTTGTGTGTGTAGACGGACGCGGCACAGGCTCGCGTGGTGCCGACTTTGAAAAGTGCACCTACCTCAACCTTGGCGACAAGGAGTCGAAAGACCAAGTGGAGACCGCACTTTACCTTGGCTCGCTGCCTTATGTTGACAAGGACCGCATAGCCATCTGGGGCTGGAGCTTTGGTGGCTTCAACACGCTGATGTCGATGAGCGAAGGCCGCAAGGTGTTCCGTGCCGGTGTGGCTGTGGCCGCTCCAAGCAACTGGAAATACTACGACACGGTGTACACCGAACGTTACATGCGTACCCCGAAGGAGAACCCAACGGGCTATGCTGTCAACCCCATAGAGCGTGCGGCTAACTTGAGCGGCGACTTGTTGCTCATTCATGGCACGGCCGACGACAATGTGCACTTCCGCAACTTTACCGAGGTGAGCGAAGCCTATGTGCAGCAGGGCAAGATGTTCCGTCAGCAAATATACACCAACCGCAACCACAGCATATTTGGCGGCAACACCCGCCTGCATCTGTTCAAAACCATCAGCGATTACTTTGTTGAGAAACTGAAGTAAGTAAACGGTACATACAACGGCAAAAGCCCCAATCATTAGCCAAAGTTTAACGCCTGACGCTAATGATTGGGGCTTTTCTGTGTTTTTTTCGTATTTTTGCAGCGTTATGGACAATCCGAGCACACCACACATACTCATTATATACACGGGCGGCACCATCGGTATGATTGAAAATCCCGAAACAGGTGCGTTGGAGAACTTTGATTTTGAACAGTTCAAGCTCCATGTGCCCGAACTCCGCCAGTTCAATTACCACATCGATGCCCTGGCCTTTGACCCGCCGATTGACTCGAGCGATATGGAGCCGCGCTATTGGATAAAGATGGCGCACATCATAGCCGACCATTACAACCATTATGACGGTTTTGTGCTGCTGCATGGCACCGACACCATGGCCTACACCGCGTCGGCCTTGAGCTACATGCTCGAAAATCTGGGCAAGCCCGTCATCATTACCGGTTCGCAGTTGCCGATAGGGCAGTTGCGCACCGATGGCAAGGAAAATTTGCTGACGAGCATCGAGATAGCTGCAGCACGCGACCAAATGGGGCACCCCGTGGTGCCTGAGGTGTGCATATTTTTCGAGAGCCGCCTGATGCGCGGCAACCGCACTACCAAAATCAACTCTGAGGGCTTCAATGCCTTCCGTTCGTTCAACTTGCCGTCGCTGGCTCATGCCGGCATTCACATCAAGTACGAAACGCACCTTATTCGTCGTCCGCGTCCCGATGCGCCCTTCCGTCCGCACTATTTGCTCGACAACAATGTGATGATTCTCACACTCTTCCCCGGCATTCGCAAGGAGGTGATAGACACCATGCTCAGCGTGAGCGGGCTGCGTGCAGTGGTGATGAAAACCTTTGGTGCGGGCAATGCGCCGCAGAAACCATGGTTTATTGAGAGCATTCGCAAGCTTGTCAACCGCGGCGTCATAGTGGTCAACATCACGCAGTGCTTCAAGGGCATGGTTGAGATGCACCGCTACGAAACGGGGTTGCAACTGTTGCAGGCCGGGGTGATAAACGGCTACGACTCTACTGTTGAGGGCATGATAACCAAACTCATGTTCTTGCTCGGACATGGCTATTCGCACAACGAGATAGTCAGACTGATGAATACCAATATTGCAGGTGAAATAACGGTGTGATGCTCGCGGCGCCCGCAGATGTGCAAATGCTTGTGAAGTTAGCTGATGTGCTGATGTGCGGATAATGCGCGCCATATTGTACTAACGCATAACAACGATGAAATACCTTTACATACTTATAACCGCGTTGCTGCTTGCAGCGTGCAGCGTTCCCGCCACCCACAGCGGCGAGGAACAACCTGTCAGCCTCAGTCATGCCACATTGCTCGGCATGGCCGAGGCTGACAGCTTTGTGGTAGCTACTGTTAAAAATCCGTGGGACACCACCCGCACACTTGCCACTTACGTCATGGTGCCCGACTCGTTGCCCATGCCCCGCCACTTGCCGCAGGGCACTGTGGTGCGTACACCGCTGCGCCGCGCCGTGGTCACTTCGGCCGTACATCTGGCGTTGCTGGCCGACCTCGACGCATTGGGCGGCGTGGGCGGTGTGACCGATGCCGGCTACATAGTGAGCCAGCGCATAAGGGACTATTTGCAGCGCCACCCCAATGTGGCCGACATGGGGCAGAGCATGCAGCCCAATGTGGAACGTATGCGCATGAACAAGGTAGACGCTGTGCTGGTGTCGCCCTTCGAAAATGCCGGACATGGCGCGCTCGACAATGCCGGCATACCCCTCATAGAGTGTGCCGACTACATGGAAACGTCGCCCCTGGCCCGTGCCGAGTGGATGCGCTTTTATGGCCGATTGTTCGGGGTGGGGCAGCGTGCCGACTCACTGTTTGCCGTAGTGGAACAGGCTTACCTCGCTTGCAAAAATCGTGTGGCCCGGGGGAGCAGCGGCCCTCGCCCCACGGTGATGAGCGACCTCATGCAGCGCGGCACATGGTACCAACCCAGCGGACGCAGCACCATGGGGCAGTTTATAGCCGATGCCGGAGGCCGCAACCTGTGGGCCGACCGCACAGAGAATGGCAGCGTGTCGCTCAGTTTTGAAAGCGTGTTCCAACGTGCAGCCAAGGCCGATGTATGGCTCGTAAAGTACGGACAGCAAACCGACCTCAGCTATGCACAGATGCTGCGCGATATGCCGCAAGCCGCACAGTTTGCCCCGTGGCAAAAGCATCGCGTCTATGCCTGCAACACCTTCAGCGTGCCTTTTTATGAAGAAGTGCCCTTCCACCCCGAGCGCCTGTTGCAGAACCTTGCCGACATATTCGGCGGCCGTACCCCGCAGGGCAGTGATGTTTATTACACCCCTGTAAAGCAATAGCCCATGAGAGTCTCCATATCCTTGCTCCTCATGTTGTCCCTCCTCGCCCTGTTTACCGGCAGTGTGAGTTTGACACCTGTGCAGGTGTGGCAGTCGCTTTGTGGCGGAGGCGATGAGGCTGTGCGTTACATCGTGTTCGAATCGCGTATGCCGCAAATGTTCACCGCCATATTGGCAGGTGCCGCCCTGGCGGTGAGCGGACTTGTGATGCAAACCCTCTTTGCCAATCCGCTGGCCGACCCCTCGCTGCTTGGTGTCAACAGCGGCGCCTCGCTTGGTGCCGCCATAGCCCTGCTTGCGTGTGGTGGCAGTGTAGTGGTGGGCGGTGCCGCCCTGTCGGGGGTGATGCTCACCATTGCCGCCTCGTTTGTAGGCGCGTGTGCCGTCATATTGCTGCTCAGCGTGTGCAGCCACTATTTGCGTGGCACATTGGCGTTGCTTGTGGCCGGTGTCATGCTCAGTTTTGGCATATCGGCCGTCATTTCGTTGCTCAACTTCTATGCCACGGCCGACGGCGTGCGCTCCTATGTGGTGTGGGGCATGGGCGACTTTTCGGGTCTCACTATGCAGCGCATACCCCTGCTTGCCGCGTTGGTGGCAGTGCCCTCGCTCATGCTGCTGGCCGCCGCCCGTCCGCTGCCACGTTGGCACCCATAACCAAGGTGGCGGGCAACA
>OQVL01003197.1_pt1 | contig 10010 bp, 10 predicted proteins | sample 1691501 | NCBI WGS metagenome assembly OQVL01 (sample SAMN03418253, study PRJEB22391) | human gut metagenome | biome: human-gut; feature: organic feature; material: feces | host: Homo sapiens | place: Tanzania | collected 2013-01
ACGAACAGACGCCGCACATCACGCAGTCGAACGATTCTTCTGCGCACTTGTCAAATTCGCCGCGCTGGGCATAGGCGATGTACTGCATGACGTTCAGCGACTGGGTGCAGCTCTTCGTGCAGGCGTTGCAGCCAACGCAGGCGTAGATCTCCGGATAGAGCTGCATCATGATCTGTTCGGTGGGTTTGACTTTGTTGATGTCGTAGACCTGTTTGACCAGCGGGAAGAACGGCAGGGTCGCGACATACATGTTGTTTTCAACCTTGGTCTGACAGGCGAGGCACGTTTTGAGTTCCCGGTCGCCTTTGATGCGGTAGATGGTCGCGCAGGCGCCGCAGAATCCGTTCCGGCAGCCGCAGCCGCGAATCAGCTGATAGCCGGCATATTCCATGGCACGCATAATCGTCAGATCGCCCGGGACCGTATACTGCTTCCCGAACAGGAAGACGTTGACCATGTTTTCCATCATGCATACACTCCTTTTGTGGTGTGAGTGGGATTGGTTGGATGTGCTTGGGATCCATGGGACAGAAGGGACAGAAAAGTTTTTCGGGAGAAGGAGAAGAGAAGGCGTTATCGGCTGGTATTATAATTAAAATTATAATATTTTCACCAGTAGTAGAAGAATTATTTAATCGATGTGCAGTTATTACTATTCTAAAAACTATATTAAAGGCAGATAATGTTGTTTATATGTTAATAAGTGCAGTTATATTTGCAATGTTTCACATAAATAGCTTAAACCAGAGTGGATTTATGCAGGAAATATGCAATTTATTAATATATTTCATACTTGGAATGGGATGTGCATATGTATATTTACGCACTAATAATATCGTATCAGCAATCGTACTGCATATGTTTTGGAATGTGTCTATAGTTGGTGGGATAATAATTGACATTGCACATAGATGATGTAAAAGGAAGGAATACAATGCGATACACATTTATAAAGCAGCATGATGCAACAGACTGTGCATTGGCAATTTTATTGACAGAAGAGATTCTCATAAAAATAACGGAATAGTGTTTGGTTGATTGAAAAGTATGAGGTATTATATGGAAACGATAAAAATACAGCACTTATTTGGTAGATTTTCTATATTTTTCTTGGTGTTAATTGTGGTAGTATTTGCTGAGGAATATTCAATTAATAGGTTGTGCTTGAATATAAATGGATTTCCATTTATTTTTATGAATGCATTTATGATTGTAGGAATAGCATATATTTATCAAAAAGCAACAAGGAAATTATTCATAAAGGAATTTGAGTATGAGATATATGAAGATTTCTTCTATATTAATGGGAATAAATATGAATATCAAGATGTAATAAAATGTGAAATTCATTATTTCGATTATTTTTTTATAAATGTATTGTGTTTGCATATAGACATGAAAAACACCTCTAAAAGCACCATTTTGTTATATTCAGAAGACTTGGATGAAGGAATAGACTGTAAAGACATTCAATTGTTTAAGTTTTATGAATCAGTTAGCGAACATTTGAGAATCAGCTAACTATTGACAGATAGGGTTGAAAGAAAATAATAGGCTTGCCAGGATATAATTAGTGAGCCTATTATTTAATGTGGTGTTTTTTGCTGGAGTAATATACCGCGGATTTTCATAACAATACTGTTACCCTCCTAGATTTTGTTCTAATTTTTCTCTACTCCATTGATAACTTACTTTTTTTAACAATCCATCGTTTTCTACTACTACCTTTGCAATCACCTCCCCCTTTTCACATATGTAATAAATACCATTCGTTTCATATACCACGTCAATTTCACTGAGCTGATATCTTTTGTATATAGAATTGTTTTCTTGAACAATTTGTTTAATTAAATCATCTAAATTATCTTCATTTTTTCTGATATAGTATACAAGAGTGAAATCACCTTCATGTTTATAATCATGCTCGTCATATATGGACGCCGCCTCAAAATAATCATATTCGCCAAAATTCAATCCATAATAATCCAAAACTCTATCAAATGTATTATTTACACCTGATGCCGAACCCATCATAAGACAAAACAAACCAAAAAATAATGTCCAAAAAACATATATAAGACAATATATTTTTTTACTCTTTATATTTTCTCTATCACGATGTCTTCCATAACAAATCACATCCGTAATTTGCTTTGGGAAAAATAGCGTGATAAAAATTGAAAATATTGTATATAACAATCCCATAACAGTTTCTCCCATTTCTTATTATTCCATCATTCATTTTAATTATATCATTTATACCATGCTTCGTCCATTTTTATCTAAATACGCTCATATAAAATTTAGGTACAAAACAAACCCAAAAATAATGTCAAATGCTTTGAAAAAGTGTCAATAAAAACATAAAATAATAAAAAAGTTTTGAGCTAATTGACAATTGTTTAATTAATATATCTTGTGATAAAATATCCGCGAAGATAATGGAGTGCCATTATAAGGAGGTATTCAGAAATGAATAAAATAATAAACAAACAAGTTCTTGCTACGTTTGCATTAGTTACTATCATGGCAGGAGTGTTAATAGGTACTAATTGTATTTATGCAGCGCAGGACGGAAAAGAGACAACAACTATCCGGCTTATAAACCAGACTTATTTTAATGCTAAGAATATCGAGGTAACCTGGAATGATGGCAAAGAGCAGACTGTCAACACCCTTGGCAGCCATGATTCAATTGATTTCTCATCAGATGTGGGAAGCGTATACAAAATGGATGTTACCGGAACAACCCAGTCCGGAGAGAAATTCACCGGACATTTTAAGGGACTGGTCGGCAAAGATACAAGAGTATTTATAGAGCTTGACGAGAATGCTGATGTTCAGGTTTTTATCCCACAGGGAGAAATTGATTAAGCATTAATTATTGTTCTTTAAGATCCGCCAGAGTGTGCTTCGGCTTATGCCGAGCCGCCTGGCGGTTTTTTCTTTATTGTCAAGTTCTTCGTGTAACACCTGAAGAATGATCTGATAATTTATCTCATCTAGAGTTCCATCAAATTTTACTGAATCATCAAAGACGCGTCCGTAGTCGGGCTCCTGTTTCAGGATGGCTTCTACAGTGTCACAGGAGATATACGGTGTCTTTGTTATTGTGACAAGCTCTTTAAGGACATGCTGCAGCTGGTCGAGGTTGTTAGGCCAGTTGTACGAGAGCATTTTTTCCATTGCGTCAACGTCAAAGCCTATTATCTGTTTCCCGAGGGAGACATTGAACCGGTGCAGATAGAGCGCGGTTATACCGGAAAAATCGTCAATGCGCTCTCGAAGCGGTGGGAGATTCATGGTAAGGCAGGAAAGATGATTCTCCATAAAGGTGCGTATTGTGGCAAATGCAGGCTGATTGGAGTTGTTGGTGGAAAGCGAGACTATGAGTCTCATTCTCGTGCAAAGCTTCGTCTGGTCTATATATTGAAACAAATCACCAATCTGTTCCAGACTAAGAGCATCGGCTTTTTCAAAAAATACTGTGCTGTCCACTTCGTTGAGAGGAGAATTCTCATTGTTTAGCAGGCTGTGCCACTTACGCTCTTTTATCAGAGAACAGTCGATACTGTAAAATGGAGCGTGCTTATAGTTGCTTTGCTTGTAAATAAGTGATGCAGCCTTGCCTTTGCCGGTTCCGTTTTCTCCGAGAATAAGCACAGGCAGATGACTTTTAGCGTATTCTTCTATTATCTGCGCTATTTTGCCTGCTTTACCGGTTCCATTGTAAGCGTCAGCAAAGTCGTTGGAGGAAGTGTTGTCAATATTGTAAATCTGAAATCCAGGGTCGTCCTCGGCGGTTAATGCAGGACTCTTACATATAGTAATTGCAGTGTACTTCTGGTCCTCGTAAATCAGGTGGCGGTTGTACAGAGTATAGACGTTATCGCGTATCTGATGCGAAACAGTCTGGTTCGGAACTTTCAAAAATGACTTAATGTATGTCTGTACAAAATTCATCAACGATGTATTCATTTCATCTATTGCGATGCTTGAAAACCACAGAGTACCTGCAGGCGAGTAAATTAAGAATTCGCGGTCATCCTCGGTCAGAAGCGACTGGAACAGATCCTTCTGCTTGTGGACATAATTGGAAGAGTGCACAAGCTTTACAGCCTCGGCAACGGCGTTTTCTATGCTTTCCCTGCCGGAGGTTACAAGATTATAATTTAATCCGATATCCTTTGCGGCTCTGGCACCGGTCACGTCACATAGGACAAGCGTGCAGCCGTTTTCTTTTGCTTCTTTAAGGCGATTGACTGCATCTGCCGAGTCCTTGAAAGTGATTATGTCAATATCATATTGAAGCAGGTCGCACAGCAGATGTGCATTTGCAGTGATTCCGGGAAAACCGGCAATTACAAATTTTCCATTGTAGCTCTCGGCAAGCTTGATGCTCAGAAGTATATCGTAAACAGAGATGGATATATCTATGACGGGAAGCTCAACAGCAGATTGTATAAGCTCTGCGGTGCCGCCTCGCGAAATGATAACATCGTAATTTTTATGTGCAAGCTGCATTGCGATATCACGGCCGGTGAACAGATCACCGGTCTGGACAGTGAGAGCAATGTCATCGCGCGACTGTGCTATATCGGTAAGTATGTCAGCCATGCCCTCGTAAGGGGCGACTGCAAGAATCTTGGTTTTCTGCATATATTTCTCCTTTTAGGATTTGTAAATGTTAAGTGGTTATTTTAATGTTTAAAAATGAAACGTAAAGATAGCACTAGTGATGCTTTATTACTATTTAACCATATTGTATTACAGTATGTTTCAAAATGCAACAAATAAATGCGACTTATGTTTCAAAATAGAACAAAAATAACAAAACAACGCGTTGAACGAGGCACAAAAAACAGATATTATATGATTAGTTCAAAGAGATGTTCAAAAATAAAACACAAGAATAACAATATAACAAAGGAGAGGTAATATATGAGTTATCAGATTAAAATTCCGTCATGTATCTTTGGCGGAGCAGGAAGCATTGAGAATGTGAAAGCGGTAATAGAAAAAGAGAATGCAAAAAAAGTAATAGTTTTTACGGATAAAGGCATTCGTGCAACAGGACTTTTAGATCTGCTGACAGATATTCTTGAGGAAAACAAGACAGAGTATCAGGTATTTGATGATCTTGCCTCCGAACCATCATATCAGGATGTTGAAAAAGTTATGAAGGAAGTGGAGAGCGCATCAGGAGATCTTATCATAGCAATCGGTGGGGGAAGTGTTATGGATGCAGCAAAGCTTTGCTGTGTATTAAAAGATGCAGACTACACTATAAAAGATCTGCTCAATGATCCGACACTTGCAAAGAAACAGATTAAGACAGTTATGATTCCGACAACCTGCGGAACAGGATCTGAGGCAACCTGCAATGCAATCGTTGCGGTTCCGGAGGAACAGTCAAAGAAAGGAATTGTAAATGACAGTATGATTCCGGACTATGTGGTATTGGATTCAAATATGATCAGAAAGCTTCCAAAATCAATTGTGGCAGCAACAGGTGTAGATGCATTGGCCCATGTGGTTGAGTGCTTCACCTCAAAGAAAGCAACACCGTTTTCCGATACCTACGCAGTAGCCGGAGCCAAGCTTATTTTTCACAATATCAGGGAAGCTTATAACAATCCGGACAATATGGAAGCAAAAAGCAATATGATGACCGGAGCCTTCTATGGCGGAGTCGCAATTACAGGAAGCGGAACAACAGCAGTTCATGCACTTTCATATCCACTGGGAGGTAAATATCACATTGCTCACGGTGTATCAAATGCCATACTTTTTGCACATGTTATGGAATTTAACAAGGACGCATGCAGCAGGAAACTTGCAATACTTTGCGATGCTGTTTACCCTGAGCTTGCAGGAAAATCTGAGGATGAGAAAGCACAGTACATGATCGATCAGATTGCTGACATTGTAAAGGTTACAAACATTCCAACGGATTTAAAGGAATTCGGTGTTAAGCCGGAGGATCTGGATTTCCTTGTTGATGCCGGCAGCAAACAGCAGTGATGAAGCGAAGAAAATGTATTCTAATCTTTTGACACAGGTCAATGTGAAAAATAATGCGGAGCTTATCGAGAAAGAAAAAAAGAAAATTGCGGCGGATGTGCAAAATAAGAGAAACACATATTTTAGACCGTTTGTAGCATCTGTAGAGAAAAATGATTTTTCGTGGGTCGGGAAAGAAATGGCGCGTCGTGAACTTTACGGAAAAAAGATTATAGGTGTTGCGTCAAGACCTGATACAGAGCTTTATGGTTTAAGAGGTTTACTGTCTGTTAAGTATTTATTTGACAATCCTAGTGATGATGAAAACTTTATTGATGAAGATGGCAACACTAAAATGCCGGGATTTAAATATCTGGACACCAGAAACGGTGTTAACATTTATGAAAATCAATATTATGTACCTATGGGCTTTATGTACAATGACTTTATTTCAAGTAAGGAATTTAAGGATATTCCTACAAATAACAGAGATAAAGCACTTATGAAAGCTATGGTGCTTTCCGAAAAACAAATGAAGAAATATTCATCCATTACAGGTTATAAGGAAAGTAATGATGACTATTCTTACAAAAGTAGCAAATCTGACAGTTTTACTTATAATGAAAATTCATACAAGAAAGATTGTGAAAACAGAAAAAATCAAAGTTGTAAAAACTTTAAGTACATTAACAACGGTTTTACTGCTACAATAGATAATAAAGGCAAAGACAATTTGGACTTGAACTATAGAATTGACAATTTGGATGTTTTTGGAACGATTGGATTAGAGCAAGGTAAGGATACGAACTCTAGCAAAAATGTTCAGAATTCATGGCTCTTATCACATCATCAGCAGAATACGACGATGAAATCGACACAGCACTCAAGCTTGATTGATGGTAAATGGGGATTTGATTTTTCCTCATCTCCGAAACTCTCATTTGGCGCATTTTATCAAGTATCTTATGCTCCAACAAAGACCAATTCGAGCATTATGTCATCATTATATTCTGATGATGTAATTGAAAGTGAGACTTCTGCATACAAGGATATCAAATTAAGAGATTTGGAACATTTGTTAGATGGATATTGCCATGGGGTTTGGGGAAAATGGAATTTGGAAATGACTTTTGATTTAATGTGGAAAAAAACACGTGAAAATCAAAATGTTATGGAGCAAACTGGCATCAATCAGGATTTCGGAATAAAAGATGTTGGGCATGCTAGGTTAATGGCAACGGAATTATATGCGTCACACCCATTTCTTAAAGGTAATTTTAGCTTTGGAGTAGATTTCACCAATAGTAGCCGTGAGGAAAATTCAGAAAGTGAAAATAGCATTATGGCAGGCGAGAACAATAAAATACAGGAGCTTAACATGGCGTATTACGTTGAGACCATGCAACATCTAGGCAATGTGACAATCCGTATTGGTGGCAGGTATGAGTATGTGAACAGCGAATATTTTATAGGTGGCAGAAAAAATCACGAACAGTCACATGTTTATGATAAGTTTTTTCCGACTGCTTCATTGTCTCTGCCCATTGGAAAAGCTATGGTGCAGCTGAGCTATTCTAAGCAATGCTATCGTCCATTGTACTCTCAGTTGAGCAACACGGTTCACTATGTTAACAAATATCTCTATCAAAGTGGAAATCCGTATTTGCAACCATCCTATAGCGACAACATCTCTTTGAATTTGAGGTATCGCTGGTTGGCATTAACTGCTAATTATAAAAAGGTACGAAACCAAATAATAACATCATATACATATTATGATGATGCGAAGACGATTGCTTTGCTCAAAAAGGAAAATTCTAGAAACAGTCTGTCTAACTTACAGATAATGGCTTCTTTTATGCCCGGATTCCTTTGGAAATGCTATTATCCCGTATTGGCATGTGGTGTTGTCTCGCAATTTTACAAGATTGATTACAGAGGAAATATAAAGCACGTGGACAATCCTTTGGTTGTAGTTAAGTTCAATAATATTTTCAAATTCCATAACAGCTATATGGCGACAGTAAATTACAGTTGGCGTAGTGAGGGAAATAGTGAGAATATTAAGATGGGGAGTGTTGGACAGATAAATCTTTCTATGGCTAAGGACTTATCTAAAAAATGGAATGTCAAGTTGTCTGCAAATGACATCTTTAATACTGCCCGCAAAAATACTTTTACCATTTTCAGCGGAATGAATGATGTCTATATTGAAAAGGCTGCGACTGTAAGGGCAGTGGAATGTATCGTAAGATATAAGTTTAATACAGTTAAAGCAAAATATAAAGGTAAAGGGGCAGGAAAAAAGGAAATGGATAGATTGTAAATGTTTAAAAGTAAGTCATACGAAGAATGCATTGGAACCAAAATCACTTTGTGGTCTTGTTTCTGCACTTATAAGATGGAGAGCAAAGAGAACATCAAAGAGAAGAGATCTTTTCGATTTCTCTTTGGATATGTGAAAAAATACCGCAAGTACTTCAGGCAAATTATCTTGGGCTTGATAGTTGGAAGCCTCTTGCAGTGGCAGCAAGTATTCGGATAAGCTATATCCGGATACTTGCCTACAGTTTCCATAAAGGTTCGTTTTCCCAACCTTGTGGAAATCCCATGGCATGTAAATCTACATTAGGGTATTCTGTCAAGAGTTTGAGTAGAGAACTTTTCAAATCCATGCAAGGTGTTATAGTTTGCTCTAAATATAATAAGGTGCATAGCTGATGGTACAACTTGATAGGCTTTTGACTAGGAGTAATCCAATTGAGAGGTAGCCTATTCGGTAATTGAGGCTTTAAGGCAAAACGTCTGTTCCATATACGTGCATGATGGGCACAGCAATTGCGAAGTACGGTAATGCACCTTATCCAACTTTCCAAATAAGTGTATTGAGGAAGTCCAAACTCTCTTGCCACTTGTTTCTTTAATCGATTGTCCTTAAACAGGCAAAACAACTTGGAAAGCGTACCAAAAGAAACAACCTCCAAGGTTTTCCACACAGGAGGAAGAGCTGGATAAGTATATTTCTCGGAATGTTCCTTGATGAAATCTTCATTTGAGCGAGACACTTCTTTCTTTATATTATCAAGACAACCTTCATAAAACTCTGCATTCTTGAACAATGATGAATCTCAAACTATGGGTAAATTTTTCAACCACTTGGCAGACAAAAATATTCCGTCCAATACTGCCAATCTTATTTTTCAGCAATTGCTAAATGATGTAAGAAAAAAGAGTAAAGAAAAAATCAAAGTACCTATTAGTATGAAAAGTTTAGTTGAGAAAAAAGGTGTGGATATTGCTCAAATAGGCAAGAAAATTGATGGCAACATAAAGAACAGCGGAAATTATGATGCATTTCACGATTACTTGATTACCCAATCATTGTCGGACAAGGATATTAATCGTATAGAATCAGCAAAAACGCTCCACGATACAAGGTGGCTTGATGTTAATGATGTTAAATATCAAGAAATTGTTGTTGTGTTGCGAAAAACAATTTCTACATATTGTGAATCATGTGAGACAAATGGGTTTAATAATGACCTGAAAAGATTATGCATTCAAGAATTACAAAAGCATAATCTCCTATCTGATTCTCTTGATAAATCGTTAGTTGAGGTGTTGTATTATGAGCAAAAATTCAGTTGAAAAAGTTAAACAAGAGCAAAAGTACAAAATTTTAATTAGAAATTTACGAAAACAGCAGGAGGAAAAAGATAATGAAAAGGCTAGCAATAAAAAAACTGATAGTAATTAGTCAAAGTGAGTCTAGGTCGTTAGAGGTTCCTTTTGAAAATGGGCTAAATATTATTTTGGGAGGAAATAAAACAGGTAAATCTTCAATTATCAAAAGTATATTTACTACTTTGGGATGTGAATGCAAAAGAATTGAAACTGATTGGAAAAAACTAATTTCTGCTTATTTGTTGTTTTTTAAATATGGGGAAAAGCAGTTTTGTGTTGTTCGCCAAGGCAAAAAATTTCAGATTTTTGAGAATAATGAGGAT
>OQVL01003198.1_pt1 | contig 10010 bp, 9 predicted proteins | sample 1691501 | NCBI WGS metagenome assembly OQVL01 (sample SAMN03418253, study PRJEB22391) | human gut metagenome | biome: human-gut; feature: organic feature; material: feces | host: Homo sapiens | place: Tanzania | collected 2013-01
GGCGGCACCGGCGAGGCCAAGTGCGGCGGCAACTACGGCGCTTCCAACCGTGCCGGCGAGCGCGCCTTTGCCAACGGCTATTCTCAGGTACTGTGGCTGGACGGCGTGGAGCACAAGTATGTGGAGGAGGTCGGCGGCATGAACATGATGTTCGTCATCGACGGCAGAATCGTCACTGCACCGCTCGAAGGCAGCATTCTGGCTGGTATCACGCGCAAGAGCATCCTTCAGCTTGCCCATGACAAAGGATATCAGGTACAGGAACGTCGCATCAGCGTGCAGGAGCTGTTCGATGCCCATGCCTGCGGCAGTCTTACAGAAGCCTTTGGCACTGGTACGGCAGCCGTTATTTCACCTGTCGGGGAGATGAGATACAAGGACAGATCCATGGTACTCAATGACCGCAGAATAGGAAAGGTCGCACAGGAGATGTACAACACCCTTGTTGGGATTCAACGCGGTGACCTGCCAGATCCTTACGGTTGGACGGTCGAACTGTAGAAGGCACACCAAGCGTAGTCTCGTCTCATTACGGTCCTGCACGAAAACGTGGGGATTCGCAAGAGGATGTTTCTTCTTCCTTGGTTCTTGGATCCTTTGAAAGAAACTTTCCTTCCAAAACCCTTTTGGGTTACAGAAGAAACCCGCAGCACCCCCACAACACCCACAGACCGAATATTCGCCGGAGAAAATTTAATCATCTTTCTGCTCCCTCATCGCTTGTTCGTATTGTTGTTGAGTCAACGGATGGACATGCCATTCCGGATTGTTTTCAATAAAGGAAACGCCTTTTCCTTTTATCGTTTGCGCCATAATCGCGACCGGTTTTTCGCTGCGACAGGCAAAAGCGTTCAACAGACTTTCAACATTGTGGCCGTCCGCTTGAACAGTATCAAACCCGAACGCCTGCCAACGTTTTGACAAATCGTTTTTGTTAACGATGTCTTTTGTCGGCGCATCAAGCTGCAACTTGTTTTCATCAATGATGACGGTAATGTTGTTTAATTTATGATGGGAAACGAAAGAAGCCGCTTCCCAAACGGAACCTTCATCGCATTCACCGTCGCCAATGACAACATAAATATGTGCCGGATTGCCTTTCCTTTTGAACGCCAGCGCAACGCCCGCAGCCAAAGAAAGCCCCTGTCCCAAAGAACCGGAGGAAAACTCGATACCGAACTGCGGATTTTTGCACGGATGTGTCCAGAACGGACCACCGTCATGTTTGAAGGTCGAAAGTTCTGCATCGGTTATAAATCCGGCTTCTTTAAGCGTTGCGTAAAGGGCGATCGCTCCGTGTCCTTTGCTTAAAATGAATCGATCGCGTGTTTCGCTGTCTTTTGTTTCAGGGGAAACATTCATCACACCCAAATACAAGGTCGCCAGAATTTCTGGCAAAGACAATCCACCGCCGATGTGTGCACCATAAGGTCCGGCATGATACGTCATATCAATGATATTGCGCCGGATACGAATTGCCGCTTTCGTTATTTCTTTAATTTCCGTCATGCTCCCCTCTCATTTATTCAAATAGCGGATTGTCAATTTATTTTGAAATTACGTATTGTTTCCTTGCTTAAAATAATCGATCCAGTATTTGATTCTTTCCTGCCTGCTCATTTTTCCGGCGGGCGTTTTATATAACCGGATGCCGCCACAATACGTTTTTTCCAAATCCAGAACAGCAAATCCCCACGACAGTCCCACGCCGAATGTCGCCAAACAAACGTTTTTTTCACTTTTTTCTTTCAAATGGCGACATAAATCCATTGCTACGGCGACATTTCCGCAGTTTCCGTATTGTGAAAACGTTTCTGTGGAAAACTTTTCTTTTGGCAGTTTTGCATAGGACGCGACGGTGTTAACGATTTGCTTGTTTGCCTGATGAAAAGCAAAATAATCAATATCATCCTTTGTTTTTCCGGCATAATCCAAAATGGCATCAATACCTTTCGGACCGACATCAGTAGTGAACTTGAACACGTCCAGCCCCTTCATAATTTCGTCCCATAAATGCCACACATTTCCACGCTCGTCGGTTTCTTCTATATCAATGATATCTTTTCCGATAGGCAAAGCCCAACCACCGGCGGGGGCAACAATTTTATCCCAATCCTTGCCACGTGTGCCAGTATAAAACCACGACGGTTTTTCTTCATCCGTATATTCCAACAAAGTTGCCGTTCCTGCATCGCCGAACAGCATATTCGAATTTCTGTTACGCCGATCGGAATGAGTACTGGCAATTTCTCCGGCGAGTAAAAGTATTTTTTTCGCCGCTCCGCTCGAAATCAAAGAATGCGCCAGCCATAGGCTATGAACATACGCCGAACACGCCAATCCTGTCAGATCAAAGCAGGAACAATCCTCGCTTAACCCTAAAATTCCCTGAAGGATACAAGCCGAAGCAGGATATTTGTAATCCAATGAATTAGAAACAACCATCACTGTGTCAATTGTGTCTTTGTCAACTTTCAAAGCATCAATCAGATCACGTGCGGCAGCTTCGCATAAATCGCAATTCGTCGTGCGGTCGTCGGCGACATGGCGCGTTCCCAATCCCAAAATCTTTTTGTTGCGTTCCAACAATTTAACATCATTGTTGAAAAACTCTATTTCATCGTCGATATTGATAAAATGTTCGGGAACAACCGCTGTTATACCGCTGATTTTGACATGATTGAAGGTTGATTTAGCCATCAAAATATCCTTTCAATAATTGTTTCGACTTCCCCTATTTTCACGGCGGGATTTCCATGCATGCGGGCATTGTTTTTACAACCGCGGTAAACACAGGAAAGCGGTGAAATAACGTTATTGTTTCCTATTTTCGCATGCGGCAACAAAATCGCGTTTGCGCCAAAGGAATTAAAATCCCCGATTTGAACTGATCCAAGAATTTGACTGCGCGGAGCGAAAAAATTAAAATTACCGATAACGTCGTCATGACCGACGTTGACACCGCCATTAAAAACATTGCCGTTTCCGATTTTCATATGAACCGACGCAAGAAACGGCGGGGCAAAAACATTTCCTTCCCCCATTTCAACATACGGATTCAATTCGCAACCGTCGGCGATCAGGTTGTACAGCGGGATGCCGCGTTGTTTTAAATCGCAGTAAATTTTATAACGTAATTCGGGATACCCCGCGCCGATGACAGCGTACTCTCCGTCTACGAAAACGTAGTCCGCCACATCGCCTTTAAAGAAACCGTTCAAGTCAAAAAAATCGACGACATATCCGTTATGTCCCAAAAAACCACCGAATTGTATCTCGTGCGTTTTTTCGGACAAGATACGGATATAGTTGTAACATTCTTTGGCAAAGCCGTTTCCGCCGACGACATAAATTGTTTTCATAACATCGCTCCGCAATCTATGACGTAGTTTTGCGCTGTAATCCACTTTGTTTTGTCGGACAGCAAATACACGATCATATCCGCCACATCCGCCGCATCCGCCATTCCCATGGGATATAACTTCTCCTGTTCGGCCAAGGCTTCAGAATCCGTTAATTGCAGTAAAGGCGTTTTAACCGCGGACGGTGAAACGCAATTAAAGCGCACGCCTTGCGTCGCCACTTCTTTTGCAATGCAGCGGATGGCCGAAACCAAAGCCCCCTTTGATCCCGCGTAAGCGGATTGTCCCTTGTCGCAACGAAGTGCGGCGACGGAGGCGATAAAAACGCACGACGTTCCTGCGCCATTGTGGTTGCGCTTGTCGGTAAAGGCTTTCGCCGTCATATACGGTGCGAAAAAGTTAATTTCAAAAGTGCGGCGCACCTCATCTTCTTCCAGCGCACGCACGGGTTTGACCTGACCTATACCTGCGCAAAAAGCCAGTCCCTGAAATTTCCCGTATTGATCTTTTAAAGATTTAATCCAAGCGGGCAATTGCCCAACATCCTGCGTCAAATCTTTTTGTTCAAAAAACAAATTTTCCGGATGTTCCGCGCAATTTTTCATTTCGTCAAACGCGTCAGCATTTCGGTCGACAGCAATGACACCTGCTCCGCATTTATTTAAAAGCAAAGTGACGCATTTGCCGATCCCAGATGCCGCCCCCGTAACGATAAAACGCTGATCAGACGTAAAACTAACCATCAAATCCCCGCTTTTTTTGCAACATCCGCAACGGTAATCATATTTTTATAATCCGTCATAGATGTTTTCACGTTGAACGAACTTTCCAAAAAAGCCATTGTCGACATAACCGCTAATGAATCCCATTCATCCAAATCGTCCAGAACAGTGTCCATGGAAATGTCTTCTTCCGTCTGTAAAACATCTTGGAATTCTTTCAAAAATTCTGTTTCCGTCATTTAAACCTCCTACTTGTTGGGATAAAAATCAAACACATTGCACCCGAACCCGCCCGAACCGTAAATAGCAAGAATGGTCATTGTTATCCTTCGTTTTTTTGAAATTCATTCAGTACTCAAACACTCTTTTTTCTTTGCGTTTTTCGGCAAAACAAAGCGGAGTTCCCTTGGCTATAACGTCGGCGGGCAGATCTTTGGTGACAACCGCGCCCATTCCCACAATCGTATTATCCCCGATAGAAGTGAGCTCTCTGACCGGAACGCTTAGCGCAATATAGACTTTTTCACCGATTTTACAGTTGCCGCCGCAGTTGGCAAAAGACGCCAAAACAGTGTTTTTGCCAATGATCGTATCGTGTCCGATATAAACCATCGGCTGTATCAATACGTTAGTACCGATTTGCACATTGCATGAAATAAAAGCGTTCTTTCCGATTGTAACACCTTTCCCGATCTTCACCGTTTCAGGCAAATCAACCGTCGGGTGGATTACGGTTGCGAAAGAATATCCGGCTTGCGCGACCTTGTTCCACAAAATCTCGCGTATGGCGGGTTCGCCGACGGCGATGACGACTTCCGCCGTATCTGTGGAAAAACGCGCTTTAAAATCGTCAAACGTCACCACATTTTTACCGCGCACTTGTTTCCCGTCGGAAAAATCGTTGATAAAAACAAAATCGTCCCATCTTTTCGTTTTTGTATTCACGGCGCGCGCCAAATCAAACACGTCGCGCCCCTGCCCGCCGGATCCGTAAATAGCAAGCATACGCTTTTTATCAAGAATATGTTTTTTGCGTATTCTAAAGGGACGCCCCATGCCTAATAAAGAAGAAACCGCGTTAACAATTTTTGCTTTTTTGTTAACCGTTTGAGTTCTCATTTCGTTTCTCATCAATTTCAAGCCAAGCATGCTCGAGATTGTTTCAATGATTTTGAATTTCCAGCCGCGCCTATCAAACGGATTGATTTTATTAATATATTCAATCCAGTTTTTCATATTGCTTTTATATTTTTTTCTTAATCCGCATTTTTGGCGTATTTGATCGTCATACTGCCACCCCAAATATTTGCTCAATTGAGCAAACATCAAACGTGTTCTTTTTTCTAAAAACATGTTTTTTTCATAACTTCCATATATTCTGATGTTTGCATATATAGATTGATGCGGAGTCACATCATAACAAGACATGACGCGGTCGATATAAAAGAAATCACCTTTGCTGAGAAAAATCGTCCACGCCCAAATATCCCAAATTGCCGCCGTCGGCATCTTTGAAAAATCAAGTATATTTCGATATAATCTTGAACTTGTCGGCGTGTTGTTGAAATTAGAATAATTTTTAACAAAAGAGATTATATTTCCTTCTATTTTGCTTTTTTCAATCTCTGTCGTGTACAGTAATTTTCCGTCGACAGTTTCGATTTCAGCCTGATGCGTAACGCCGACGCAATCAGGATGTTGTTTCAACGCATCAATGCACAACTGAATTCTTTCCTCATCACACCAGTAATCATCACCGTCGAGAGCCGTCCAAAATTCAGTATCGATACTGCACAAAACAGGATACACATTCGCGACAACTCCGACATTCTCCGGACGGCGAATATGCCTTACGTTTTCAAATTTTTCAGCGTATTCCGCACAGATTGCCGATGTTCCGTCCGTTGACGAATCATCGGCGATAACAACTTTATAACGATAGTTCGTTTGTTGTTTTAAAACGGAATCCAAGCAACGTTTAATTCGTTCTTTGTGGTTATAAGTTACGATGACAACCGTTAAATCATAGTCCGGAGAAATTTTCAAAATAGAGAACATTTTAATTCCCCTCTTTGTTTTAATTCAATGAAACGAAAAACATCACACACCACATGAATGATTTTCACATAAAAACAGCGCAACACGTTTGTGCCCGATGTATCCAAAGACAAATCAACACGCGCATGGCAACAAAACACATCAATCAGCAACGAATGATATGCGTGCTTTGTATATTTGTCATATTCTTCCAAATTTTTCAACAAATAGCCAATTTTTTTAAATGTTGTTTTTTCGCTCCAAATACCCGTTCCGGTCAAATTGTAAGCACAAAAACATTCATCAACAAAATACATCGGTCCTTGCCGTAAAAGTTCTATCTCTTGAGTAATATCCCCCAAAAAACACTGCGGGTATTTTTTATCCAAAATTATACACTTTGTCCTGACTATGCGGCTACCTGTATGCGTGTTGAATTGTCCCCATTTCGCCGCGCAGAAAGAACATTCCGGATGTTCCTCCAAAATTTTCACCTGTCTTTGAAAACGCCCTTGCCCGTAAGAATAGTCATCCCCCTCAATCAGCATGTAATAAGGCGTTTCTATATTACTGTATGCGCGAATTGGATTTTCTATAACTCCCAAATTCTTTTCCGTCGGATAAAAGAAAATCTTATTGGGATGCTTTTCCGCGTATTCGCGGCAAATCTCCGTCGTGCCGTCCGTCGAATAGTCATCAAAAACGCGAATAATGAAGCCGAAATCCGTTTCCTGTTCCAACAAAGAATCCAAACACTTTGCGATGCACGGCTTGTGATTGTATGTAATGACATCAACCGTTAAAATATTATTCGTCATTAATTTTATCTCCTTATATATTTATTATTGAATTCATCTTCAAATTCTCTTTTAATTTTGTTCAATTGTATAAAAGATTTTATAGCATTCCTTGCTTTCAAGTAACTTTCCTTGCTATAGTCTTTTTTGCCAAGAAAAATTATCGCAAGTATAGAAATAACTGGCAAAACATAATCTTTAATTCTTTCCGGATTTGAGTATTCTACACAGAGCATTGATATAACAGTTAGTATAGTAGCTCCCAGAGTACCGCAAATAGGGAAAATGTCTTTTAACAAACTTATGCGCTTTTTTTTCAAAGACAATTTCATATATCTGTTTTTGTGATTTCTATGCGCAGAATTAACAAGTTTTTTGTTCGCATCGCTTGTTTTTTTACGTTCGTCTTGTATATCAGCTTTAAGAGAATTCATTTCTCTTTCTGCTTCAATCCTCTGATTTTCAATAACATTTAAAGCATCATCAAATACAAGAGCTGTTCTTGCAACTTCAGAAAGTTTGTTTTGACAATTTTTATACTGAAGATCACGAAGTTCGACATAATCTCTTTTTAATTTATTGTCGTCTATTTCTCCTTTTTCGAATTTATATCTTAATTTATCATAGTTTTTTGAAATATTTTCTGACAAATTCGCAGATATAACCATTTGAGCTCTTGATAAAACATCAAACGTGATAAAATTTTTATTTGGGGCAAAGCCTTTATAACGATAAAACCATAAATCTGAAAAAATATCGTCCATATTAACAGCTAAACGATATGAGTTATTCTCTCGATAATCGTCTTTTGCAGCCAACTTCCCAGTTAATTTTTTTTCAGTTATATACAGATACTTGCAATCTGTTACTCGTTTAGGAACGACTGGTCCCCTAAGCATATTTATATAAGAGAGTTTTTTTTGTTCTTCACAGATTTCATCAAATGAATCGTACTTTTGCTCACTCAAAAATTCATTCGCTATTTTCGTGTCAACTAAATTATACTCATCTGGAATGTCATAATCCTCTTTATACTCTTTAATGTTGAACTTTTTAAGTGTTTCATAAAAATCCAGTTTAAGCGTTACAACCTCGGCAGGCGAAGAGCATCTGTCAATGATATACCTCATAGCATCCTTAGCCGGATCAAACCAACTTCCCGTTTTAACAATATTTTCTGCCGCTTTGAAATAATTTTCAATATCTTCCCGCACAAAAGGAGGATAGAAAAGATTTATATATTTTTCTTTTTTATTTATATCATTTACAATTTCTAAAAATTCACTCGCTTTTTTGTTATACAAATAGTTATTATAGCCAGCAATAGAAAAAATATTTTCAAGACTCAATAAAAGACTTATGCCGTAATGCCATCCGTCAGAAATCCCTTCATAAGATAATGCATTATATAAAATATAACCCTCTTTAATCGAGTTAATTTCATTTTTATTTATATTGTTATGCTCACAAAAAAATACAGATACATATTTTTCATATTTATTGGACTCAGATATTCCAAGTAAAAAATTTTCAATTGACTTTTTTACAGCATTTTCCTCAACGTCTTGTCCGCCTATTTTCTCACGCACATATTCGCATATATTATGAAACAATTTTTCATATATAATATTATTTTCTTTGAGATTTTTTTCTATATCATCTATTTTGTTGTTTTTCGAAATAAAAGAATAATAATCCCCTGTTTCATACTTAATATTTTTCTGCAATTTTTTATCGTTTAAGCATCTTTTTAAGATAGTCTTTGGCATATCAAAAGCATATATTTCTTTCAAACATGCTTGAATATCATCTAAAGAAACCCTTGCTTTATTACAGCTTAGAGCAGCATATTCAATAAACTTTAAGGAAAGTTCATATAATGACGTTTCATCATTATACATTCTTGCAAATAATGCATATGAAGAAATAAGAGAAATAGTTTCATTTGCCATCGTTCAAATCTCCTCACATATTTTTTCGACGTCCGCATCCGCCAATCCGACGTACAACGGCAGGCAGGCGATGCGCGTCGTAATGTCTTCGGACACGGGGCAAGCATAGTGCGCCGTCAGATACGGCAGTTTGTTCAGGCTGGGATAAAAGTATCTGCGCGGGAATACGTCGATTTTCGCCAATCGGTCAAACGCCGCCAGCAATTCCTTTTCTCTTTCAAACACGACGGGATAATACGCGTAATTGTATTCCAGTCCGTTTTGGGTTTTCGGGCGTTGCAGTCTGCCGTTCAGCAAGGAATCGTAAAGCTCGCAAATGTGTTTTCTGACGGCGACGATTTCTTTTAAATGTTCGAAATTCACCAACCCCATAGCGGCGTTAAATTCGTCTTGTTTCGCGTTGACGCCCAACATGTAGTGCGTATCCCCGTGATGTCCGAAACGTTTAATCAATTCCAGTTTGTCGGAAACCGCCTTGTCTTTGACGATGCACGCGCCGCCCTCGATCGTGTGAAACAGCTTCGTCGCGTGGAAAGACAACGTAGAAATGTCGCCGTATGTCGCCAAAGATTTGCCTTTATATTCGGAAGCGAACGCGTGCGCCGCGTCGTAAATGACTTTCAATCCGTGCTTGTCGGCGATTTTCTGAATAGCGTCGACATCGCAAGCGTACCCGAACACGTGAACGGGCATAATCGCGCGTGTCTTCGGTGTGATTGCGGCTTCGATTTTCGTCGGATCAATCGTGAAATTGTCGGGTTCGATGTCGACAAATACGGGCGTGCACCGTTCCCACAAAATGCTTGACGTCGTCGCAACGTATGAAAACGGCGTCGTGACGACTTCCCCGTCTTCAATCCCCAGCGCTTTCAACGCCAGCTGCAAAGCGATCGTGCCGTTGGTGACATAGTGGAAATTTTCCGCGCCCAGAAAAGCGGACAGCTTCGATTCCAGTTCGCGCACGTTCACACCTTGATTAGTCAAAATTCCGCGGTCGAAAATATCCGACACATATTTCAAAAACTCGTCTTTCGGCGGCAAATATGGTTTTGTAACGGTTATCGTCATTTTAAAATTCCCCCCGCGCTTCCAAATCGAACGTTTTGAGTTCGATCAAGTATTTAAAGATTTGATAATCCG
>OQVL01003200.1_pt1 | contig 10008 bp, 9 predicted proteins | sample 1691501 | NCBI WGS metagenome assembly OQVL01 (sample SAMN03418253, study PRJEB22391) | human gut metagenome | biome: human-gut; feature: organic feature; material: feces | host: Homo sapiens | place: Tanzania | collected 2013-01
TACTGCTCGTAAATGTGGCGCCGTTGAGAACCATCTCTGCGTCCTGACCGCTGATTCTGGCAGCATCCGAATTTCCGTTTGCATATGATGACTTATTGTCCAGCACTTCCTTGGCAACCGCCTTCTGCTCATCCGTAGCTGCAATTTCGCCATCAACAATCTTCTGGTATTTCTGCATTTCGGCAGTCTCGACCGGATTGCCATGAAGTACAATGAACTCATCAAGGACATGGATACAGCTTATAATGCTGCAGCAGCTAAGGACTATGAGCCGCTGACCGATGATGAGAAGAAGGATATGTCCGACAATGAGATAGAGAAGTGGGAGACCAAGATTAAGGATTCGCTTCTCAGACGTGACAGTACTCTTGGAAATACATCATCTGCCCTTAAGAGCCTTATGAATACCAGCTTTGAGATTAACGGAAAGACATATTCGCTCTCATCCTTCGGAATAAATACGGCAAGCTATTTCTCAGCGGATACCAATGAGAAGGGCTGCCTCCATATAGACGGAGATGCCAGCCGTGCCACCCATCAGATAGTTCACTTGTTCATTACTCAGGATAATGCTGTTGAAAATATTACTGTTCATCGTTGTTTTATTTTTGTTGTGTAAATCTGTTCATGCTGTTATGCGGAAAACTCTCTGCCGTCAAAAGAGAAACTATCGCCTCATGCCGAAGCCTCTCTCTGGCATATAATACTCCTTGTCGTATGCGATATGGTCAAGCACACGTTGCAGTCGGTCAAGTTGGGGACTGTCAAGCACTTGTATGGCATTGATGGTAATTTTCTGTGATGCAATTCTTCGATGCTCACAGTTTCTTTCCGACATGGTTCCGTCACCGTCAGCATAGACCGAATGAAGATAGGTATTGACTGCTTCCGTCTGTTCCTTGCTTGGGTAAGCAGCAGGAAAGCGGTCGGAAATGTAGTCTACCATATTGCTGACCGCATTAGCCAACAGAGGGTCACGTTTTTGCAGACTGTTTACAAGTTCATCTTTCGTCATGATGCTATGGTCTATTGTTCATTTCATTCAGACGGTTTGCAGCCTCCAGTCTTATCTCCTCCTCCGACATGGCTCTTGCTCCTCGTACCCAGTCAAGCAAGGCTTTCTTCTCAAAGAAGATGAGCTTGCCAGCAGGCTTGAAGTACGGCAACTGGTTAAGATGCGTCATCTTGTAGAGCGTGCTCTTGGCAATGCCGAGAAAGGCGGAAGCCTCTTCAAGGTTCAACACTTCCTTTGTCATATAGCAAAGGTTCTCCAACTTGTTCACTCTCGACTGAAGCTCCACTATCTTGCGCTCATGGTCGAGGTTCATCTTTAATGCGTTCTTTTCTGTCATAAATCTGATATTTTGTTTATTTCGTTATCGATTTCGGCTGCAAAGGTATATTGTTGCCAATGATATTCAAGCAGCCGTTATGGTTTATTAAAAGTGCTGATTTTCAATTCTTTGGTTCTATTTTACCATGCTGCAATGTGGTAGATTGGTCGGACACTCACTTGAAATTCAGCATCTTCAAATGTCTATCGTTCAAACATTCACAAAACCAAGGATTGGACAATAAGGGTGGCAAATCTTTGGTTCTATTGCCAGTTCTCGTTTTTGAAAATGTCCAACAGAGTGCAAAACAAAATTTAACACCCAATTTTCGCAAACCAAGCCGTTTGAGGTCAAAACCGTTTGCAATAACCACATTTGGGGTACAATGGTAGGAAAATGAGTTGTGAATGAGAGAAATAGGGATTTCCCCTCGTTTTTCAAGGGACAAATTTGTACCTTTGCAAACGAAACAGAGGTATTCCACAAGGGATATTTCGGGCGAAGTGTTCTTGACTTTATTTTTCCGTGGTTTTGTCCATTTTATTGTACTTGCTTTATAATATCATGATCTTTAAAGAAAGTCACTTTCTCCATAAAACCTGGTGTGTGCAGCATTTTATTACCGGTACTGTGTTGACTGTTGGTGAATTTTAATATATACTTAAGTATATACTTACGTATATTCGGAGGCGCAGTATGCTGAAATATCAATTTCCCGCTGTAAAGGGCTGTCAGGCCGGAAAAGATTACTATATATGCATGGTTCCCCTTGGGTTAATGAGTAAGATTTTTGCGACCGATAGTAGCGATGTCCCTGCCGAGTATCGCGCCCAAAGAAAGCTCAACGAAGCTCGTATTCCCGAAATCTGTGGATACATCTTGTCTAATCGAGATTCATATGTTTTTTCTGCTCTGGCCGCATCTGTGGACGGTGACATGAAGTTTGTCCCTGCTGACAGCAATGAGAATGCAGGCATTCTGGAAATCGATATGACCGCTTCCTTCCTGATCAACGATGGCCAGCATCGAAAGGCGGCCATTGAGGCAGCGATTGCCGAAGACGAGAGCCTGAAAGAAGAAACGATTTCGATTGTCCTCTATAAAGACCAGGGACTTCAACGGAGCCAGCAGATGTTTACTGACCTCAACAAGCATGCTGTTACCACATCGAAATCCTTAAACACACTATACGAGTCGAAAGATCCTGTGGCACTAATCACGAAGAATGTTGTCAACTCAATCAGCTTCCTACGTAAGTATACTGACAAGGAGAAAGACAACCTTAGCAAATATTCCTCTAACATCTTTACACTTAACACCTTCTATACAGCTAACAAGCGCATCTGTAAGGTGATCCATGATCAGGACAATGCTGAAAAAATCGTTTATACATTTTGGAATCACGTGGTTGTTAATATGCGTGAGTGGAACGAGATGGACAGTGGTGAATTAAGTAAAAAAAGTTTGCGAGAGGATTATATCACAACGCAAGGTCTGATTATCTTGGCACTGGGACGCTTGGGAGAATTCTATTGCGTGAATCCTCAGATTAACATGGCAAAATCGTTGAAGGGATTAAAGAAAATCGACTGGCTTCGAAATAATGAAGCGTGTTGGATGAACCGTGCAATTAAACCTAATGGAAAGATCAACAGAAATGAACAAGGTATCTTTTTGACATACATTCAAATTAAGCGACTTCTTTCTCTGCCAATCAGTGATGAGGAGGCAAAAAAAGAAAGAATCATGATGGGATAATCCTGGAGAACTCAAATGGAACAGAATACATTTAATTCAAATAACATCGATGCCGGAAGCAAAATTGCCAGTTTTCGAGTAAAACAAAGTATGCCATATGAATTCAAAGTGAATTATGCGCGCATAAGAGCATGGGAATTCTACAATGAATGTGGAAAAAGGGACTTGGATTGCTATGTTTCAGTAGGGGGACTTGACAGTATTACACTGTTCTTCTTCTTGAAATCAATAGGAATAGATGTGCCAGCGGTATCAGTCTCTTCGCTCGAAGATGTTAGTATCCAAAAAATCCACAAACAGATTGGAGTTATCTCACTACCACCAGCAGTTAGAGCTGATGGTACGCGATGGAATAAGCAAAAACTAATCCAAGAATTTGGTTTCCCTGTACTCTCCAAGGAAATCGCCCGTAAAATTGAATTGCTTCAAAACCCAACTCCCAATAACAAAACCATAAGACATGCAATTGTTACAGGCGAAACTGGTGAATATGGTGGATTTCAAAAGCATTCAAAAATGAAACTTGCGCAGAAGTGGCTCGAAAAATTCGGCGGATTAGAAAATGAAGAAGAAGGCGTGAATTATCAAATTGCACCGTTTAAAGTCTCCTCGAAGTGTTGCTATTACCTCAAAGAAAAACCGTGCTCTGATTGGGCTAAAGAGCACAATTGTGTACCGTATTTAGGGCTGATGGCATCCGAAGGCGGAAGACGTGAGAAGTCTTTAATGCTAAATGGCTGTAACTACTTTGGAAAGGGAACCATTCGTTCAGCACCATTTGCAATTTTTAATAGACAGGATTTATTACAGTTGGCACTTGATTTAAAGGTCCCTGTCCCTGAGATTTATGGAAGCATACTGAAGGATGAAGATGGTCATTTGTATACTTCTGGAGAGCAGCGAACCGGATGCTCGATGTGTGGATTTGGAATTCAGCTCGAAAAACGGCCTCATCGATTCGATCGGCTACGGGACCGGAACTACAAAGAATGGGATTTTTGGATGAATAGGTGTTGCTTTGATGAAAACGGAACACCGTATGGCTGGGGAAAAGTTTTAGATTATCTCGGAATTGGGTGGCGAGATATTCCGGATCCACATAACAGAAAAAAGTAAGGATGGGAATTCACAATGCCATATACAGGTAAGTTTCAAGTATTTGAAGATATCATTAAAGAAATTATGATCGTCTACAAGCACGACAGCCGTCCGTGGCTTATTGGCTACAGCGGTGGCAAAGATTCTACTTTGCTGGTCAGTCTTGTATATGAAGCCATGAAGCGGTTAAAGGATGCTGGCGCTAAGCTTGACAAAACCGTTCATGTCATTACATCCGACACGATGGTTGAAAATCCCATCGTAAAGAATTACATGCACTCATCCTCGGATAACATCAACCGAGCAGCGGGAAAAGATCGTCTCAACATCAAAGCCAGTGTGATCTACCCGGAGCCGGAACAGACATTCTGGAGCCGGGTCATTGGCCTGGGCTATCCTACCCCAGAGCCTCCCGGATTCAGATGGTGTACAGACAGGCTGAAAATCATGCCGATGAATAAGTTTGTCAACGAGCGAATCAAGGAGAGCGGCGAAATCATCATTCTTCTCGGCGTCCGCAAGGGCGAAAGTCTAACTCGAATGAAGACCATTACCGCACGGGAAATCGAAGGCAAACTGCTGAATATGCATAATGACATTCCCAATGCTTATGTCTACAATCCTATCACTGAAATCCCTAACGATTTGGTCTGGGAATTCCTCTTAAAAGGCGATTGCAGAAGTCCTTGGGGAAGTGACATGAAGTATTTGTTCAGTCTTTACCAGGGCGAAAACCTTGGTGAAGAAAAGAGCGTTTTGGGTGAGGTCGACCGTGAGAAAATTCCGATAACCGGCAACTCCAGATTTGGGTGCTGGTGCTGCACCATGGTGAAAGAGGATAAGTCGTTACAGAACTTCATCAACAAAGGTGCTACGGAACTAATTCCGCTTAGAGAATTCAGAAACGAATTGCTCAGAATGCGGGAGAATAGTCAATATCGAGATTCTAAGCGCCGCAACGGTTCTGTCTATAAGAAGTCAGACGGAAGCTTTGGAATGGGACCGTTTACGCTTGAAGCGCGATGCCTCATTCTCGAAAAACTCCTCGACCTCGAAAACAGGACAGGCATGGAGCTGATTACAGAAGCTGAACTGAAAGCAATTGACAAGATGTGGGACGAGGAAGGCGACCTTACATGTCGAGCACTCGTTGAAACCTACCATAAGGTCAAAGGCAAAAAGCTTCCATGGGATGATTATAAAACTCCGCGATTTGATGATGAGGCGATCCAAGCGATCAGAGATGTTGCAGATAAGTATGATATCCCGGTTGAATTGATTACGAAGCTGATTGTTTCTGTAGATACCAATAAGCACATTACGAAGAACAACAAAATGCAAAAGGCATTTGACAGCATTATTGGACAAGGCTGGTTGCACTATAATTCTGTCGAGGGAGCATTGAACCATGAAGATTAAGCGCATACAAGTAAAAAACATAGGTCCATATGTCAACGAAAATGCCTTCGATTTTGATGTATCAGACATTACTAAAAGAATGGTACTGATCGGCGGCAAAAATGGTGCAGGTAAAACGACACTGTTTAACGCTATCAAAATATGTCTCTACGGCTGCGTTGCATATGGCTTTGAATCAAACAACGCAAAGTACTTTGCCGAGATAGAGAAAATTATCAATGCCAATGAAAAACTGCAAAAAATTGGTGAGGCAGAAGTTGTCATTGACTTGCTGATGGATGACGGAAAGTACGATCACACATACACGTTTGTCAGATCATGGAGGGTAGCAGGCAAGAAAATAGCAGAAACCTTTACTGTGTACAAAGACGGCGAGACACTTTCTGAGACAGAAAAGAGTGATTTTGAGAGCTATCTTTTACAGACACTGCCCCCCAATCTCTTCCGCTTCTACTTCTTTGACGGCGAAAAAATCAGTGATTTCGTGTTCAACAGCAGCAAAAACTCCGACTTTAAGGATGCGTTTTTAAAGCTCTGCAGCCTTGATACGATGGAGATTATTCGGGAAAACTTCCGTAGAATTTCTCGTAGCAAGGCAAAGGGGACCATGACGCTTTCAGCGGAATACGATAGATGCCTTGAAGCAGACAATCTGATTGCACAGAGAGTAGAATGCGCTGAGGATGAATATCGAGAGATTTCCAATGAGATTTTGATTATTGATCAGAGGCTTGCGTCTCTTGAAAAGGCATACGCCAAGGGTGGCGGTATTTCTAAAAAAGAATGGCGCTCTATGCAAGATCAGATTGCAAAAGAGGATGCTCGCCGTGAGGGACACCATAAATGGCTCAAAGAAATGGCCAATAATGTGCTCCCATTTATTATCCTTAGAACTCAACTGGAAGAACTAAAGGCCCAAATTGCACTGGAACACAAGGCACAGGTCGATGCAAATGTAAAAAGCACAATTGATACCCCGGAAATCAAGTCGATCATCTCCGGCGTGTTGAGCCGGGCAAATATAGAATTAGCCGACGATATTTCTGAAAAGGTTATCTACGAGATTGCCAGCTATGCCAGCCACACTTCACAGATAACGCCCATTCTCAATTTGTCTGACTTCGACAGATTTGAACTAACTGCAAAAATCAACAGTCTCCTGGCTTATGACACCAACCGTGTCAAAGAAGCGACTGATGACATTAAGGCTTCTTTAAAATGCGTAAAACGCATCCGAAAGAAAATGGAGCGGAGCAGTATCGAAAACTATGATGGATACTTGCAGATGAAAAGCGATTTGAATGAGCAGAAGTCCAAATGCACGCAACAGCTTCTGGAAGTAGATAAAGAATTGCAAGAACTACGCGCACAGAAAGCGATATCTGCATCTAAACTTTCCAAGGCTAAAAGTGATTATGAGGCACTCTTGAAAAAGCAGTCCATTAACGATATTTCAGCGCGTGCACTACTGGCATTTGATGAACTCCAAAAGACGCTTTACGATAAGAGTATTCGTTTAGTCGAGACGGGATTTAGCCAATTCTTCGCAAGTCTGATCAATAAATCTGATTTGATTGATGGAATCCATATCGATGATAGTCTAAATGTTCTTCCCTATAAAAACAAACACTTTAAAGCTGATGAAATACGTAAAATCATTGGTAAGAACGGTGTTGAGTATCTTATTGCTCAAATCGGCCTGTATGCTTACGAAGTCCTGCAGCAAAAGCTTATTGCCGGTGAAACCGAGTTTGAACTGCCGGTTGAGGTAAAGCAACAGCTTTCTGCAGGAGAAAAGCAAATCTTCATTATGGCACTATATCAAGCACTTTCGCAGCTCAACAAAATCAATGTGCCTTACATCGTAGACACACCGTTTGCGAGAATCGATAAGGAACATCGAGGAAAGATCCTGAGTCAGTTCTTCAAAAAACTCAATGGTCAGATTATCATCTTGTCTACCGATGAGGAGATTGTTGGTGAGTATCGCGAGAGCATATCGGACATCATTTCCAATACATTTGTCTTGAACCACACAGCAAACGGAAATACTGAAATCCTGGCAAACACTTATTTCGGAGGCAAGCACAATGACTAATAAGCTTCATACGTCACAAAAGACCCAGGAGATATTCAACTCGTTAGGTCAGTCATTGAGATTGCAGCCATTTATCCTATCTAAACTGGCAATCGCACTGTCGGTCAGAAAGGGACAACTTCAAGCCAAAGACTTCAAGACTGATAATAATGGCTTGGAACTGAGCCGGCAGGTCATTTTCGGTGATCACGATTTGCTGTTTAAATCTCTCATTATTAACAACGAGGGCAAAGTGATTCGCGAGGATGACTATTTCCCCGGTTTGGTAAAGGCTCATTTGGATCGAGGAGCAAAGCTTCTCGAAGACGAAAAACGGTACAGCAAAGATTTCTATAATCATCTGTGCCATCTGGATGACAACATCTAAAGGAGGTTTATATGGATTATCCAAAGGTCAAAGTCTGTTTAGATACCTCAGAAGATAACCTGATAGATGAATTGTACACGCCGTGTCTAAAGTGGGCTGAACGCTTTGACCGAGGCGTCGGCTACTTCACAACAGGGTGGCTCACATACAACGTCGCAGGATTATCCGACTTCGCCTCTCGCGGAGGAAAAATGCGCTTAATTACAAGTCCCATTCTTTCCACGGAGGACACGGACGCAATTATTGGAGCTGAGAACCAAGATGGTAGCGCATTCCTGCGCCTCGAAGCAGCTCTCCTCGAAAATGTTGAGATACTCAAACAAGAAATGGAAGCAGATATTATAAATACATTTTCCTGGATGCTGTATGATGGAATTATTGATATGCGTTTTGCAATTCCTTGTGAAAAGTTGGAGGAAGGAGACTTTCACGATAAATTTGGCATTTTTTATAAGGGCAACGATGCGCTATCCTTCTCTGGCTCTATCAACGACAGCAAGCATGGATTCCAGAATTATGAAAGCATAAAAGTCTTCAAAACGTGGGCTGGTACACAGGAGTATGTCGATGCGGATACCGCTCGTTTCGAGAAAATCTGGAATCGAAAAGACCGCAATCTCAAAATGTTTACCATTCCACAAGCAGTTAAAAACAAAATATTTGAATTGCGTTCCCCGGATAGGCCGTATTCTTTGCCGGCAGGTTCGAGTAAATGGGTTCATCAGGACATAGCAGTAAAGACCTTTCTGGAAAAAGAGCATGGCATTCTGGCAATGGCTACCGGAACCGGAAAGACCGTTACTGCAATGAAAATCATCAACAAGCTGTTTGATAGCGGGGAAATTCGTCGCGTTGTTATCACTATGTACGGAAACGATTTGCTGGATCAGTGGGCAATTCAAATTCGAGAAAACTACAAGAACAAGCAAATCAACTATCATTATGCATCCCAGAAGATGATGAAAGATTTCGTCATGCACCCGGATGATTCCGTCTTAATTCTTTCTCGTGACGCCAGAAATCTCTCCAAATTGCTGGACTTGTTTGATCGTCTACCTGGCGATTATCGCAATGATACGCTGTTTGTTTTTGACGAAGTACATGGAGCTGGTTCTAATACTTTTGTCGAAAATCTTTCGGGCAGGCTCTCTCCGTATCGATATCGCCTCGGGTTGAGCGCTACGCCAGAGCGTGAGTACGATGAGGCTGGAAATGATTTCTTGCTGAATGAAATTGGAGAAGTAATTTTTGAGTTTACGCTGCAGGATGCCATTCAAAAAGGAATCCTGTGCGAATTCAATTATATTCCTCTGCCCTATGTTCTCTCTGACGAAGAAAAGCTCAAAAAGCGCAAGATTATCGCAGCGTTCAATGCAAAAAAGGAGAGCGGAGAACCTGTTGATGAAAAGGATATGTTTACTCAATTGGCGCTTGTCAATAAAACAGCGGTCAACAAGCTGGAGGAGTTTGAAAGTCTGATTTCTCAGCGACCGGAGCTGTTGCAGAAGTGTATCATTTTTGTTCAGACCATGGAATATGGCGCAAAGCTCCAGGAGATTCTTGTCAGGTACAGCGACAAATATCATACCTACTATGCCGATGATGAAAAAATCAATTTGGAGAACTTTGCGGCAGGAAAAATTGACTGCCTGCTGACCTGTAAAAAAGTTTCCGAGGGAATTGATATCAGCAGCGTCACGAACATTATCCTGTTTTCTTCTGACCGTTCCAGGCTCGTGACAACGCAGAGAATCGGGCGCGCATTACGCCTGGATAAAAACAACCCAGAAAAGAAAGCAACTGTTGTGGACTTCGTGATTGAGGATTCCGAGGAAAATGACAATAACGCCGATGCCGATCGTGCAGAGTGGCTTACAGAGCTTTCACAGACAAGGAGATGCGAACATGAGAAATAAAATCATCGAAAATGCGAT
>OQVL01003201.1_pt1 | contig 10006 bp, 7 predicted proteins | sample 1691501 | NCBI WGS metagenome assembly OQVL01 (sample SAMN03418253, study PRJEB22391) | human gut metagenome | biome: human-gut; feature: organic feature; material: feces | host: Homo sapiens | place: Tanzania | collected 2013-01
GTAAAAGAGCTCGTTGATTACTTGATGGATCCAAGCAAGTTCCAAGAAGCATTGGGTGTGGAGGCCAAGGTTTGGTTGGAATTACAATTGGAGAAAAAAGCAAACGAAAGGATAGATGATGAAGAGCTAAAAGCAGCAGAACAGCTGACAAAGCTTGACTATATCCTATCACTGAGCGACCTCTTCAAATCAGGAAAAGTAGATAAGAAAAGCCCTTGTTCTGTCAAGCTGGCATTCTTAAAGGATAAAATAGGTATAGATTCTGTTGAGGGTGCAAAGGCAAGCGTGAATGGGCTGATAGCAGATGGTTTCTTCCGCAAATCAGAGAAGACAGGTCTGGACGCTCGAATGATTGCCACATGGGTAGCCTTGGCAAAGATGGAAGCCCATAACAGAACTATATCCAACAAGTTTGATAGAGGTACACTTCCTGCTATCTCGACGGAATTAAGCGGCATATTCCATGAGAACAAGAATACCATCTATCAATTGATGAACACATTTGAAAAGTATGGCATCAAGTTCTGCATTGTAGATAAGGTGAAACATGCATCTGTTGATGGCTATTCGTTTTTGGATAATGATGTGCCGACCATCGTCATTACCAAGCGTTTCGACCGCATCGACAACCTTGCCTTCTCGGTGATGCATGAAGTTTGTCATGTATATAAGCATTTGGATTCAAATGGCGACCAACGTTTGAATGTAGTATGTGAAGACTTTGACAATAGCAAGGAGGAAAAAGAAGCCAACGAGTTTGCTGCCAACGCACTGATTCCCGAGGAAAAATGGGAACCCTGACCCCGCTGCTGATCATCACCAGCGCCTGCGGCATTGCAGGCGGTGAGTTCGCAGACCTGCAGGTCACCCTGCTGCAGAGCGCCATGTTCGTGGCAGGCATCGTTACGCTGGTGCAGCTGTTCACCATCGGACCCGTGGGCGGCGCAGTGCCTATTATTATGGGTACCAGCTCCGGCTTTATCGGCGTGTTCAACAGCGTTGTGGGCACGATGGGCGGCGGTGTGCTGGCCTATGGCGCGATCATGGGCGCATCCATCATCGGCGGTATTTTTGAAAGCGTGCTGGGCTTCTTCCTGAAGCCGCTGCGCAAATTCTTCCCGCCGGTGGTCACCGGCACGGTGGTGCTTTCCATCGGCCTTTCGCTGATCTCGGTAGGCATCAACTCCTTTGGCGGCGGCAACAAGGCCAAGGACTTCGGCTCTGTGGAAAACCTGCTTCTGGCACTGTTCGTGCTGGTGGTCATCCTGTTCTTCAAGCATTGGACTACCGGTTTTCTCAGCTCCTCCGCCATCCTCATCGGTATTCTGGCCGGTTATGCAGCTGCTTTCATCATGGGTCTGGTGCTGCCCACCACCGGCGTGACGGCTGATGGCGTAGAGTTCACCAAGGCATGGGTGCTCAACTGGAACAAGGTGGCACAGGCCTCCTGGTTCGCAGTGCCCAAACTGATGCCGGTCAAGGTGGTATTTGACGCCCGTGCGATCCTGCCGGTGCTGGTCATGTTTATCGTCACTGCAGTTGAAACTGTGGGCGATATCTCCGGCGTGATGGAAGGCGGCATGAACCGCGAGCCTTCCGATAAGGAGCTGTCCGGCGGCGTTATCTGTGATGGCCTCGGCTCTACCTTTGCCGCGCTGTTCGGCGTGCTGCCCAATACCTCCTTCAGCCAGAACGTGGGTCTGGTGGCCATGACCAAGGTGGTTAATCGTATGGCACTGGCCTCCGGTGCTGTGTTCCTGATCCTCTGCGGCCTGATCCCCAAGCTGGGCGCGCTGATCTCCATCATGCCGCAGGCCGTTCTGGGCGGTGCTGCCGTTATGATGTTCTCTTCCATCGTGGTCAGCGGCATCCAGCTCATCACCAAGGAAAAGATGACCCCGCGTCAGCTTACCATCGTCTCGGTGGCTCTGGGTGTTGGCTACGGCATGGGTGCCAACAGCGGCATTCTGGCACAGGCTCCGCACGCTTTCCAGCTGATCTGCGGCGAGTCCGGCATCGTTCCGGCTGCGTTCGTGGCGATCCTGCTGAATGTGCTGCTGCCGAAGGATGACAAGGCAGAATAAAGCTCAAAGCTTCTGCCGGGCCAGTGCTTCCAATTGCGCCAGTGCTTCGGGCGTGTCGGCGTCGGCCAGTTCATTCCGATCCGCAATGTAAACGGTGTGAACATGCGCGGGATATTTCCGAAGCAGAACACTGCCTCCCATGCCCTGCGGCAAGGTGAGCAGTTCCTGAAAAAGTCCTTTTTCAAACAGAACGGGACTTCCGGTAAGGGGAGACGGGTCGTTACGGACCCGGAATCCCAGACGGAAGATCTCCCGTTCTGTTTCTTTTTGCCGTTCCAGCCGAGTCCCATGGTCCCACCCGGAGATGCCTGCCATGGCTTCCACTGTCTCGCGGCACAAAAGCGGCTGGTCTCCCGGCAGGAACATGCAGCCAAAAAGCTCCGGAACCTGTTCCAGCAGCGCGGAAAGTCCCAGCCGCACCGTATCGTTTCGGCCGGGCAGATCGTGCAGCAGCACCGGAACATTGCGGGAGCGGCAAAGCTGCGCAACTTCGTCCGAACGTGTCACCACGATGCGGGCCGAAAGCTTTGGAGTATCGGTCGCCGCAAATGCACGGCAAAGCATCGGTTCCCCGCAGAAATCTGCCAGCAGCTTGTTGGAACCAAAACGGCGGCTTACCCCGGACGCCATGATGACACAGCCCACCGGAAGAAGTTCTTTCATATAGTACCACTCCTTCTGAAACGAATTGACAATAGTATTATATCGAAATCTGTGTTAAAATAAAAGAACAGAGAAAAAAAGAGAGGAACCTGCAGCTATGATGACGATCCGAGAATATAAGCGGGCCGAAAGTCTGGAAGAAGCGTGGCAGCTGAACCAGAAAAAGGCCAACCGTGTGCTGGGCGGCATGATCTGGCTCAAAATGGAGAACATCAATGTCGGCACAGCCATCGACCTGTCCGGTCTGGGACTGGACACCATAGAGGAGACCGAGGATGGCTTTTCCATCGGTGCCATGGTCACACTGAGGCAGCTGGAAGAGCATCCCGGCCTTGCCGCCTATACCCGCGGCGCAGTAAAAGAAGCGCTGCGGCATATTGTGGGCGTGCAGCTGCGCAATCTGGCCACTGTGGGCGGCAGCATCTACAGCCGGTTCGGCTTTTCCGATGTGCTCACGCTGTTTATGGCCATGGACTGTTCGGTAGAGCTGTACAAGGGCGGCATCGTGTCCCTGCGGGAGTACGCCGAGCGTCCCTATGACCGGGACATCCTTGTGCGGCTGATCGTCAAAAAGGAAAACGCGGAGTTTTTCTATCAGTCTGTGCGCAACAGCCAGACCGATATCCCGGTGCTCACCTGTGCCGCCGCCCGTCTTGCAGATGGGTGCTATCGCATTGCGATCGGCGCACGCCCGCTCAAAGCGGTGCTGTATGAGTTCCCGGCGGAAAACGGCGTGCCTGCACAGGAACTGGCGCTGAAATGCGCCGATGCAGTAAAGAAGGATATCATTACCGGCTCCAATATGCGCGGCAGTGCGGAATATCGCCGCCATCTGGCGGGCGTTCTGACAAAGCGTGCTGTTGTGGAGCTGGAAGCACGCACGGCACAGGAGGAAAATTAAATGCAGATCACTCTTACATTGAACGGCGTCAAGGTCACAGAGGATGTGGCTGCAGATATGCTGCTGATCGATTTTGTACGTGCCCACGGCTGCAAGAGCGTCAAGCGCGGCTGTGAGACTTCCAACTGCGGTCTGTGCACGGTGTTTCTGGACGAGAAACCGGTGCTGTCCTGCTCGGTACTGGCAGCGCGTGCCAGCGGCCACAGCATTACCACACTGGAAGGCCTGCAGGAAGAAGCAGCGGAGTTTGGCGGCTTTATCGCGGATCAGGGTGCAGAGCAGTGTGGCTTCTGCAACCCGGGCTTTATCATGAACGCGCTGGCCCTCTTCCGCGAGAATCCGTACCCCAGTGAGGAAGAGGTCAAGGAATATCTCTCCGGCAACCTCTGCCGCTGCTCTGGCTATGAGGGCCAGCTGCGCGGCATCATGAACTTTCTGGCATGGAAAAAGCAGAAGGAGGCCGCAGAATGAGTACCATCAATAAACCCTTCCGCAAAAAGGATGCGATGCAGCTGGTCACCGGCCAGCCCGTTTATATGGATGATGTGATCCCGCAGGACTGCCTGACCGTGAAGCTGCTGCGCTCTCCGCACGCGAATGCCATCGTCAAAACCATCAACACCGCTGTGGCGAAAAAAGTGCCCGGGATCGAAGCAATCTTTACATGGGAGGATGTGCCGCAGGATGCGCCGCGCTACACGCAGGCAGGCCAGACCTATCCGGAAGCCAGTCCGCATGACCGCCTGCTCATCGACCGCCATGTGCGCTTTGTGGGCGATGTGGTGGCCATCGTGGCCGGCAAGGACGAAAAGTGCGTGGATAAGGCTCTCAAGCTCATCAAGGTTGAATATGAGGTTTTGGAAGCAGTGCTGGACTATCACACTGCCAAGGACAACCCCATTCTGGTGCATCCGGAGGACAACTGGGCCAGTCTGTGCCCGGTGGGAGCCGACAACAAACGCAACCTCTGCGCCCATGATGAATGTGGAGACGGCGATATCGATGCAGTGCTCGCAGCCAGCGATGTGGTCATCGACCATGTGTACCACACCAAGGCCTGCCAGCAGGCTATGATGGAGACCTTCCGCACCTACTGCTCGATCGACACCTATGGACGCCTGAACGTGCTCAGCTCCACCCAGATCGTATTCCATGCACGGCGCAATATTGCAAACGCACTGCATATTCCCAAAAGCATGGTGCGCGTGGCAAAGCCCCGCATTGGCGGCGGCTTTGGCGCAAAGCAGACGGCGGTCAGCGAAGTATATCCGGCCTTCGTGACATGGAAGACCAAAAAGCCCTCCAAGATCATTTTCAGCCGTGTGGAAAGCCAGATTGCATCCTCGCCTCGTCATGAGATGGAGGTTCATGTGCGGCTGGGTGCTACGAAGGACGGCATTGTGAAGGGCATTGATATGTACACCCTTTCCAATACCGGTGCTTATGGTGAGCATGGCCCTACGACTGTGGGCCTTTCCGGCCACAAGTCCATCCCGCTGTACGGCAAGGCAGAAGCCTTCCGCTTTATCAGTGATGTGGTGTATACGAACCACATGTCTGCCGGTGCTTACCGCGGTTACGGCGCAACGCAGGGACTGTTTGCCGTAGAATCTGCTGTCAATGAACTGGCTCATAAGCTGAATATGGATCCCTTTGAGCTGCGGTTGAAAAACACCGTACAGGAGGGCGATGTGATGCCCGCCTACTATGGGGATGTCAACACCAGCTGCGCGCTGGACCGCTGCCTTGTCAAGGTGCGGGATATGATCGACTGGGAGCACAAGTATCCTGCCCGTGATATGGGCAACGGCAAGGTGCGCGCTGTCGGCATGGGCATGGCAATGCAGGGATCCGGCATTTCCGGCATGGATGTGGGCAGTGCCACCCTGAAACTGAATGACGACGGCTTCTACACCCTGATGATCGGTGCGGCCGACATGGGCACCGGCTGTGACACTACACTGGCGCAGATCGCCGCCGAAGTGCTGGACTGCCCGCTGGACAATATCACGGTCTTTGGAGCCGATACGGATACCTCGCCCTATGACTCCGGCTCCTATGCGTCCAGCACCACTTACGTTACCGGCAAGGCCACTGAAAAATGTGCCATAAAGCTGCGCGGCCAGATCTGCAAGCTGGGCGCAGAGCTGTTGGGATGTGCTGAGGACGAGGTGGAATTTGATGGAAAGGATGTTTTCAAGAGTAAAGATCCCACACAGAAAAAGTCTCTGAGTGAGATCGCGTATGCTTCCCAGTTCGGCCATATGGTACCGCTGGAAGCCACCGAAACGCATACTTCGCCTTTGTCGCCGCCGCCGTTCATGGTCGGTGCTGCTGAGGTGGAAGTGGATACCGAGACCGGCGAAGTAAAGCTTTTGGAGTTTGATGCCTGCGTGGACTGCGGTACGCCCATCAACCCGAACCTGACCCGTGTGCAGACCGAGGGCGGTCTGCTGCAGGGCATCGGCATGACTCTGACCGAAAACATTACCTACGATAAAAATGGCTATCCGCAGGAAAACTCGCTGTTCCAGTACAAGATCCCTGCCCGTACCGATGTGGGAAAACTCAAGGTGGAGTTTGAGAGCAGCTACGAACCCAACGGCCCCTTTGGCGCAAAGTCCATCGGCGAGGTCGTCATCAATACGCCGCTGCCGGCCATTTCCGATGCGATCTACAATGCCATTGGCACCCGGTTCTATGAGCTTCCCATTACGCCGGAACAGATCGCTATGGCTGTTGCAAAAAAAGAGTAAGCGTTTGTATGCCGATTGAAAATGACTTTCCGTTTCTGACGGAAAAAGGCCACATTGTATCGCTTGTGGGTGGCGGCGGCAAAACGACACTGATGTACGCCATGGCTGCGCACTGTGTCCGTAAGAACTGGCATGTGCTGGTGACCACCACCACCCATATCATGCGGCCGTCCGGCGCTGTCTGGGCGCAGACGGATGCAGAGCTTTTCCATCTGTGGGGACACGGCAGCTATGCCGTTGCCGGAACAGCGGCTCCCCCTCCGGACTCGCTGACAAGCAGCTTTGCCAGCAGTGTGGGCGTCAGCACAGTATTTCCCGGGACACGCAAAATCTGTTGCGCCAGTTCTGCCCGGAAACATCCTTTTTCCAGTGATTTTCCCAGTGCAGAAACGCCTGCAACCGCAAGCACGATATCGCACTGCGGCAAGAGCACCGGCTCATGTGCCGCCGGGGCCTTGCAGGGCATCCGTTTTGCACCGTCCGCTTCCAGAAGAACAATATCCGCCTGTGCCATCCAGCGGGTCAGCTGTTCCGGCGGCAGGGCGGTCAGCTTGCCCTGCTCTGCCGGGACACCGGCCACGGCATATTGCCCTGCCGCCCAGAGGGCCGCAAGGGCAGCCTCATCGGCGGCATAATTCTCCCCCGGCTGCCGGATGTGGGTGGTAGTGCTCACCAGCACCCGCCAGCCTTTGGCGGCACAATGCCGGGCAAAGGCATAGAGCAGGGTGGTTTTTCCGCCGCCGCCCACCAGCGAGACCACATGGCCCTTTTCAGCCAGAAACGGAAATTGTGCTTCCGAAAGCATCAGCGGTTTTCTTCCACCGCCATGGCGACCTGCTCCGGGGTGATGGGCAGCTCATAGAAGCGGGTGCCGATGGCATTGTAGATAGCATCCGCGATGTTTGGCTCGTAGCTGCTCTCAAACTCCACCCGGATGCGGCCGATGTCCACACGGGCGGGGATCTTATACTGCATAAAGGAGTTCTCCATCGGCCAGCCCTTGGCATCGTAGGTGATGTTCTCGGTCAGAGCCATGCCGATGCCCTGCAGGATGCCGCCCTCGGTCTGCACACGGGTCAGGTTGGGGTTGATGGGGGTGCCGCAGTCCACGCAGGCGGCATAATCCACCACCTTGACCTCACCGGTCTCCTTGTCCAGCTCAATTTCAGCCGCGCCGACCATGTAGGGCGGGGGCGAAAGGGGCGAGGTGTGGGTCTCGGTAAATTCCAGCGGGATCTTATGGCCGAACTGCGCCGCATAGGCGACCTCTGACAGGGTCTTTTGCCGGGCGGGGTCGGCGCTTTCGAACACGACCTTGCCGTCAAACTCCACGGCATCCGCCGGGCATTCCAGCAGTTCCGCGCCCAGCTTGCAGATCTGTTCCCGCAGCTTCATAGCGCACTTTTCGGTGGCTTTGCCGGTGACATAGGTGGTGCTGGAAGCGTAGGAACCGGAATCATAGGGGGAGGAATCCGTATCCGCACCAAAAACGGTAATGTTGTCCAGCGGGCAGTCCAGCACCTCGGCGGCGATCTGCGCCAGCGTGGTGTCGCAGCCGGTGCCCATATCGGCAGCACCGATCATCAGGGTATAGAAACCGTCATCGTTCAGCTTGAGGGTAGCGCTGCCCACGTCCATGCCGGAGATACCAGAGCCCTGCATGGCCATCCCCATGCCCACGGCACGGATCTTGCCGTTGCCCATATCCCGGGCGGGATACTTGTGCTCCCAGTCGATCATCTCGCGCACCTTGAGCACGCACCGATCCAGCGCACAGCTTGTATTTACCGCGCCGTAATAGGCGGGCATCACATCGCCCTCCTGCACGGTGTTCTTCAGGCGCAGCGCAATGGGGTCCATGTTCAGCTTATGCGCCAGCTCGTTGACGGCAGATTCCACCGCGAAAAGACCCTGCGTAGCACCATAGCCGCGGTATGCACCGGCAGACATGTGGTTGGTATATACCACATCACTGACAAAGCGGAAGGCTTCGGCCTTGCCGTACAGCGGAATGGACTTATGACCAGACAGACCCACGGTAGTGGGGCCGTGCTCGCCGTAAGCGCCGGTGTTAGACAGGGTGTACAGGTCGATACCCTTCACAATGCCATCCTTGGTAGCGCCCAGACGGACGTGCATCTCCATCTCATGGCGCGGCGAAGAAGCCGTCTGGCTTTCCACACGGCTGAAGATGAGCTTGGAAGGCTTTTTGGTCATCCAAGTCACAAAGGCCGGGTACACCTCGCTGACCGCAGTCTGCTTAGCGCCAAAGCCGCCGCCGATGCGGGGCTTGGAGACACGCACCATGGACTTTGGAATGTGCAGTGCATTGGCGATGTTGCGGCGGGCATGGAACACAATCTGGGTAGAGCTGAGCACATTCAGCCGCCCATAAGTATCAATGGAACAATAGGTGCGGAAGGTCTCCATCATGGCCTGCTGGCAGGCCTTGGTGTGGTACACATGGTCGATGACCACATCGCACCCGGCCAACACAGCGTCGATGTCGCCGCTGCCGCATTCATCATGGGCGCAGAGGTTGCGCTTGTTGTCAGCACCCACGGGGGCAAGGCTTTCCCAGTTATCCTCCGGGTGCACAAGGATGGGGTTATCCTTTGCGGTGTGGAAATCCAGCACGGCTTCCAACACCTCGTAGTCCACTTTAATGAGCTTGAGTGCCTTGTCCACGCACTTTTCATCCTTACCGGCTACGATGGCCACCACGTCTCCCACAAAGCGGACGTGGCGATCGATCAGCAGACGGTCGTAGGGGCTGGCCTCCGGGTAGGTCTGGCCGGCCTGCGTATAACGGCGAGCATCCTGCGGCACATCCTCCCAAGTGAAGATAGCTTCGATGCCGGGCACTTTTTTTGCAACAGCGGTGTTGATGGTGCGGACGATGGCGTTTGCATGGGGCGAGCGCAGCAGCTTGACGATCAGGCAGTCCTGCGGGATGATATCATCCATATAGACAGGCTGGCCGGTGACCAGCTGCATCGCGTCTTTTTTGCGGAACGGTTTGTTGACGGTTTTCACTGTACGCCCTCCTTCTGCTTTTTCCATGCCAGAAAGCTCATAATACCGCGCAGCTGACCCTCGTAGCCAGAGCAGCGGCACAGGTTTCCGGCAAGGTATTCCTTCACCTGCTCTTCGGTGGGGTACGGCTGCTCCCGGAATAAAGCCAGCGCGTTCATAATAAAGCCCGGGTTGCAGAAGCCGCACTGCTCCGCACCCTGATCGGCGATAAAAGCACCAAACTCAGCAGCCTCCTCCTGCAGACCCTCCAGCGTGGTCACCCTGTGGCCGTCGGCACGGGCTGCCAGCACAGAGCAGGACAGCACCGGCACATCGTCCAGAAAGACGGTGCACAGGCCGCAGTTGGAGGTCTCGCAGCCGCGCTTGACACTGTAACAGCCGTGTGCGCGGACAAAATCGATGAGCAGGGTGTCCGGTGCGGCCTCTGCCGTGATCTTGGTTCCGTTCAGAATAATATTCACCTGCATCTTGTCTCACCTGTTCCCTTCCAATTTCAGCACAGCGCGCTTGACCAGCACCCCGGCCAGATGATTGCGGTATTCCGCACTGCCGCGCATGTTGCTCTC
>OQVL01003205.1_pt1 | contig 10002 bp, 10 predicted proteins | sample 1691501 | NCBI WGS metagenome assembly OQVL01 (sample SAMN03418253, study PRJEB22391) | human gut metagenome | biome: human-gut; feature: organic feature; material: feces | host: Homo sapiens | place: Tanzania | collected 2013-01
GCATATTAAAGAATATGTTTTACGACATCATCGCAGGAAAGACCGAGCTGCTTGACCCCGTTGAAAGCTACATTTTTGAGGATTCAATGGGACTTTGCGGCTGGATAAACAACAAGCGTGTGCTTCTTGGAAACCGTGAGCTTATGACGAACCACAGCATTGAGGGTATACCTACTCCCGCAAAGGAAAAGGAATACACCAAAAACGGCAAATCGGCTGTTTACCTTTCAATTTCGGGCGAGCTTTCGGCAATGTTCATTGTTGAGGTAACACCGTCCATCGAGGTAAAACAGGCTCTTGCAAATCTCCGTAAGCAGGGTATCTATTCGATCATCCGCACAGTTGACTCCCTTGTTACAATAAATTACCATTACTATCTTCCGATTTTGAAGTACTATCATATCTGCTCTTTACCGTTTTTCCATCTAAATAATTTCTTATATTACTTGTTGGATAATCAGTCCAAATTTGACCATACTCATTTTTTGATAACAAAATCCCCTCTTTACTTTCGGGGTTAATTTTCTCTTTTGTATCATAATACATATTATTGCAATATAAAACTAAAGGAGTAATTTGTGACACACAATAGTATTTAATATTCTCTTTTGCTTCATAATGACCATTATTATTTACAAGATAATTTCCTACATCTTCTAAACTATTCAATTGAACTTCTATCCCATTTTCAACAACTTTATATATTGCCCATTTTGCCCTATCACCAGCAGATACATTAATATTAGAATCATTTTTGTAATGTTTACCCAATTCAACATAATACGCATTATAAGTACTAGGATTCCCCGCAGTACCAACAATTTCTATTTCACCATATTTAATTTCCGTTGTTTCATTTTTAGTTTGTTCAACATTTATAGTTACATTTCCAAAGTCAAAAACAGTATTTTTTAATAATTCTCTACCATCAGTATATTGAGTATTATTCTCATCAATATAAATACAATTATATACCAAAGTAAAAATAATTTTTACTTCTCCTATGGTTGCTACTGAATCTGGAGTTTTTGCGGGAGCAATGTACGGGTTGTTTATAAAGTCCATTGTAATGCCGTTTTCTTCTAGTTTTGTTTTTGTTGACGGTTGCTTTCTTCTTCTGCCAGTTTATTCTTTTCTTCTTTTTCTTTCTTCTTGAGGGCATCTATTACGCGGTCGATGGCTGCATTTCTTTCTTTTTCGCTCATCTTGGCAAGAGCCTGGAGAGAGTCCTGCAGGTGGACAGCTTCTGTATGAGGAACTAATTCATCAAGTATTTTAGAACGTTCTGCAAGAATCTTATAGTCTTTACGGTCTTTGTCAAGCAAGCCGATGGCTTCTCCGTAACAGCGTTGGGCATCACTGTATTTTTCCATACCCCAGTACAAGTCGCCTAAATGAAGCAAGAGCACACCTTTCTCAATACCACTGCGTGTCGCCTTGGCATTTCCCTTTTCGTATGCAGAGATGGCTTGGACGGTATCTTTCTCGTTGAGATAGATGTTACCTATTGCGTAGTATATCTGGTCCAGGTATTCCTTGTTGTTGTCTGATGCAGCCATACGTTTCAGGCGGCTGATCATCTGTTTGGCATTTCCTCTGGCCATCACCTCTGTCATGGAGATTCGGGCGTTGAATTCCAGTTCGTATGGTGGATTGAGACGTGTGACATGCTTGAAGGCTTTGTAGGCCTCCTGTTTTTTGCCAGTGGCAGCAAGCAACTGTCCTAAGAGAAACCATTCGCGCGCCTTTTGCTTCCGTCGCATCTCATGCTTGATTACTTTGCGGAGATAGGGGATAGCCTGTTCGAAGTCTCCAGTATGGATATAGTAATCAGCGTATGTATAGTCCCATTCTTTCTGGGCACGCCAGTGGATGCTGTCTCTTTGCATTTTACGGATTACGTCCTCTGCATCATACTGCCATCCTTGTTCGATATAACATTTAGCCAGCCAGGCCCTTGCTCTGCCGTAGATGGCTGGTTGGGTGGAGTAGAGGCGGCTCATATAGGAGAAAGTGGTTGCAGCACTTTCGAAATCGCCTTTGAAAAATTGGGAACGTCCCATTAGCAACCATGCTTTCCATAAGAACGGATTGTATTCCTTACGGCTCAACCATTCAATATCTTTTTCTGTTTTGCGACGGTTTTTATTCCATTCCGGACGTTTCTTGATACTGTGTTGATGAATCGCTTTCTCACACTTGGTGATGGCTTTCTCATAATTGCCTTTTCCCAGTTCGCGGCTGTTTTTATTGCTTACGGTATAGAGAGGAATCATCTCCGTGAAGTTGTCCTTATTGCCGTTCTCTTTTTCCAATGAACCGTCAATATAGGCTAACGTACCATTATAATAGGTGTTATAACGGGCGTTGAAGGAATGCCACCAGCGGCTCTTCGCTGTATTCTTCTGCGTAGAGCAACTGCCAATACCAATTAGGAGTATAATTGATAATAGGGGAATGATATGTCGGAGATAATTTTGTTTCACTCTTGTATGATTTTAGAATGTTGTCTGCTGATCATCACTTTTTCTCAAGTGACAGCTTGTCTTTATTATACAACTTGTTTTGTAGGGCTTTTATTGTCTTACTGAGCATAAAAACCATGATACTGACAAAAATAATCGTGGCTCCTGATGGAACATTCAGCACATAACTGGCATAGAGTCCGATGATACAGTCTATCCATCCCAGGATGATGCTTGCAAAAATCATCTGCTTATAATTATAGGTGAACAGGTTGGCTGTCATTTGCGGAATTGTCAGCAAACTGATAGCCAGTACGATGCCCACCATTTTCAATGAAGCAACAATCGTCATGGCAATGAGTGTCATCATCAGATATTCTATCGCCGCTACCGGCAAGTGCTGCGAGCGTGCAAAGGTGCTGTCGAAAGCTACACTCTGAATCGGACGGAGGAAACAGGTGAATACGGCGATGGTGATACATGTCAGGATGCCCAATAGCCATAAGTCAGAACCTTCTATCGTCAGGATGCTGCCAAAGAGAAACGAAGGTAGGTCTGGCATAAAGCCGGGCGTGAGAAAGCAGCAGATAATTCCTACGCTCATTCCCAAGGTCCAGAACATGGCGATGGCAGAATCTTTCCTGACATCTTTTCTGGATGACATCCATTGAACGCCAAATCCGCTCAGTATGGCAAAGATCATGGCTGCCAGAATCGGATTGGTTCCAGTGAATACGCCAATTCCTATTCCGCCAAATGATGCGTGGGTAATACCCCCGCTGATAAATACCAATCGGCGGGTTACGATATAAGTGCCTATGATTCCACACAGGATGCTTGTAAGGAAGGCGCCCAAGAGGGCATTCTGAAAAAATGTATATTGTAGAATGTTCATTTCCTATAAAATATTCTTTTTCAATCCTCGCTTAAAAAACTGATGACTTCATCTTTCAACTGGTCTGGCAAGTTGATGCCTCTGAGGATGAGGCTTCTGTTCCAGCCTGCCACTTCCTCCGGCTTCATTGTATATAAGACTTCTGCGAATTGTTCAACTTCTTCTTCGGAATAATCATCTGCCGCACGTCCTTTATATATGTCTAATTCTTCGTCATCATAATATTCTATCTCTTTGGTTGCAGCTTCCATCATGCACTCCTGCTCGCATTTCGTGTTTTCTCCATTACAGGTGTTACACGAAACGCCTTCTTTTAGGGGCTCTTCTTCTCCTTTCCGTTGGGTGAAAAGTCCTATTAGTGCGCTTGCCAGTCCTAAGACAACCAATGCAATAATCAGGTAAATCATTCGATATCTTTTATTGTGATTATTATACCTCGCTGATCTCAAATCCTACTTTTTTCAGGTCTTCCCAGAAATGTGGATAGGATTTGCTTACCACTTCTGGATTGTTGATTTCCAGATAAGGTAACTTGAAGGCAACTGGTGCGAAGGACATGGCCATGCGATGATCCTCATAGGTATCTATGGCTTCGTAGGTCGGTTCGCAGGTTTCGCCATCCCAGATGAGTGTATTGTTGTTCTCGTCTTGAATCACATAGCCTACTTTTCGCAACTCTTTCTTGAGTGCTTCGATGCGGTCGGTTTCCTTGATTTTCAAGCTGGCAAGACCGGTAAACTTGAATTTGATTCCCATCAGACAGCAGCATACTACAAATGTCTGGGCAAGGTCTGGTGAACCGGTAAAGTCGTAATCCAATCGAGGAAGCAGACATCTGTGGGCTTTCAGTGTAACAGTGGTCGGTGCACTGGTATGTATGTTTGCCTTGTCATCTCTATCCTCTGGATTTTGATTGTTCTCAAATTCGGTCTTGACACCCAGAAGACTGAAGATATATTTGACGACAGAGTCGCCTTGCTTGGAACCATCCATGAGGCCCTCTAATCTGATTTCAGAATCGATATTTCCGTTCAATGCCATCATTTCATACCAATAGGAAGATGCGCTCCAGTCGTTTTCGATCAGATACTTTCTTTCTTGGTATGGCTGAGGCTTTACGACAATTGTGTCCACATCTGTCCATTCTGCTGAGGCTCCAAATTCGCACATGGTCCACAGGGTGAGGTCGATGTAGGGTCTTGATGCAATTTCTCCTGTAAGTTTGAGTTCCAATCCGTTTTTGAGAATTGGACCGATGAGCAGAAGAGCTGATATGTATTGTGAACTGATGCTTCCTACAACCTCCAGATGACCTCCTTCGAGTGCATGACCTTTGATGCGGAGTGGGGGATAGCCTTCTTTTTCCACATATTCGATGTCGGCGCCTAAATAGCGGAGTGCATCCACCAGAACACCGATAGGACGATTCTTCATCCTTTCTGTTCCTGTAATCGTATGTTCTCCTTCAGTAGCACTGAGGTAGGCTGTCATAAATCTCATGGCAGTACCAGCAGCCTTGATGTCTATCACCTCAGGCATGTTTTTCAAGGCATTGATGATGACTTCTGTATCATCACAATCGCTCAGATTGCATGGCTGAATCTTACCGCCCGTCATGGCATGGATGATGAGGGCACGATTGCTGATGCTTTTGCTGGAGGGCAAGTTGATGGTGGCGTTGAGTGCCTTAGGTGCTTTTATCTTGTATTTCATCTTATTTTTTTATTATTTCTGAAATGATGGTGAATCCCATCCTTTATTTTTTGTTAGTACTATGTATTTCTTTTCTGAAAGAAGCTCTTTCCACAGGAATAGCCTTTTCTATAGCCAGACAGATTGGCAAGTCGATATCTTCGTCATTGTCCTGACTTCTTGTACCGTAATTGTCGTTTTTAATCTTTTTCGGACCAGGAATCAGCGGACTGTAATAAAGAACCTGCCTCATGCGGTATTTCTGCTCAGGTGTGAATCTGAAGCTCAAACTTATGGCATAGTCCATGAAATTGTCAGAATCCCATTCCTCTCCCGAATCATTGGAGCGTTTGATGAGTTCTTTCATCACAAGGTCCTTACCCGCCTGCTTATGCTGTTCAATATATGAAATCAGCCATCTGTCGTAGGCAGGTTTGTTATAGCTCTTGGTGTCTGTGCAGTAGTCTGTGTCTGTGCAACTTTCACAAGGTTCGCTTCCTGTGTCTGTATCTTTCTCAGCAAACACATGCTTGAGTCCTAAATAATGCCCCAGTTCATGAGCCAGTGTGACATTGATGTCTCCAGAATCATAGGTGTATCCTTTGTCTCCGTGATCTGCGGCTGTATATCTGGATGACTCTTGGTTGATATAGGAACTGTTGATGGATACACAGTATTCAAAAGACAAGCTGTTCTTATTGATGGCACCTTTTGCGTCCTTTAAACCATCTATTGCGGGATAGCCGTTTTGTTTGTAAGGTAGGTTGCTGATGCCAAGCGTTATGCTGTTGTCTTTTGTTTTCTTGAAGTTATACACCATGACGTTGATGTATTCATTCGGGTTCCATATAATCTTATTTTTCTTTTTGGTTTGATTCATGAAACTGTTGCAATCGATAGGATATTCCCCCGAATATTTGATATATTCCACTCCTGGGGTCTTCAACTTTTTGCCAGATTCATCGTAGAGGGCAAGTTCAAACTGCACATGTATGTTCTCACTTGGCACATCTGCCCCCTCACCAAAGTTATATAATTTCCCTGCATAGAGGTCATTGACATTTTGCAGTATTGCTTTCAGACGGTCGTAAGATACATATTGATTCCTTTTATTGTTTTCATCTACGGCATTTTCATCCTGATACAGGACATGAAAAATCACTGGGAGATGATAGATGTAATCGTCTCCTATAATTTCATCACTGTCATGGTCTTGTTCATTGTCAGAATAGAATGGGTCTGGTTCTGACTCTTTACAAGATGAGAAAGTCAGAGCAACCAGAGCAAAGATGATAGATATGTAATACTTCATGCGCATACCTTATTAATATAATAAACCAACTGCAAAAGTACAAAAAATAATCTTTATTCAGTTATAAAATCATTAAAAAGTCCATCTTTTTATTGATAATATGGAAAATAACCTTCTTATTTTGTGTTTTTCCTGATGAACAAACGTATCAAAATCATAGAAAGTTCTACTTTTTGCCTGTTTTTGGTGATAAAATATTCCAAAATATTTGTTATTTCGGTGGTTACCTTTCAAAAGTATATCTTTGATGATATATATTTACAAAATTGTACTAACATCAGTAAGTCTGCATTTTTTTATAGATTATAAATGTTATTGGGTCTTAACAATATGTTAGTGAATCGCTGGAGAATTACCATTTTGTAGATTTTAGACTTTACAAAATGTTAGGAAATAATGCTGTAAGTTACAGTTTGGTTGTTTTGGCGGTAAAATTGATTTAAATCAAAAGTAGGTGAAAAAATATAATAAAATTGCGTTAATAAAATATACAACTTATCGTTTTTTTGCCTATCTTTGCATCAGAAAAAGAAAGTAAAACCTAAAAACGTAAAGATATGAAACGAATAATATTACTCTCTATGATGGTGATGCTGACCATTGCAAGCTTTGGTCGCAAGCACATCGAAAAAGCTACTGTTGTTGCAGATACCATTTTCTATGCTGAAAATATGAGCAACGTGGCAAATGCTAATCAGGCAAGTTACTACAGACTCCTTATGACCACCGGCTCTGGCATCAATAAGAAGGATGTTTTCAAGGATTACTATATGAATGGTAATTTGAGAGCTGAAGGTGGATATAGCTTCATCGATTTAGGAAATGATAGAAATACTGTCTTCAATGGTGATGTGACCACTTACTATAAGAATGGTAAGGAAAAATGGCACGGCAAGTATGTAAATGGCAAGCGTGAAGGTTACTTTACACTGCAGCTTCGCGAAGGTGGTGTGGCAGTTGTACAGTTCAAGAACGGTAAATCTGTTCACAATTACTTCACTGTAACTCAAAAGGATGGCACAATTGAGAAGAAACCTCTCTCTGAGATTCGTGCTTTCATGTAATATTCGATAAAATCTCTCTTATATAAATTAAAATTTTATGTTGATATGACCAAAAAGGGTTATCGTCCGTGAGGATGGTAACCCTTTATAATTATGTTATAATCTTGTATGATATGATTCTTGTATTAAATGTCCAAATCAAGTTCTACCGGACAATGATCACTTCCCATGATGTCTGTGTGTATCTTGGCGTCAGCAATGTTTGTCTGAAGCCTGTCTGATACGAGGAAATAGTCAATACGCCAACCGGCGTTCTTTTCTCTTGCCTTAAATCTGTATGACCACCAGGAGTAGGTAACCTGCTCAGGATATTTGTATCGGAATGTGTCTGTGAAACCGTCATTCAGCAATTCAGTCATCTTTTCTCTTTCCTCATCCGTAAAGCCTGCGTTTTTGCGGTTGCCTTTCGGATTCTTAATATCTATTTCTTCATGTGCCACGTTCATGTCACCACATACGATAACTGGTTTCTTTGCATCTAAGTTCTTGAGAAATTTACGGAAGTCTGCTTCCCATGTCATACGATAGTCCAGGCGGCGCAGTTCCGTTTGTGAGTTAGGAGTATAAACAGTGATGAGGTAGAATTTCTCATATTCCAGTGTGATAACTCTTCCTTCATGGTCGTGCTCTTCCACTCCCATACCATAGCTTACGCTTAATGGTTGATGCTTGGTATAGATAGCAGTCCCAGAATATCCTTTTTTCTCAGCATAGTTCCAGTAGCTGTTGTATCCTTCAAACGTCAGGTCGAGCTGACCTTCTTGCATCTTGGTTTCCTGCAGGCAGAAAAAATCTGCATCCAATTCTTTGAACTGGTTTTCAAAGTCTTTACCTACGCATGCTCGCAAGCCATTGACATTCCATGATATAAACTTTAACATATTACTTAGTGTTTAATGTTTAGTGCTTAATGTTTGGTTTTCATAAGTAAACACGAAACATTAAGCACTATATATTAGATTCTTTTGCTTTCTCCGCGGAGCAGGTTCATGAACTCCTGTCGTGTATTGAGAGAATTGAATACACCGCTATAATCACTTGTTGTGGTGATGGAGTTCTGTTTTTCCACACCTCTCATCTGCATACACATGTGCTTGGCTTCAATGACCACCATGACACCTTGCGGATTGAGCGTTTCCTGGATGCAGTCCTTGATTTGCTGGGTAAGTCTCTCTTGTACCTGAAGTCGGTGGCTATAGATATCCACTACACGTGCAATCTTGCTCAATCCGGTAATTTTGCCATTTGGAATATAAGCTACATGTACTTTTCCATAGAATGGAAGAATATGATGTTCGCACATAGAGAAGAAATCAATGTCCTTAACGATGACCATTTGGTTGTATGTTTCCTCAAAGAGTGCATCCGTCAATACTTTACGGGGATCCTGACTGTATCCGCGGGTCAATATCTGCATAGCCTTGGCTACGCGCATAGGAGTTTTCAAAAGACCTTCTCTTTCTGGATCTTCACCAAGCAGGTTGAGGATTTCTTTGTAATGTGCTGCGAGTTCATCCAAGCCCTCGCGAAATTCTGTTTCTGGATTCATTTTCTAATATTGAACGGTTATTTTTCCCTTGACAAGACAAGCTTGTCGGTAGCCCATAGCTCGGATTTTAGCTAACATCTTCTTAGCTTCTTCTAAAGAGCGGAAGTTACCGATTCTGCATATCCAGCGAGGTGAATAAAAGTGTACATATACAGGCTGGTCTGGAAATTTCATCTTGATGGCATTTCCTGTCTGTTCTGCCTTGAGACGGTCGTTGCGTGAGTTGCCGCCAGCAAAAGCCTGTACTCTATATCCTGTAACCTTGTAGCTGCCACGCATCACTTTCTTGCGCATATCTACTATAGGTGTCTCATTTTCTTCTTTTTCTGTGTTTGTCTTTCTGTTCGGACTTTCGTGTGAAACTGTCTTTTCATTGCCAGCTTCGTGGTGCTCTGCCTTTTTTACAGAGTCTGGGAGTGTTTTCTTCTGATTCTCAGAAGTTTTCTTCTGGTTGTCAGGAGTATTGTGTTTTGTTGGGGTTGTAGTTGGGATAGTTTTGTCGTCTTGTGGTATCTTTTTCCCATTGATTAATTCGTCTATAGCCTTGCTTTGGGTCACAGTGACAGTACCTAATCCTGGTGTCTTCTTTTGCAAGTGCTCCAGATAGGTCTGACCATTACTCGAAACAGTGATTCCGAGCATGATAGTAAAAAGTAGGACGAATTGTTTCATAACATTCTTTTATCGTTTTGTTTATATGTCTAAAATGAAGGAACCATGCCTGTCCCTTTTTGGGGAGGTACAGGCATGGTTATGTGAAAGCAATTACTTCTTCCAAGCGTCGATGATACCCTTGAAATCAGCAGCCTTCAAAGAAGCACCACCGATCAAACCACCGTCGATGTTTGGCTTAGCGAAGAGCTCAGGTGCGTTGCTAGCCTTGCAGCTACCACCGTAGAGGATTGATGTATCCTCAGCAGCCTCGTTGCCATACTTCTCTGCTACGATAGAGCGGATGTATGCCAACATCTCCTCAGCCTGGTCAGAAGTAGCAGTCTTACCTGTACCGATAGCCCAGATTGGCT
>OQVL01003208.1_pt1 | contig 10000 bp, 11 predicted proteins | sample 1691501 | NCBI WGS metagenome assembly OQVL01 (sample SAMN03418253, study PRJEB22391) | human gut metagenome | biome: human-gut; feature: organic feature; material: feces | host: Homo sapiens | place: Tanzania | collected 2013-01
GGTAATGGAATTATCCACATGGGATTCCGCCGCAAAGTGGATAACCCCGCGGCTGAAGATCGAGGTCCCCGGACAGAATGTGAAGCCGCAGGAAGAATTCGCCGTGACGCTCAGCCTGCACGATATCCCCAGCATTGCGGCGCTCGGCTTCCACATCAGCTACGATAAAACCCGCCTGGAGCTGCTCGAATGTGAAATGGCCCCGGAGGGATTCAATCTTTATATCAACAAGGAAAACGGAAAAGCGGTCTTTGTCGGCGCAGCGGATTATATCGAAGACGGCACACTCTTAAACCTCCGGTTCAAGGTGCTGGAAAACGCCGAGGATGGCCTTGCGGAGATCACCCTTGCGGTGCAGGAGGCCCTCAATGTCAGCGAGAATAAGGTATCCTTCAGCGTCACCTCCGGCGGGGTCCAGGTCGTTACCCGCGTCCTTGGCGATGTAAATGATGACGGCAAGACCGGCAGCTTGCTGGATATCCTGTATCTCAAAAAATACCTGGCCGGCTTCTCGGTCAAGATCAACCAGCTCAATGCCGATATGAATGAAGACGGTGAGGTAAAGCTGGCCGATCTGATCCTGCTGATGCAGCAGTATGTGGAAGAGAAGATAGAAGGATGACACAGCCCGGTAAAAGCGCGGCAAGGCAGAAAGGAGATTGGCTATGAAAAAAATATGGAGCATCCTCATGGCGGCCATGATCCTGTGCCTTGCCGTGAGTGTCCCCTCCCTGGCGGAGGGCACCCCCACCTTGGAGCTGCGCCCCTCCGCATCGTCCGTCCAGCCGGGCGGGGAATTCACCGTAGAGCTGGTGATCCACAATAACCCCGGTATCGCCGGCATAAGGTTCGCTTTCCAGTATGATGAGACACTCCTCCAGCTTACCGATGCGAATGGGCAATCACTGACAGACTGGGAAGTAGGCATCAAAGCAAAACAGGACAAAACAGGGGAGAAAGTAGATCGTGAAAATGCAGTTTGGGCTCAGGGTGAGAACTGGACAGGCTCCGATTGCTGCATCCTCCGGTTAACCTTTCGTGTGCTGGAGAATGCCCCCATGGATACCGTCACCACAATTGGCATAACGGGCTTGGACATCATGAACGCCAGCCTGCAGGAGGTCCCCTTCACCGCCACATCCGCCACCGTCACCATCCAGGAGGAGCCCCCCGGTGTGACGGTAAGCGGTACAGTAACCAGCTACGGCGATGCCGCTGAGAAGGTAACCGTAACGCTGCTGCAAGGCGAAACCTCCGTGGGCATCTGGAGCAGCACTACCGGCCACTACACCATAAGCAATGTTCCCCCCGGTACCTACAACCTGCGGGTGGAGAAGAAAAATCATGTTACCCGTGATTACACTGTAAAAGTAGGCACAGAAGATGTGACTCAAAAGGTGAGGATTTTCCTACTAGGCGATGTAAATGAAGATGGTAGAGTAAATATTCAAGATGTTATTAGGTTGCTAAACCATGTAAATAATAGTTCTCCATTTGTAGATGCTCACCATTGCGATATCAATAATGACTCCCGGGTGAATATTCAAGATGTTATTCGACTTCTTAATCATGTAAACAACAGTAGTAAACTATATTAAAAAGGAGGATTACTTTATATGAAAAAGAAGATTATATCAATACTACTCGCAATAACTTTTGCCCTTTCTTTTGCTATTGTTCCTTCTATGGCTGAAGGCCCTCTCTCAGTCGAACTTTTGGCGGATAAAACCAACTTCGTAACAAGCACTGATGAGCAGATCGTAACAATATCTGTTATATTGAAAAATCCAGCACCGACAGAAAGTAAGATCGCTGGTGTTAATTTCGATCTTAAAACCAGCAATAGCAATTTGCAGGTTTCGGCCAATGAGGCAGACATTGAGAAAACGGACAAATTCAGTAATGCGACATTTATTAGCAATAAGTTTACTGGATTAAATATGGATTCATCTTTTCATGCAGTTGCTATAGCAGATACACAAATTACTCTGCTGCAATTCAAAGTGATCATTGCAGCAAACTGTCCTGAGGGAACATACCGAGTTTATACTGAGGATTTGGTGCTCTCCGATGTGGATAGCAATTCCGTTTACGAGAATAACGCGTCTATTTCCCTCACCATCACCACCCCCCATGTTCACCAGTGGGCTACCGAGTGGACCAGCGATGGTACCAACCACTGGCATGAGTGTACGGCCGAAGGCTGCACCTTGACAGCAGATACTGCCAATAGCGAAAAAGGTGGCTATGCAGAGCACAACTGGACCGCCGCAAACTGCACCACTGCCAAAACCTGTTCTATCATCACCCCCACCCAGCCGGGCGATAGCAAGCCCGCGGAGGGCAACCCCTCCACCGGCGCGGTTTCCGGCCCCGTCGGCTATGTCTTTGTCGGCCTGGCTGTCGTAGGCGCTCTCTGCCTCGGCGCTAAAAAGCTCACCAAAAAGCACGAGGACTGACCCCAACGCGTAAAATAATGCAGTAACATAAGGCCCCCGACCCGATCCCTCCGATCCCGCCGGGGGCCTTTTCATCCCACCCATCAAAAAAAGAGCCCTCCGCGGAAGGCCCTTTCGTTATGTCTTTTTGATAAAGCTCGTCCCGCATTTGGGACAGGAAATACTGATCTTCCCCTTGCCGCGCGGCACCCGCAGCTTCTGCTTGCAGGTGGGGCAGATGAATACCTTGTACTTTCTGCGTTCCTCCCGGCTGGGCCGGTTCGCGCGCCCGTTCTTCAGCTTCCACCAGAATTGCAGCAGCTTTTGGTTCTCCTGCTGCCGGGCGTAAATGTTGCGGGAGAAGATGCGCAGATAGCACACCACCAGCACCGCCCAGCACAGGATGCTGAGCCCCTTGATCTGAAAAATGCTGCCGCATAGCGAGATGACCAAAGAGAGCGACAGCAGTACCCAGGTCAGCTGATCCACCCCGTATCGTCCCATCATCAAACGGCGAAACCAATCCCGCATATCTCCCGGCTCTCCTTTCTCATGTGTTTTTTTCGCTGTACTCTATCATAACGGAATGGCCGAAAAACTGCAAGAAAAGTTATACATAAATGTATATTGAGTCAGACTGTGTTAAAAAAATAACTATTTTCAATAAAAAGCAATGAAAACATATATGGTATCATATGACCTGATAGAGCCAGGTCAAAAGTATGAAAAATTAATAGAGTTGATTAAATCAGAATATGCTTGGGCGAAGATAGGCTATTACGGCGTTTGGGAGAAAACACCGCTTGAAACGGTTACGCAGGATATAGAATTAAACTGCGAATATCATCAGAATATAACAATACTTTCAAGCGAGGAAAAAAATAAGGTAGGTAAGCTTGCATTGGGTCTTGCGGAGGGCGAATTTGACGAAAAAGCACCGTATTTTGAGGAAGCAAAGCTTGTACTTGTTTGCAGAAAAACAGCCAAGGGCAAATTTGAGCCTGAACAATTCATCGACAAAACCATTGATGAAAGATGGTATCCTCAAAAGGATTATCACAACATTTACTACGGAGCAATCGAAAAGGTTCTTGTTAAAGAATAAAAATAATTATTGATTTATTATATTATTTATTGTATAATAACAAAACAGAGGTGCTTTTACACCTTCAGCGTAGCGTATGGGCCCTGTGCGACAGGATGCTACGAACCTTGTCAGGCGGGGAACCGAGCAGCAATAAGTGGATTATTCTGTGTGCCTCAGACAAGTCTGTACGTTACGTTGAGGGCGTAGAAGCATTTTAATTCTTTAAGGAGGTTTTGATATGTATCAGGTTTTGTACAGAAAATACAGACCAAAGGTTTTTTCCGATGTTTACGGACAGGACCATGTCACCTCCACGCTCAAAAACGAAATCAAAAACGGCAGAGTGTCGCACGCATATTTGTTTACCGGTTCTCGCGGAACAGGCAAAACCACTTGTGCAAAAATTCTTGCCAAGGCTGTTAACTGTGAGCATAATGTTGACGGTGAGCCTTGCAACGAATGCGAGGTTTGCAAAGGGCTTGACAACGGCTCAATCTATGATGTTGTTGAGATAGACGCCGCTTCAAACAACGGTGTTGACAATATTCGTGAACTTCGTGACGAAACAAATTACGCTCCGAGCCGTGGAAAATACAGAGTATATATTATCGACGAAGTGCATATGCTCTCAACAGGGGCATTCAATGCCTTGCTCAAAACTCTTGAGGAGCCACCTGCACATGTAATATTCATTCTTGCAACAACCGAAGTGCACAAACTTCCTGCCACAATTCTTTCTCGCTGTCAAAGGTTTGATTTCAAACGAATTCAGCCTGAAACCATGGCGGTAAGATTGAAAGAGGTTGCAGGTCTTGAAGGACTCAGCCTTGATGATGACGCAGCTGTGCTCATTGCAAGAATTGCCGACGGTGCATTGCGTGATGGTCTTTCCATTCTCGACCAATGTGCAGGCAGAAGCAAGGAAATCAATTCGGATTTGGTGTCCGAGGTTGCAGGTCTTGCCGGCAGAGAGGCTATGTATAAGCTGTCCGACTGCATTGCAAACAGCGACAGCAACACGGCAATGTCGATTATCAGCGACCTTTATCAAAACAGCTTTGATATGGAGCGACTTTGCGTTGAGATGATTAATCATTTTCGTAACTTCCTTGTTGCGAAAACCGTGCGTAAAAGTCGAGAGTTGATTATTTGCACGGATGACGAATACAATACGATTTTGGAAGCGTCAAAGGGATTTACGGTGGAAAGCATTGTTTTTGCACTCGACCTGTTCCAAAACACTTTGGTGACAATCAAGGGTGGCGCTTCTGCAAGGATTGAAGTTGAAATGGCGTTTATCAAACTCTGCGAGCCAAAGATGGACGAGAGTATCGCTTCGCTTCTTGACAGAGTTTCAAAACTCGAAAACGCAATTAAAAGCGGTGTAAAGGTTCAGCTGACGCAAACTGCTGTTCCTGCACCAAAAGAAGAATATGTGCCGAGGGAAGAGCCGAAGCCGCAACCAAAGGCAGAGCCGACACCTGAGCCGACTCCCGACCCCGAACCTACTCCCGTTGAGGAAGAACCACCTGTTCAGGAGCAACAACCGGTTGTTGAAACTCCGCCTGTTGAGCACAAAACCGCACCGCCTGTTTCTGATCCAAACGAAACCGTGGAATTTACACAGTGGGGCGATTTTATGGATGTTTTGCATAGGACAAACATTCCGTTGTTTGGTGTGCTCAGCGGTTCAAAGGGTTATGTCAGAGGTGAGTTTTTCTTGCTCGACAGTCCTAATCCGGCGGTAAGGGATTTCATCAAACTGCCGATTCATTCAAGATCTATCAAGGCGGCTTTGCTTGAAGTAACGGGTGTTCACTTCAAACTCGGACTTTTTAAGCGTCAAACGGAGCAATCCGCACCAAAGCGTGACCCACTTGAGGATTTAATCAATCAGGCACAAAATTCAATTAATATCGAATTTAAGTAATTTAATCAAGGAGAATACTATGAAAGCAAGAATTCCAAAAGGTATGGGCGGAGGCCCACAGAATATGCAGGCAATGCTCAAGCAGGCTCAAAAAATGCAAGAGGATATTGAAGCAAAGAAAGTTGAACTTGAGCAAAAGGAATATGTTGTTACTTCGGGCGGCGGAATGGTAGAAATCACCATGACCGGCAATCACGAAGTTAAGGCAATCGGCATCAATCCTGAGGTTGTTGACCCTGAGGATGTAGAAATGCTTGAAGATATGCTTGTTGCCGCTCTTAACGAAGTTACCCGTCAAATCGATGAGGAAGCTGAAAGAGAACTTAATTCCGTAACAGGCGGACTTAACATTCCGGGACTTTAAAAAGCAATTACAGATAGGATATAATTATGGCGTATAATCTTGCTCCGCTTCAAAATTTAATAGACCAGTTTGAGCGTATGCAGGGCATCGGCCATAAAACCGCACAGCGTATGGCGTTTTATGTTCTCGGCTTGTCCGATTCACAGGCACAGGAGTTTGCAAAGGCAATTACCGACGCTCACACCAAAATCAAGCAGTGCAAGGTTTGTTGTGACTTAGCCGATGATGAGCTTTGCCCGATTTGCAAAGACAACACGAGGGATAAGAGCGTTATCTGCGTTGTAGAAGATCCGAGAGATGTTGTGGCGATTGAAAGAACGCACGAATATAAGGGCACATATCATGTGCTCCACGGTGCGATTTCGCCGATGGATAACATCGGTCCCGACCAAATACGCATAAAGGAACTTATTGCAAGGCTCGGAAGCGGTGAGGTTGAGGAAGTTATTATGGCAACCAATCCGACCGTTGAGGGTGAGGCAACCGCTATGTATATATCCCGATTGCTCAAACCTATGGGCATAACCGTCAGCAGACTTGCTTATGGTGTTCCCGTCGGTGCAGACCTTGAATATGCCGATGAGGTGACTCTTTCAAGGGCAATCGAGGGCAGAAGCGTAATTTAACAAAGAAAAGGAGTGACAGGCTTGGAGAAAAAAGAAAATAACACAGTTGCAACCAACAAAAAAGCCTATCACGACTATTTTGTTTTGGAAAAATACGAGGCAGGCATTGAACTTTTCGGTACGGAGATTAAGTCAATCCGTGCAGGCAGAGTTAATTTGAAAGACAGCTTTTGCAGTGTTGATGACGGCGAAATGTTTGCTATCGGTATGCACATTTCACCGTACGAGATGGGCAACCGCTTCAATCGTGACCCGCTTCGCAAAAAGAAACTTTTGCTTCACAAAAAAGAGATTATGAAATTGTTTGGCGAAAGTCAACAGCAGGGATTGTCAATTATCCCGCTTGAATTATACATCAAAAACGGCAGAGCCAAGTTGTCAATCGGGCTTTGCAAAGGTAAAAAACTCTATGACAAGCGTGCCGTTCAGGCAAAAAAAGACGCCAACCGCACAATTGAACGAGAGTTTAAAGAAAGATATTAAGTGCTCGGCACTTGAATATATGGGGATGAAAGGATTTCGACGGGGTCGGAAAACCTTGGTCAGCGAGTAGCGGAGTTGCACCGCTTTAAAAGTAACAACTTTAAAATTAACTGACAATAATACAGTTTCTTTGAAGGCTGCGTAAGCATCCTTCCGTTCTCACCGATAGTGCCACGGATTGGATGAGGGCGTCGATTAGTGGCGAACATGAATGAGAGAGTGCTTCGGCTCTCATCAGGAATCAGAAGCTACCGTAGCGCATAGGCTGTTTGTCGCCGATGCGTGAGGGGAATCTTAAACGATAAACTACACTCGTAGAGCCCTTGGCAATCCTTCTTCGGACGCGGTTTCGATTACCGCCATCTCCACCAACAAAGAATAATCCGAAACTTGTTATCATCGGCAACAGTTTCGGATTTTCTGTTTATATAGACACAAAGCAATTTTAATCTCAATATTTTTCTGTATTGTTTTTTTGTGCTATAATTGTTATATAAGAGTTCGCGTAACTCTATATCATAATTAATAATCAATTAAAGAGAGGAGCCCATTATGAAAATTTCTAATAGCGACGAAATTTTATGGCACTATTGTAATTTAGAAGCATTCTATAACATTATTAAAACACATTCTATACGCTTAAATGATGTATATCAAAGCAATGACTATACCGAAAAGGAGGGCTTTTATAAACTTGTTAGAGAACAAATATATAATAAATTGTCACATCCGGGTCTTGATATAGATCAAAAGGCTTTATTTAATTATTTAGTAAGAACAATGGATAATAAATCCTATATTCCATCAAACAATTTTTGTTTTTGTTTAACTGATTTAGATGATTCTCCTTTTCATTGGAGTCTTTATGGTGATAATGGTAAAGGTATAGCTATTGGATTTAGAAGAAGTATGTTGACTTTTCATTCAGAATTATCTGATGAATTATCAATTTCTTTATTAGATATGAATTATAATACTATAGAATTTCAAAATCAAATAGATGAGTTTATTGAAAAATCAAAAAAGGAGTTTTTTATCGCTAAAAACAAGAATAATAATGAAGCAATATGCAATAAATTAGATCAAGATTTGGAAAAAATCTATGAAAGTGCCATATGTTATAAAAACAAAAGATTAAATGGAGAATGTGAAAGTAGGCTTTCAATAGTGTATAAAAATCCATTAGACCTTTTTATTTATGAACAAAAACATATTGAAAATGAAGAAAAACAATACTTTGATTTGCTACCAATAGATGAATACTGTACAGGCAATCGTATAAAATCATACTATACACTTTCATGGAGAAATCAGTTAAACACGTTTATCCCTAATGGCACATTTCCTATTGCAAAAATCCGAATTGGATATGATTGCCAAATGTCCGAAGAAAACATAAAGAGTTTTGTGACTAATCAGATAACACTACTTAAAGCAAAATACGAATATACGCACTTGCCATCAGCAATAAAAGATGCTAATTTGATATTGGGCTATAGCAGTATGAATAATACTAATATTAATACGGATATAAATTATCTGCGTGCAAGAGAAGGACTAGATATTGACATCAAAAGATCAGAGTTGCCATTACGAAATGAATAAAAATGGATCGTTATATTGCCGCGATGAAGCAGGCGATCTGATATCTATAGACGCAAGGCAGGGTTAATCCCTGCCTTATTTTTATATCTTGTTATCCTGATTTTTGTCATTGTTTTTGTTCTCGTTTTGCTCAGTAATGAGTTCGAGAAAATAATGAGCAAGTTTTTCTAATTCATAATTCGGAATGTTCCATTCGCCTTTTGCTGCCATAAGGCAACACGCTTGCTATGATTTTATATCTGCCTCCTTTAATTTGATTTTCCTTTCGTTGTAAATTTGTAGTTCATATTAACCTCCTATTTTGCTCACAGGCTTTCACAAATCGCCTGTAAGCCGTTTTTAGTTTTAGTCCGACGAGTTACTCTATTTCAGAACAAACTCGTCAATTTTTGGGCAGTCGGCAGACCTATTTTAAACTATAACTCTGCTGATAAGGTCTATGTCGATTACGGGCATCCATTCATAAATAACCATCCGATCATAAAAAAATACTGGGCAAACGGCCTGTTGATGATTTCCTTGAGAATCGTATCCGGGGTAAAGGAGATCTTATCTCTTCCCTCAATGACGATACGCTCGCCCGTGTTGACATCCACGCTCTCACGATCCTTCACCGAAGTAACCTTGAAGGTTCCAAGCCATTTCATCTTTACCTGCTTGTCAGCCTGGAGCCCTTCATTGACTACATCAAACATCTTTCTGATGAACAACTCGGCATCCTGCTGACTGATACCTGTTTTCTCAGCCAGTTTCTGTGCCAATACAGTCAAACTGTTCTTACTCATAAGCTTCTCCTCCATTCTTTAGCTTCTCCTTGACGGCAGCAACAGGACGAAAGCCGAGTACCAGTTTAGGCGGAACCAGCTGTCGCTTCCTGGTGGTAGGATTCACCACCACGCGCTCTAGGCGCTTCTTCACCTCGAACGTACCAAAGTTGGGGATGGAGACCATTTCCCCTTCCTCAAATTCAGCAATCATGGCATCTATCACCTTGCGCACCATCTTCTGGGTGTCGTCTTGCGAATAACCCGTCTGCTGAGCCAGTTCTGCTATATAGTCCTTATTGTTCATCTTCTGATTCTTTAATTATAATTCTATCTCACTACTTCGCCATACAGGTCGAACTCCTCGCTGCTGGTCATCTTTACCTTGTAGAAACTGCCCACACGCAAGCGATGGTCAGTTGCCTTGATAAGCACCTCTGGGTCAACCTCTGGCGAACAGAACTCCGTTCTGCCGATATAGTAATCTCCTTCCTTGCGGTCGATAACCACCGGCATCGTGAGTCCCACCTTGCCTGCCTCAATCTCTGCACTGATGTCCTGCTGCAGAATCATCAGTTCGTCAAGACGGCGCTGCTTCACATCGGCAGGAACATCATCTTCATAGTTCTTGGCACTGTAGGTTCCCTCCTCCTCAGAATAGGCAAAGGCACCCATGCGCTCAAAACGCTGTACACGCACGAAG
>OQVL01003209.1_pt1 | contig 9999 bp, 9 predicted proteins | sample 1691501 | NCBI WGS metagenome assembly OQVL01 (sample SAMN03418253, study PRJEB22391) | human gut metagenome | biome: human-gut; feature: organic feature; material: feces | host: Homo sapiens | place: Tanzania | collected 2013-01
GAATTTACGCTTGACTCCGATATTTTCGGTCACTCGCGCGATAATTCCGCCATAAAGCTCAGAGGGGAGGGGCGCTCTAAAAAAAGAACGGCGCTTAAAATTCTTTTTCCGCCGGCAGAACAGCTCGAAAACAGATACACCTTTTTAAAACGCTCGCGGCTTTTACTGCCGCTTGCGTGGATTGTTAGAGTGTTCAAAAACTTCGGGCTTATACCGAAAAAAATAAAAGAACTTGTAAATCTTAAAAAAACCGAAATTTCCGAAGTCGAGAGTTTTGACTCGTTTATGCGCGAAATAGGGCTGTGACGGCTGTTTTTTCACTTTTGAAAAAATATAAAGCGTATTTTATGTCGCATATTGTTGATTTTTTTAAAGTCTTATTTTATAATAAATTAAAGTGGCAAAGCTTGCGCGGTATTTTGCCTGTTTAAAAATTTCTGAGTGACGGCGAACGTGGTTCAGCTTGTTTTTTGAACCGTTCGATATACGGAGGTTAATTTGTGAGAGCGTTTAAAATAGCGGTGTGCGTTGTTTTTGTTGCCGTGACCGCACTGTTTTCTGTTTTGTTTATAAAAGATAAGCTTACTGCGGACACAAGCCGCCCCGTGATAACGGTAGACAGCGAGCTTTCAGAGGTGAGCGTTAAGGTCACCGACGAAGAGCTTTTAAAGGGCGTTACGGCATACGACGAAAAGGATAAAGACATTACTGATAAAATTATTGTCGAATCTATATCAAAATTCATAGAGAAAGGCGTCTGCAAGGTAACGTATGCCGTGTGCGACAGCGACAATCACGTTGCCACGGCCACAAAGAAGATACGCTATACCGACTACACCCCGCCGAAGTTTTATATGACCGCACCCCCGTGCTTTTCAACGAACGAAACGGTTAATTTAAGCGGAAAGGTCGGCGCGCGCGACGCGATTGACGGCGACATAAGCGATAACCTTGTTTTGACTTCTCAAAATTTTGTCCAGAGAACAGCGGGAACATATATAGTCGAAGCCACGGTAACAAACAGCAGGGGCGACACGGCAGAACTTGAAATACCGGTGACGGTAGAGCATAAAGCACTTAACGCGCCCGTAATTACGCTGAGCGATTACATTATCTATACCGATATTAACCGCTCGGTAGATTTTAAAAGCTATATCAAAAGCGTAAGCGACCGTAACGGCGAAACTCCGAAAGATGAGCCGACCGTTCGCACAAACGCTGATTTTTCAAAACCGGGCGTTTATACGGCTGATTTTTATGTTGAAGACAGCGACAAAACAGAGGGGCACACCTCAATGATAATTGTTGTGGGTTATGGTGAATAATGAATAAGAATAAGATAATTTTTGAATGGCACAGCCTTTTAAAAGATATAATTAAAAATATTTGGGTTATTGCGCTTTGCGGACTTATAGGCATTTTCGGCGCAAAGTCCGCAATATATCTGTTTTATACCCCCGAGTATACTTCGACCGCAACGCTTATTGTAAATTCGGGCAGCGGTTACAGCAGCTATTCAACCTCAACGGAAATTGCCGATATTTATACAAATATTTTTTCAGACCCCGCCATGAAGCAAAAAGCCGCCGAATATCTCGGCGAAGACAGTTTTTTCGGAACAATAACGGCAAAAACGAAATCGAACACAAACTTTATTGATGTTTCGGTAACCGCAAAAAGCCCGTATGACGCCTACAGACTTTTAAACGCGGTGCTTAAAGTCTATCCCGAAATATCGTCAAATATTTTTGCAAACGCGTCTTTAAATGTTCTTAAAAATCCGTCCGTTCCGCACGGCCCGTCAAACAGTTTTAAATTTGAGCCGCTTAAAATCGGCGCTGTTACGGCGGCGCTGGCGCTTGCGGCAATCATATTCTTTTCGCTCACGCGCGACACGGTTAAAAACGAAGCCGTTTTTGAAGACCGCGTTGACGCAAAGCTTATCGGAACAATTCCTCACGAAAGAAAGCATTTAACGCTTAAAGACAGGCTTCACAGAAAGAAAAAAGCACTGCTTATTTATAACAATGCGTTTGCAAGTCTGCGCTTTGTTGAAAGCTATCACAAAATTGCGGCAAGGCTTGAATATATGAAGCACAAAAATAACGACCGCGTTTTTGCGATTACAAGCGTCGCCGAAAACGAGGGCAAATCAACCGCGGCTTCAAACATTGCAATTTCACTTGCAGAGAGGGGTAACAGGGTCGTGCTTATGGACCTTGACGAGAAAAAACCCGCTCTTTATAAGGTTTTTGAAAAAAGATACAACAAGAATTTTGAGCTTGGCGAGCTTTTGTGCGGCAATCTCAGATTCAGTGAATATAAATTCAGGCGTTATAAAAAAACGTCGCTTTACCTCGCTTTGAACACTCACCCTTACCCCGAAAGCAGGGCGGGCTTTGAGGACGGAACTCTTGCAAGGCTTATTAATTCCGTCAAAAACAGCGCGGATTTTATCATTATAGATACAGCGCCCGTGGCTTTTGACTCTGCCGTTACGGATATTGTCAAAAACGTTGACAAAACGCTTCTTGTTGTAAGAAGCGACACGGCGCCGGTCGCCGCCGTGAACGACGCCGTTACCGTAATAGAAAATGTCGGCGGCACGGTCTCGGGCTGCATTCTCAACGATGTTTATCCCGACTTTTCGCCGTTCGGAATGAAAGGCTTTGACGAGGGCGGCAATTATTACGGCAAGTATTACGGGCACTACGGCAAGTACGGAAAATACGGCAAGTACGGAAAGTACGGCGCCTACGGGAAAACAGCGTCTTACAGCGACGCTGCAGAGGACGGCGAACCCCGCGAGTGACAAAGTAACCGCCGATTAAGCGGCAATCACAAATCCTGACGGTATTTTTTCCGTTAATACTTGTATCCTTAATTAATTGTAGGTTACTAAAACGGCTATTTTGATGTTTGAAGGTGATTTCAGGATATGGAGCAAAAGTCTGTTACGGACCGAAAGCCGAATGATAACGAAAAAATGAAGCTCTATGCCGGCGACTTTTTAAAAAGCTTTAAAAAGTTCTGGTGGATAATTTTAGTATTCGTCGTACTTTTCGGCGGCTTCGGCGCCGCGCGGCAATACTTTTCATATTCGCCTACATATAAGGTGACCGCTACGTTTACCGTTAACACGCAAAAAGCCACGTCGGTAGGCGGCGTTTCGTCATACTCTTTTTATTACGACAGTGCAACCGCTTCACAGCTTGCAGACACGTTCCCTTATATTTTAAGCAGCAATCTTTTGCAGGACGCCGTCTGTGAAGAGCTTGGCGTACTTTCAATGCCCGCAAGGCTCAGCGCTTCAGCTGTTGCCGGGTCTAATATGTTTACCATGACCGCCACCGGCAAAGACCCGCAGGCGACATACGACGTGCTTATTGCCGCCATGAATAACTATCCGTCGGTTGCAAAGTACGTTGTCGGCAATATCAAATTTGTTCCCATAAAAACTCCGCAGGTGCCCACGGCGCCCTCAAACAGCCGCTTTAATAAGCCGGGTATTCGCAAATGGTGCGTTGTAGGGCTTGCGTTAGGGCTTTTGTGGATAGCGCTTTTTGCTGTTATGAGAAGAACAATCCGCAACAAAGACGATGTAAAGCGTGAGCTTAATTCGCAGTTTTTGGGAGCATTACCGCGCGTTGTGTTTAAAAAGCACAAAATGAAAATCGACGAATCCGTTCTTATAACAAACGAAAAGGCAGGTTCTGCTTTTGCGGAATCTGTCAGAGCGTTCAGAAACGTTTTTCTTAATTCCATAAGGGAGGACGACAAGGTTATAATGGTTACAAGTACCTCTCCTTCCGAGGGCAAAACGACCGTTGCCTGTAACCTTGCGATTTCTCTTGCACAGCGCGGTAAAAAGGTTTTGCTTGCCGACGCCGATTTCAGAAACCCGAGCGTTGCGGCTCTTTTAAAGCTCGACGTTGAGTCGCTCGGCTATGACGGCGAATGCGAGCTTTATAAAACCGCGTATATTGAAAAATACAAGCTTTCGTTTATGAATATAACCGCAAGAGCGGGCTCCGACAAAAGGTATCTTGACACAAAAACAGTTGCCGAAATTTTTAACAGAGTAAGAGACGATTATGATTTTATAATAGTCGATACGCCGCCGTGCGGACTTGTTTCGGACGCCGTGTTTATTTCGGAAGCGGCAGACGCCGCCGTTTATGTCATTTTGCAGGACAGCGTAAGGGCGCCCAAAATACGCGACAGCCTCAATTCGATACTTTCTTCGGATTTAAAACTTGTCGGCTGTGTAATAAACGGCGCCGAAAGCATAGGCGGATTTAACCGCGGTTACGGCTACGGCTATGGATACGGCTACGGTTACGGCTATAAAAAATACGGCTACGGCTATAAAGAAAGCAAAAAATCTCAAAAATGAGTTCAAACCGAAAGGCAGAAAAGCCTATGAGTAAAAACAAAGACTATAAGGCGCTGCTCAAAAGTATGGCACGCGAGTGGAAATGGCTTTTGAAATATATAGTCAAATACCGCTTGGCGATTGTTGTTTATGTTGTTTTGGGCGTTGTCGCAACGCTAATGTCGCTCGGTGTTTCGGTTGCGTCGAAATACCTTGTCGACGCTGTTGTTGCACATTCTTCAGACACTATTTTACGCTCTGCGGTGCTTGCCGTGGGGCTTGTGCTGTTTCAGTATCTTTTTCAGGCAATGTCGTCGTGGATTACGGCTGTTGTAAGCAGTAAGGCAAATAACGATATTCGCCACGAGGTTTATTCGCGTATACTTTGCGCCGAATGGAGCGAAATAAGCGCGTTTCATTCGGGCGACCTTATTAACCGTATCGAGGGCGACGACATATGCTGAACTTTTCGTATTCAAGCCGCATTTTGCGGTAGTTTTCAAGGATAAATTTAAATCTTTCGATGTATTGCTTTGTTAAGTCAAACGCCTTGATTATCTGAATATTCTGCATTGACTCTTCTGAGTACGAGAGAATTTCGCCGTTTAACTCGCGGCTTTTTTTGTTGTATTTTCTTATTGTTTTAACAAGAAATCTTGAAGAAAGAAACAAGAACGGCGCACCCATAAGCGCAATAAGAGCCATCTTATAAAAACATCAACAAGATATGTAGGATAAATCACAAGCTGTCGTGTTGCTTTGGTCACAGCAACGGCGGCAAGTACAATCAAGTTCATAATAAACGCTGCAAGGAGCGAATATGCAATGTTTCTCGTAGCATGATACTTCATCGAGGTGCGCTTAAACAAAGAAACAATTACACCTATACCTATCGCACCGCACACGGCAATAATAATACTGCACACAGTTTTTGATAAGTCACAAAAGTCTTTAACCTGACTTGCATATCCAAACTGTGTAACCTTACCGGTGTAATCCGCAACATTCTGAGCAAAATCATCAACAGCCGTGTCATTAACCGATTTATCGACGGATATATTATTTGATTTTATAACATTGTCTACACTTGTTGCAACATTTTCCTTAAATTGAGTAATCAAGCCGTCATATGCGTCACTTGAAAACTCCCGGGTTGAAGCAAACTCATCTGATACATAAGCATTTTCAATCTTATATATATTATCATAAGTAATTAAATTGTCAACAAAATTATCCGGAACAGAGCTTGCCTGACACAAATCCTTTGTGTAACGAGCAATATCGCAGCGCATATTTTCTACATATACGCTGTTTGTAAACTCTTTAGCAAAAGTTTTCGGATTGGCTGTAACCGAAACGAATTCAACGCACAAAGCACACATTATTATACATAAGTATAGAACAAATGCCAAAACGGTTCTTGCTTTACGGCGAGATGTAAAGTCTGTTTTCATACTACTGCTCCTCCACTATCAGTTTGGCATAAACATAAAAATGCTCATCGGCAAAATAAGAAAATGCATCAGTTGATTTTGAAGTAGCAAGCATAAGCTTATCACCTATGACTGTCTCAGCCTTTTTTGCAACAGTTGTTTTATACACCTTATATTTAAATGTGCCTAAATTAGATTCAACGGTAATTATATCTCCCTGTTTTGCATTATATAATGTTTTAAAGGAAGACGAATTGTAGCCGGCAATCTTTGACGGGCCTCCCATACCAAAAAGATATGATTTACTGTTCAGTCCCACGCCGTTTCGCCTTGACACACGGTTATCGCCATAGTAAACCTTTTCATTAAGTCCGATTCTTTCACAAGAAACAGTACCAAGCAAAGAGCCTATTCTTATAGAATCAATAAAATCTTTGCCTGTCTTATTGTTAGGCGAATCATCAACGCTTACATCATTGTAGCCAATCTTCAAATATGTTTGAGCGTCTGCTACTGTTCTCTTAGCCATATCAAGGCCAATCATCATAAGCGGAGCAAATACAAAAAGTGAAATCAAAACAAATGATAACGAACGATAAATGTACGGATATACCGGACCTTTACGGCGTTTTGTATGAACAGACTTTTCAGCTTTTTGCACTACGGACTTTTTCATAAAAGGTAATCACCTAAACCTTAATCATCTTCATATACAGCACCGCGTGAACCCGATGTTACATGCTGTGCATATCTCTTGAGATACCCTGTTAAATTCTGCTTAGGAGCAGTCCAATTTTTCTTTCTTTCTGCCAAAACCTCATCCGATACATTTACACGAAGAACTCTTGCAGGAATGTCAATTTCTATTTCATCGCCGTCTTCAACAAGTGCGATAGTACCGCCTACCGCAGCTTCAGGGCTTACATGTCCGATTGAAGCACCTCTTGTTGCACCGGAAAAACGGCCGTCGGTCAAAAGTGCAACCTGTGAACCGAGTCCCATACCGATAATTGCGGAAGTAGGAGAAAGCATTTCTCTCATACCCGGACCGCCCTTAGGGCCTTCGTATCTGATAACAACGACATCACCGGCAACAACCTTACCGCCTGTGATAGCCGCAATGGCCTCCTCCTCAGAGTTATAGCACTTTGCAGGGCCTTTGTGTTGCATCATTTCAGGAGCAACAGCGCCCTTCTTTACAACAGCGCCCTCTTCAGCAAGGTTGCCCTTAAGAACAGCAATACCGCCGTCCTTTGAAAACGGATCATCAAGTTTACGGATAACAACGCCGTCTGCATCGGGAGCGTTAGCAATTCTTTGAGCAACCGTACCACTTACGGTAAGGCAATCTGTGTTGATAAGTCCGCCGGAAGCAAGTTCCTTAATAACAGCCTGCATACCGCCTACATCGTTAAGGTCTGTAATAAATACGGATGATGCCGGATTAAGCTTACAAATTTGCGGAGTGGTGTTGCCCATTTCATTAAGGTCTGACAAATTGATGTCGTGACCTGCTGCGTGAGCAATAGCCGTAAGGTGAAGAATTGTATTTGTTGAGCAACCGATTGCCATATCGGTACGCATAGCGTTTTGGATTGCTTTTTCTGTAATAATATCCGACGGCTTAATGTCATCTTTAAGAAGATCCATAACTCTTTCGCCTGCCATCTTTGCAAGACGAAGACGGGCAGAATAAACAGCCGGAATTGTACCCGAACCCGGAAGTGACATACCGATTGATTCTGTAAGGCAGTTCATTGAATTTGCCGTGTACATACCCGAACAAGAGCCGCAAGTCGGGCAAGCGGTAAATGCTGTCTGCTCAAGATTTTCAAGTGACATCTTACCTACTGCATTTGCACCTACATATTCAAACTGCTCGGAAAGACCGATAGGATTCTTTGTTTCGGTGCTTTTGCCCGGAAGCATAGGGCCGCCGTTGATGAAAATACAAGGAAGATTAAGTCTGCAAGCTGCAAGGAGCATACCCGGAACAATCTTGTCGCAGTTAGGAATAAATACAATAGCATCAAGAGGGTGAGCTGTGAGCATAACCTCAATGCTGTCTGCAATAAGTTCACGAGAGCAAAGTGAATACTTCATACCTTTGTGATTCATCGCAATACCGTCGCAAACACCGATTGTATTGAATTCAAACGGAACACCGCCTGCGTTACGAATACCTGCCTTAACCTGCTCTGCGATTTTGTCAAGGTGCATATGACCCGGAATATAGTCACTCTTTGAGTTAACAACAGCTACAAACGGTCTTTTCATTTCGAGTTCATCAATACCGAGAGCTCGCAAGAGAGAACGGTGAGGGGCTCTTGAAGGGCCCTCTTTAATTAAATCTGATCTCATTTTTATACCTCTTTGTTATTTGCTATAGAATAAATTATAAATGCTTATTATATATATTATATTATTTATAAGGATTAATTTCAATATATTTTTATCATTTAATGAATTAGCGATTGTCTAAAGCGGTTAATTTCTGTTATCAAACACATTTCCTATATGATAGCGTGGCTTACACTTGGCTTTGAAAAATTCATATATTCTGCAGCATCGAGAAATCTGACATCTCCAATGCTTGATATATTCACCAATTGCTAATATTCCCATTATAATTCCCCCCTTTTAAAATCCAGGATACTTTTTCTGGTAATAGAAAATGACAAAGCATACCCAATAAGCAATACGACAAAAAGAAAAATTCCTATAATCGTGCCGTATTCTTTTATACCGTATATTCGGTCCACATACTTAAACCAAGTAAGCATTTGTGGGAAAACCACAAACCGAAACAAGCCTGTTGCCACAATTACAACGCATAACATATTACATAAAATTTCAGTAAAAAATAACATCCGGGCACGTTTCTTGCTGCAGCCACATAATAAAAAAACAGCAAGTTTCTTTCGTCTTTTCTTAAAAATAAAACGATAAATCATATACATATTAACGCCTGCTAAAAATGCGATACACATTGTCTCCAACAGCAGATACGCCACGCCGGAGGTTGTAAAATTAAATAAGAGCGCTGTGTCCGGATGAAAAATGCCGCTGATAATCTTTCCCGCTACCGTAAGCCCATCGCCGCCTGTTGTTCCGCTTTGCACCGTGGACATCGACCATGCCAGAAGTGCTGCAACGATGAGTGCCACAAGAATCTTCGCATACCACGTCTTCGGCTCCTGCTCATACATTTTATCTATTTCTTTTTTCATTCTGCCTTGTCCCCTCCTAGGTAAGCTTCTTACGAATATAATGGCTGAGTGCCTCAATCACGAGCACCGTTCCGAATAATACCACGAGGATCATGCCCACGCTGTCATATTCTCTCCAGCCGATCTTCTCGTTTAAGATCAGACCGAGTCCTCCGGCGCCTACATATCCCAGGATTGCCGCATAGCGGACATTTCCCTCAAAACAGAACAGACAGACGGAAAGATATGCCGGAAGCACCTGCGGCTGGATGGCTGCCAGAAATGCCTGCGCCCTGCCGGCTCCCATCGCCTCCATGGGGACGTAAAGACTGCAATCGCCACGGTTCCCGCCATTGTGCCGAGTCCCCAGATATAGGTTGCAATCAGCGCCGCCACCAGCGTCGGAATCGTGCGCACGATACTTAAGAAAATGCGCACCACACCCAGAACAACTTTATTTTTGACCAGGTTGCTGGATGCTAAAATCGCAAACGGAATTGCGAGAACACCGCCGGCAAAAGAACCGAGCAGTGACATCTTGATCGTGTCCAGAAGCGGTCCCCAGATGCTGCTTAAATATCCCGTCTTCGGCGGGAACATCTGCCCTAATATGACAAAGAACTGATTTCCGCGCGTTAAGATTGTGTTGAGTGAAAATCCGGTGATCCGCACGGAGATGACGGTCGCGATCAGAAGCAGAAAAAGCACAAGCGGCGTGCGTGTGCGTTTTTCCTCCACCACTTTTCCGTCGGACAACACCAGTTTCTTCGGCTTGAAAATTTTATCGTATATTCCCATCAGGCTTCCTCCACCTCATCCGGTATCTTTCCGGCATAGATCATGTTTAACACATCCTCTGTCACATCCGCGGAAGGTCCGTCATAGACGATCTTTCCGGCGCGGATACCGATGATCCGGTCCGCATAGGCAAGCGCCAGTTCTACATGGTGAATATTGATCAAAATGGTAATGTTCATCTCCT
>OQVL01003210.1_pt1 | contig 9998 bp, 8 predicted proteins | sample 1691501 | NCBI WGS metagenome assembly OQVL01 (sample SAMN03418253, study PRJEB22391) | human gut metagenome | biome: human-gut; feature: organic feature; material: feces | host: Homo sapiens | place: Tanzania | collected 2013-01
GTTTTCCTTCCTGCTGGATCTCAAACCGTACATTCCCGCGGCGGATTGTTTCCCTGGTTCGAAGGCGGGCTGGCGGGATGAAGCGGACGCCTCCGAGGTGCCGGTGAATTTTGAACCGGCAGCCGAAACGAAAATAGCGTATATTGAGCAGATCAGCGGTCTGAACCTGGAAAATTTCTGCCGGGTTCAGCTGGCACATCATCCGGAGTCGTCCGAACGGAAACGGGTGGAACGTCTGCCGGACGGCAGGTACAGCATCGGATGTCGGACCTGGCGGGTGGTTTATGAATTGGGAACGGACGGGGTCCGGGTGCTGGATGTGGTGTCGCATTACCGTGTGGACGAACTGGCGGCAGGTGCGCCGGATCAATACGGCGACAAGGATTGTCACCGGAGTTTTGCGGAGAGATTCAAAGATGAGACCTGAGATCCTGCTGGCGGAGCCGCGCGGATTCTGTGCGGGTGTGGAACGTGCTTTGCGGAAAGTGGAGGAGGCTTTGCGCGAAGGTCCGTTTCCCGTGTACGTGCTGCATGAAATTGTGCATAACGAAACGGTGGTGGAGTCTCTGCGCCGCCGCGGAGTGATTTTCATTGATGAACCTGCCGAAGCGCAGGGCGGCACCCTGATTTTCAGCGCACACGGAGTCAGCCGGGCGGTGGAGAAGGAATCGGCGGAGTTGGGAATCCGGGTGGTGGATGCGACTTGTCCGATTGTGAAATCGCTGCATCGCCGGATGGAGGAATATGCGGCGTCGGGACGGGAGATTCTGCTGTTCGGGCGGAACGGACATCGCGAAGTGGAAGGACTGCTGGGCCGGGTGAATGTGCCGGTAACGGTGCTGGAATCGGATGCGGATCTGGATTGTTTTCTGAAAACGGCGGACCGGAGGAAAAAATATGCGTGTCTGTCGCAGACAACGCTGAATGCGGAAGATGTGGAACGCATGGGGAAGCGTCTGCGGGCGGAACTGCCGGACGTGGAAGTGGCGGCGGAAGTCTGCTTTGCCACGCGGGACCGTCAGAACGCGGTGCGGAAACTGGCGGAGAAGTGTCCGGTGATTCTGGTGGTGGGATCGGCGAAGAGTTCCAATACGAAACGTCTTTACGAAACGGCGCGGGAATGCGGCTGCCGGGCGTATCTGCTGCCGGACGCATCTGTGCTGAATCCGGACTGGGTGGAAGGTGCATCCCGGATCGGGATCACATCGGGAGCGTCTGCGCCGGAAAGACTGGTGCGGGAACTGGTTGTCCGCCTTTCGGAGCCGTGATGGATTTTTTCAGAATATGATCCGCGAAAGATATTTTTTCACTTGAATTTTGCTATCACAGGGAATACATTGCATTATGTTAGTTTTAACATTTATCCTTGAACAAACCAGAAGGGATGAGAGAGCATGAAAATTGAAGATTTGCCCGTCGGCAGTGCGCCGAAGCCGTTGGAATATCCGCATTTTCCGACCCGCTGGCAGGCGCTGGTGTGGCGCTGCTGGGGGCTGATTCCGGCAGCGCATCTGGGGAAGGTGCTGGGATGTTCCGAAGCGGAGATCCGTTCCGCCGCGGAAGCGATGGGGCTGAATCCGCAGGAACCGGTCAATCCGAAATGGCGGACGCATGGTTATCTGACTCTGATCCGCGCCTGCTGGCAGCTGCTGCCGTACAGCCAGCTGCTGGAATTGCTGGACTGGACGCCGGAAAAGCTGGCGTACACGCTCAAAGAGGAAGATTTTTTCTGGACCAAACAGGGAAAGCTCAAGCCGGACTGTCAGGAACTGCATTATGAAAAACTTACGCTGGAACAGGCAAAAGCGACGGCGACGCTGAAAGACACTCTGCGCCGCTATTTTCCGGCGGATCAGATGGCGTATCTGGATGCCCCGTTTGCGTTTTCCGAACGTTTTGCGGCGCGACCCCCGATGCCGGGCAAAGATAAGTTCGAGTTCAACTTCATTCATTCCTATTCCGCGAGCTGCGGCGATGTGCTGGGCAATGCGGAAACGCTGGATCCCGTTCCGGAAAACCTGCTGGCACAGTATGCGTCCATGGGGATCAAGGGCGTCTGGATGCACGCGCTGCTGTATCTGCTCTGCCCGATTCCCGGAGCGGAGGAATATTCCGAAGGACACGAAAAGCGGATGGCGAATCTGAAACGGATTGTGGACCGCTGTGCGAAGTATGGAATCAAAGTGTATCTGTATCTGAATGAACCGCGCTGCATGCCGGAACCGTTCTACCGGAAGAAGCCGCACTGGGCGGGTTTTGAAGTGTCGTCGCTGCATACGCATACGGTCTGCACGACTCATACGCCGGAACCGCTGGAATGGCTGGAAGGCGCAATGAAGAAACTGTTCACGGACGCCGGAGGGCTGGGCGGCGTGTTCTGCATCACCATGTCGGAAAACCCGACGAACTGTCATTATGCGACCAGCCACACGAAATGTCCGTACTGCAAAGATGTTCCGCCGGAAAAAATTCTTGCCGGCGTGGTTGCGGCGATGGAACGCGGAATGCACGCGGCGGACCCGGAAGCGAAGATGATCGCGTATGACTGGGGCTGGCGCCGGGAGCTGGAAGACCGCGACAATGTGCCGTTCAAAAAATGCGTGCTGGATCTGCTGCCGAAAAGTGTTTATGTGGTCAGCGTCAGCGAATGGGGCAAGTGGACGCATATCGGCGGCGTGGAGCAGTATCTGGTGGATTATTCCATATCGCAGGTCGGACCGAGCGAAGAAACCAGCGAGACCTGGAAACATGCACAGGAAACCGGTCTGAATGTGGCGGCGAAAGTGCAGATCAACAATTCCTGGGAACTTTCCGCCGTGCCGTATATCCCGGTGCCGTACCTGATCGAAGAACATCTGGACAATCTGAAGAAGGCGGGCGTGAAGGGGCTTATGCTGAGCTGGACGCTGGGCGGCTTCCCCGGCGGCAACCTGGATCTGCTGACCATGTCCCCGGAAGAGATCGCCGCTTCGAAATATCATCCGTCACTGGCGGAAAAAGTCTGTACGGCGTGGAAACAGTTCAGTACGGCGTTCCGGCAGTTCCCCTTCAATGTGCAGGTGATTTACACTGCGCCGGTGAACTACGGACCGATGAATCTGCTGCATCTGGAAAAGACTGGAGCGAAGGCGTCCATGATCGGGTTCCCGTACGATGACCTGAAAACCTGGTGCGGCGTGTATCCGGCGAATGTGCTGGAAAACCAGTTCCGGCTGGTGTCCGAAGGCTGGAAACAGGGTCTGGAAACCCTGGAGCTGGCGTCATCGGAAGTGCAGGAAAACGAACGTGCGGAATTTGAAGAACTGCGCACAATTGCCGAAGCGGCATACTGTCATCTCCACAGTACTTATCTGCAGATCTGCTTTGTTCAGGCGCGCGACAACGGATTTGACCGCGCCCGGATGAAGGCTTGCGCGGAGGATGAACTCCGTCTGGCGCAGCGGCTGCATGAGATTGTCCGTCGTGATTCCCGTATCGGATTCGAGGCGAGCAATCACTATTATTACACGCTGAATGATCTGCGTGAGAAGGTGATTTCCTGCGTTCAGATACTGGAAAAACTCTGAACGGGCAATGACGTGGTCACTTGTCAACGCAAACGCACGGAGCGGAAAAAAGCCGTGCGTTCTGTTTGACAAGCGGCCGGATCATTCCCGGCATGGCGCGGTTGTCACGAACCCCGGTGTTCAGGGGAAAATCAAGAATTCTTTTTTCTGTATTCCGAGGGGGAAAGCCCGTAACATTGCCGGAAAGCAGAGGAAAAATAAAGCTGGTTCTGAAAACCGATCTGCTCTGTGATTTCCTTGATGCTCAGCGAGGTGCTCGTCAGCAGCCGGCAGGCCCGGATCATCCGCTGTTTTCGCAGATACTGGCTGGGAGTTATTCTGAAATCTTTCTGAAAGCGGAGGTTGAATGTCGGCAAACTCATTTTGAACTCCGCGGCAATCTGGCTGATACTGACTTTCTCATTGATGCGCTGATCCAGACAAGCCTGTATTTCGCTGCTTTCCTTGACGCGGAGACAGGGGGCATTGGCGTTTGCGACCCAGTTCAGCAGCTCAAAAGTGATTCCTGAGATACACTCGCAGCTTTTCTGGGAAACAGGACGCCGCAGTTCCCTTTTCAATCGTGCAAGGATTTCCGCCAGACGCTTTGAATCAGGAAGATGGATATAATTCACCTGATCCAGATGCAGCAGGCGAAGCGTCTCTTCCATAATTCTTCCGTTCAGTATGATCCCGTATTTCCGGCAGATTTGACCGGGCAGATACAAAAGACCGTTCTTCTGTCCGTGATGCAGCAAAGCAAGATCCCCCGCTTCCAGGATATATCCCGCATTGCCGCAGAGGACATGCAATTTCCCTTCCAGCACATATTCGAGGGAAAGAAACTTTTGCCGGTGCCTGCTCTGAAAAAAATACTTGTTCAGAAAACTTCTGCTCACGTAACGGCAATAAAGAGGCTGTTTCAGCAGAAGAGGATGATCGCTTGAGGTGATGTGGGTTACAGTCTCAGCACCTGCATCATAGATCATGGATTGCTCGTTTGCTTTAAGGCGTCTCGCCTTCTGTTTTAGAAAGATCGAAAGGTCTTCTATGATCTGCATTTTTTATGATTCCTGATATGTTTTTATCCTTTTATATATAAAAATAATACTCTTCCATACTTTTTTCAAGCGGATTATTATATAATTATGAAAAAGAAGTCCGCATGAAATTTTATGCGGTCTGAATCCGTGAAAACAATTCAAAGCAGAGGAAAAAATACTGAAAGGAACCAGAGGATATCAGAAAATGCGTGATGGCAAAGCGGAAAATTCACATTGCAGGAAAGGCCGTACCTGTTGTTCCTTCCCGTATTTTTGTGATGTGTTCAGCCGGTGTGTCCTGAACTGATTCCTGCACCTGGAGGTGTGAACATGGAGTAGCAGAGATTCAGCATTTTCAGAAAAAAGAAAAAAGGGTTTTCCGCGTTGAGTTTCAACAGAATCGACAACAGAATTGAATCCGTGCGATCGGGGAGGACGGGGATTCCGGATTCAGCATATAAAGAAAGGACAAAGACATGAAAAATCATTTTTACAAAATCCGTTATTTCACCTTGGTGGAACTCCTCATCGTGATTGCGATCATCGCGATTCTTGCCGCCATGCTTCTGCCGGCATTGAATGCGGCACGGGAAAAAGCGCGGGATATTTCCTGCAAGGGAAAGCTGAAACAGACCGGGATGGTTTGGCTGAATTATGCCACGGACAATGGCGACAATTTACTGGCGTGGAAAGATAAAGGACAAACGCTCAATGGAAGCGCCATCGGCGAACAGTACTGGGCCGAACGCCTTTACGTTCTCGGTTATCAGGGAATATATAAAGCCACTCCGAAAAGTTCAATCCTGACATGCCCGTCAGATGCAAAACCGTATGAACTTTATCAGTATCACCCTGTCCCGCTCAGCTATGGATACAATTGTCTTCTCGGAAATTCTTCATCCACCCTGGGAAGCGAGCACCAACAGCAATGGCGCTGGCGGAAACTTGCCCAAAACAACAAAACGTCTTCCTCGATTGTGCTTATCGATCATTGGTACAAGAATAAGATCGGGGCAGTGCCCCACCAGGATCATCTGGTTTTCGCAGGTCAGTGGTATGCCAGTTTCGACTGGCGCGAAGACATGAAAAACAATATTCGCTATACACATTCAAACCACATCAATACCCTGTACGGCGACGGTCATGTCGCTCCCGTCAGCAGTATTGAGTATAACGCAACTCACAATGACCTCGGCGTATGGGCCGCCGGCGATCTGCGCATTTATTGAAAGGATTTTACAAAATGAAAAAACAAAGACTCATGACATTGCTTGCCGCAGTACTTTTCTTTTCCTTCTCTGTTTCCGGACAGGAGGCAAAACACAAAAAACTGGTCGGGTTCGATCATTCCACCCCGACTCCTCAGTTTCTGAAAACAAATGTTTCTGAAATGGAAAAAAACGCCCCGTATGACGGTATCGGAATCCGGGTGTCTGCCACCGGAAACTTCAACGGGAAAACCATGAATTGTTCCGGATGGACTGTCTGCACCAGAATCCCCTGGAAATATGAATGGTTCCTTGATTCGGTCAGAACCTTGCAGGAGATCAAATTCAAAAAATTCAAATACAATTTTCTGCGCACGTCGGTTCATCCCGGCGACCTTTCCCTGTTTGCCGATGCGGACTGGGCTGCCGCAGGCAATAATTTCGCCATCCTGTCAAAGGTCGCAAAAGAAGGCGGGTTGAAAGGACTCTTCTTCGACATTGAAGATTATGCGAATTCTCTGTTTGCCTACAAGGCGGAACGTTATCCGGGAAAATCACTCGAAGACGCGAAGAGGATGATGCGGAAACGGGGGCGGGAAATAGGGAATGCCATTTTCCGCGCATACCCGGATATCGTGCTGTTATGCCCGTTCGGGCTCTCCATCAACCGGATCATTGCGGAAGCGCCGAATCTGGAGACGAAAGACGCCTGGGCAAACACCTACATCCTTTTCCCGGCATTCTTTAACGGGATGCTCGACGTTCTCCCCGCAACAGCCGTAATCGTGGACGGGCAGGAGGGGGCGGGATATTATGCGGATTTCGAGCTGACCCGGAGAATTCATTATAAATTGTCGCTGCGTCTGGTCCAGCCGGAAAATATGGAAAAATACAAAAAACAGGTCCGGTGCGGAGTCGGCTTATATCTGGATCCTCATTTCCACCCGGATACGACGAAGGAAACGAACCGGTATTTTATGGCCTTGGACCCGGAAAACAAAAACCGTCTTGCCGTTTTCCGCAACAATCTGGAACAGGCATTTGCAACCTCGGAGGAATATGTCTGGACATGGGGTGAAGGAGCTGCCTGGTGGAGAGAGACGGCTCCAGGGAAAAAGATGCCCCTGTGGGAGGATTTCTGTCCCGGCGTGACCGCGGCGACAGAGGAAATCCGCTTGAAACATTGATTTTTCCGGACAAGCCGCAAGCGCAGAGAAGAATTTTTGCAGAAAATGATTTGCAAAAATTCTTTCTGCGTGTTATATTAACGGGCTTTCCTTCTGGTTTGGAAAGCATTTGTCCCGAAACAAGAACAAAAAACAATGAGATCGGAGTTGGCTGAAACATGGGAAGAGCCAAATGTGTAGCAGTGGTCGGCGTTACCGGCGCCGTCGGTCTGGAAATGCTGGAAACACTCGAAAAGCGTAATTTTCCGGTGTCTTCCATAAAACTTCTGGCGTCCGCGCGTTCCGCCGGACGGAAAATGAAATTCAAAGGCGAAGAGATCACTGTGGAAGAACTGACTGAAGACTCCTTCAAAGGCGTCGATTATGCTCTGTTCAGCGCGGGCGGCTCCATCTCTGAAGCCTACGCTCAGGCGTGTGTGGACAGCGGAGCGGTGATGATCGACAATTCCAGCGCGTTCCGTATGGTTGACACCGTGCCGCTGGTGATTCCGGAAATCAACCCGGAAGATGCGTTCAAGCATCAGGGCATCATCGCCAATCCGAACTGCACGACGGCGATCATGGCTGTGGCGGTTTACCCGCTGCATGTGGCGAAGAAGGTCAAACGCCTGATCTGCTCCACTTACCAGGCTGCCAGCGGCGGCGGCGCACCTGCCATGCAGGAACTGATTGACCAGACCCGTGCCGTTCTCGACGGCAAGCCGGTTGAAGTCAAAGTCATGGCGCAGCAGATCGCGTTCAACCTGTTCCCGCATATCGACGTTTTCAAGGAAAACGGCTATACCAAGGAAGAAATGAAGATGGTCAACGAGACCCGCAAAATCATGCACGCTCCGGAAATGCAGATTACCTGCACCTCGGTTCGTGTTCCGGTTCTCCGCGCGCATTCCGAATCGATCAATCTCGAATTCGAAGATGAAATCACTCCGGATGAAGCCCGTGCGATCATCTCCAAAGCGCCGGGTGTGGTGCTGTGCGACGATCCCGCGAACAAAGTGTATCCGATGCCGATCAACGCCACCGGCAAATATGATGTGCTGGTCGGACGCATCCGTCAGGACATTTCCCGCAATGACAAGCGCGGACTGGATCTGTTTGTCAGCGGCGACCAGCTGCTCAAAGGCGCGGCTCTGAACGCCGTTCAGATTGCCGAAGTTCTGAACCGCTGAGCCGGTTTTCAGAATGATTTCTCAACGCTCCGGTGAATTTTCCGGGGCGTTTTTCATTTATCCGAACCCATAGAAAGAAGACAGCCATGATTTATGTGATTGCTTCATCCGAACTGAAAGACGGCTGCAAAGCCCGTTTCGCTGAAATTGCCAAAGCCAACATTCCGAATGTGCTGGCGGAAGAGGGCTGCATCTCCTACGTGCTGAACGAAGATATTGATGCCGGACTGCCTGCCCAGAAAGAAGTTCGCGCCAATGTCGTTACTTTTGTGGAGTGCTGGGAAAGTCTGGAACATCTGCATCGTCACTTGCAGGCTCCGCACATGAAGGCATTTGCGGAAAAAGTCCGGGAGCTGCGCAATTCCTCCGCTTTGAACGTGGTGACCCCGGTCTGAGCGTCTGAAGGTTTTTTTATGGAAATCCGTCCTGAACAGCATCTGTATGCAGGCCGGATTTTTTATTTTTGGGAAAAAGAATGACCGGCGTGGAAGGGAAGCGAATGATGACAGAACCGAGTGACACCAGTTTTGAACGTTACCGGATATGGCCGGATTTGAATCTGTCTGTCATGTCGATTGTGCATACAGAGGAAAATCTGCCGCCGGTGCATAATCATGATTTTTATGAACTGGTGCTGGTGCGTGAAGGAAATGCGCTTCACTTCATGAACGGAGAATCCGTGCCGATCCGCGCCGGTGATCTGCTGCTGGTTCCGCCGAAGAAAAAGCACGGCTACGTTCAGCCGAAACATCTGGGAATCTGCAATCTGCTGTTCGGCACGGATATTTTTGAATCCTTCCGCAGTGATCTTGCGCCGCTGCCGGCATTCCAGCTGCTGTTTCAGGTGCAGCCGTGTCTGGAATCGGAAATGCGCCAGAAATCCGGACTGCTTTCTCTGGGGGGAGAGGCTTTTGAGCCTGCGCTGGCGTTGTCCCGGCAGATCGAGGATGAAATTCACCGCAATCAGCCGGGCGGACGGATTCTGACCTTGGGATTGTTTCTGACTTTTCTGACTCATTGTCTGCGTCATGCCCGATTGTCGGGGAACGGCGGCTGCGGAAATTATGCCGGAGCGATCAGCGGTTTGCTGGCGGAGCTGGATCATCACCCGGAAAAAGACTGGAGCCTGGAGCTTATGGCGCATAAAGCGGGAATGTCGCTGACGAATTTCCGCCTTCATTTCCGGAATCTGACAGGTCAGGCGCCCGGAGCTTATTTATTGACCTTGCGGCTGAAGAAAGCAGCCTCATTGCTGCGGGTAACGCATTTATCCATCGGAGAGATTGCCTATCGGACGGGATTTCACGATGCCAATTATTTCACGCGTCAATTCTGCCGTTTTTACGGTCAGCCTCCCCGTTCATACCGGAAATGATAAGTCCGGCAATTGACATTGTCTGCGGGAGATATGACGCATTTCAGTCAAACAGAAGGTCAGAGCCTAAATCCGCAGATGTAAATCTGTAACAGCCATTCCCCAGCGATACCGTGCGTCCGTAACTTGATTTCAAACTGCGGTTCCCCGGAATGTACAGAACCGCTTCCGCATTTCCGCCGCCGGAACCGACAACCGCAACACACAATTTCCCGTTTTCACGCAACCATGCCCGCGCATGGACTTTTGCTTTTCCGCTGTTTTCCACCCGGATTTCCGGCGCGGTTTCTGTGCTGAGCAGATACGGTTCCATATTTTTCAAGGTCATCGCCGCGGCTTTGAGCTTTTTCCAGGTTTGTTCCGGATAATCTGCCAATCCTTTTGCCGCATAGTTTTCCATGATTTTCTTTTCCCAGGGAAATGGAAAATTGAAGAAACAGAATCCGGTGGCTCCTTCAATGGCGGCGAGCA
>OQVL01003211.1_pt1 | contig 9993 bp, 6 predicted proteins | sample 1691501 | NCBI WGS metagenome assembly OQVL01 (sample SAMN03418253, study PRJEB22391) | human gut metagenome | biome: human-gut; feature: organic feature; material: feces | host: Homo sapiens | place: Tanzania | collected 2013-01
ACAGCATCTGCACCTGTTTTGGCACCGTAACCTGTGCCGATAACCGGGTCGCGGAAACGGGCAACCACTGCCCCTGACGACGCTGCATAAACTGATAGCCAGGCGCGTCGATTAGCACACCGAGTGTCTGCCCTTCAATCACTGCCCTGTCCTTAAACTGCGCAAAGCGAGTCAGAAAATCCTGTGCCGCTTTTTTCGCGGGCGGTTCAGAATCGGTCGCAAACGTCTGTACCACGCCCGAACTGGCAAGGCCGATAAGGAAAATCACCAACATGATTTCCAGAAGTGTGAATCCGCGTTCAGGCACTGCTTACTGAAACTCCTGCAAATTCCAGTTACCGATATCTGCGCCAGCGCCTTCCCCGTTTTCCTGACCATCCGCCCCCAGGGTATAAACATCAAACAGCCCTTTTTCACCCGGGCTGAGATACTGATAATCATTGCCCCACGGATCCTTTGGCAGTCGTTTAATGTATCCACCAGTACGGTAGTTGCGGGCGTCCGCCATATTGGCTGGCTGCTGGATCAGCGCCTCAAGCCCCTGTTCGGTAGTTGGATAACGCCCGTTATCCAGTCGGTACATATCCAGTGCGTTTTCCAGCGCCACGATATCGCTGATGGCTTTTTGCCGATCCGCTTTCTCTTTATTGCCCAACAGGTTAGGCACCACCAGACTTGCCAGGACGCCAAGAATAACAATCACCACCATCACTTCCAGCAGGGTAAAACCTGCCCGTGGTTTTTGTGTGCGGGATAACGAATTCATGTGATAACTCCGTAAATTACATTCCAACCATATTGTTCAGTTGCAGCATCGGCTCGAGGATGGCGATGACGATAAACAGCACCACGCCCGCCATCATCACCACCAGCGCCGGCTCAAACAGCCCCAACGCCAGCCCCACCTGGGTATCAAATTCCCGCTCCTGGTTAACTGCGGCCTGTTCAAGCATGGTTTCCAGTTCGCCGCTCTGTTCGCCGGAGGCGATCATGTACAGCATCATCGGGGGGAACAGGCGCAACTCCGCCAGCGCAGCGCGCAGACTGCTTCCTTCGCGGACGCGATCTGCCGCCAACAGCAGTTGTTGCTCGACATAGCGATTTGCCGACACGGCGGCAGCGGTCTGAATGCCTTCCAGTAGCGGAACACTGCTGGCGGTGAGGATGCTTAACGTGCGGGAAAAACGCGCCGTATTCAGTCCGCGCGCAACACGCCCTATCACGGGCAGGCGCAGCAAGGTTTTATCCCAGCGCAGGCGCATCGCAGGATTTTTAAGTAGCCGTTGCCCCAGCACCAGAAGCCCCAGCAAACCCGCCAGCCAGTAAACGCCGCTGGCCTGCAACGCATCGCTCATGGCAATAAGCGTGCGGGTGGAGACGGGCAGCGCGTGTCCGAGATGATCAAACTGTTCGATGATTTTCGGTACTACCGCCGTCAGCAAAATAGTGACCACGCCCGTTGCCACCACCAGCAGAACCAGCGGATAGAGCATGGCCTGCAATAGACGTGATTTCAGGCGCTGTCGCTGTTCGGTGTAATCTGCCAGGCGATTAAGCACCACGTCGAGATGCCCGGATTTTTCTCCGGCAGCAACCATCGAACAAAACAGAGAATCAAAGACGCGGGGATGTTCGCGCAGGCTGTCCGACAGGGTGTAACCTTCCTGAATCCGGCTGCGCAGCGCCATTCCGAGGCTTTTTACATGCAGTTTTTCACTTTGCTCACTGACCGCCTGTAAGCAGGTTTCCAGCGGCATTGCTGCCTGTACCAGCGTTGCCAGTTGGCGCGTGAACAGCGCAAGATCTGCCGCCGCCACGCGACGATGTGCGTGCCGCCGACGCTGCAACATCCCCCCTGACGAAGTATTCATCCGGGCTTCAATATGCACGGGGATAAGCTCTTTACCGCGCAACAACTGGCGGGCATGACGCGCGGAATCCGCCTCAATCATACCTTTGGTTTTGCGACCATTACGCTCCAGCGCCTGATAGTAAAACAGTGCCATTACGCCTCCATGGTTACCCGCAGAACTTCATCGAGAGAGGTTTCTCCGGCGAGCACTTTCTCAATGCCGTTGCTGCGGATACCCGCAGAGTGTTGTCGGACATAACGTTCCAGCTCCAGCTCCCCGGCCTGACGGTGGATCAAATCACGCAATGTGGCATCCACCACGATCAGCTCATGGATGGCAGTCCGTCCGCGAAAACCTTTGTGATTACAGGCGGGACAGCCCTGTGGATGGTACAGAGTGACGGTACGGGCGTCGGTAATTCCCAGCAGGCGTTTTTCTTCGTCAGTGGCTGGTGCGGGCTGGCGGCAGTCGGGACACAGCGTGCGAACCAGTCGCTGCGCCATCACGCCCGTCAGACTGGAAGAGAGCAGGAAAGGCTCCACGCCCATATCCTGCAAACGTGTGATCGCCCCCACCGCTGTGTTGGTATGCAGCGTGGAAAGGACCAGGTGTCCGGTAAGTGAAGCCTGGACGGCGATTTCTGCGGTTTCGGTATCGCGGATTTCACCGACCATCACCACATCCGGGTCCTGACGCAAAATCGCGCGCAGCCCACGGGCAAAGGTCATGCCGACGCGGGTGTTAACCTGCGTCTGACCGATCCCTTCAATCATGTATTCGATGGGATCTTCAACCGTGAGAATGTTGCGCGAATGGTTGTTCAGCTCCTGCAATCCGGCGTACAGCGTGGTGCTTTTGCCGGAACCCGTCGGCCCCGTCACCAGAAAGATGCCGTGCGGTTTGTGTAACAGCTGGCGCAACTGCGCGGTCAGTTGCTGGCTAAGCCCCAGACGCTCCAGCGTCAGGCGGGCCTGGTTTTTGTCCAGCAGTCGCAGCACCACGCGCTCGCCCCAGGCGGATGGCATGGTGGAGACACGCACGTCAATCGCCCGACCGCCCAGCAGCAGCGCAATACGGCCATCCTGCGGTACGCGCTTTTCGGCAATATCCAGCCGCGCCATCACCTTGATACGCGATACCAGCAGCGAGGCCAGTTTGCGCCCCGGGCGCAGCATTTCATGTAATGTGCCGTCAACGCGAAAACGGATCACCAGACTCTTTTCAAACGTCTCGATGTGGATATCCGAAGCGCCTTCTTTAATCGCCTCTGCCAGCATGGCGTTGATCAGTTTGATGATTGGCGCGTCGTCGTCGCTTTCCAGCAGATCTTCCGTTTCCGGCAGTTCTTCCGCGAGAGTAAAAAAGTCCTCAGCAGAACCGAGATCTTCCATCAGCTGGCGGGCCTCGGAAGAGTCCCGCTGCCAGACCGCATTCAGCCGCTGTTCAAATTCGGCCCCGTCGATTTGCCGCAGCGTAAAGGGCGCGTTCAGCCCCCGCTGCAGCTCCTGCAAAACAGAGAGCGACAACGGATGAACGTGGAGGATCTCCAGCGACGCTTCGCACCATGCCACCAGGCTAAACCGACGGCTGAAACTGTAGGGCAGACGCACGGTGTTGACGGTGGTTTCCTGTGCTACAGGCACCATTAACGCGTTCTCCCGGCATTGAGGAATGCGCGGACTTCCGGCGGTAAGGCCTGGTTTTGCGCTGGCAGTACCGGCTGTGCGGTGTGCGGCATCAGGCTTAAGCCTTGCTCATCGCGATAGATCTGTTCGGCGCGCATATAGTTATATTTGCGCTGCGACACACCGTCTGCCGCCATACCGTCACGCAGAATGGTCGGGCGGATAAACACCATCAGGTTACGTTTTTCTTTTTTATCCGCCGTCGATTTAAACAGGTTACCAATCAATGGGATATCGCCCAGCAGCGGCACTTTCGCCACGCTTTCTCCCGCCTGGTCGTCCATCAGACCGCCAAGCACAATCAGCTCACCATCGTTAGCCAGCACGGTGGTTTTCAGTTTGCGCTCGCCAAACACCACGTCGAGGCTGGTCTGTCCTTCCACCTTCGAGACTTCCTGCTCAATCACCATCTGTACCGCGTTACCTTCGTTAATCTGCGGCGTGACTTTCAGCATGATGCCGACTTTTTTCCTTTCTACTGTATTGAAAGGATTGCTGTTATTGGAGCCAACGGTAGAGCCGGTTAATACCGGAACATCCTGGCCTACCATGAAGAAGGCTTCCTGGTTGTCCAGCGTGGTGATGCTCGGCGTGGAGAGTACGTTAGAACTGGAGTCGTTTTTAACCGCCTGCACCAGCGCCATCCAGTCGCCTTTCACCACGCCAACCGCCGTACCGCTGAATCCAGAAAGAAGCTGGGCGAGTGTGGAGAGATCGCCGTTGGTATCCGGATTAATGGTGGTAGCGCCGTTTTCACTGATCACCGTGGAGCCTTTCTGCGGTTTCGCCTGAGAAATGGCTGCCCCCAGCGTGCCAATAGGGATCTGCGTACCGTTAGCAAACTGCATTAATCCGGCATCTTTCGACGCCCACTGCACGCCGAAGTTGATATTACTGCCTTCGGCAACTTCCACGATCAACGCCTCGACATGCACCTGAGCACGGCGAATATCCAGTTGTTCAATCACGCTTTGCAGCGACTGCATGATGTCCTGCGGCGCGGTTACAATCAGGGCATTACTGTGTTTGCTGGCGGCGATGGAGACAACCTCACGCCCGCTACCGACCGTGCCTTCCGCCTCTTCTTTAGCCGCCGTGAGCGTGCCGCTGACCTGCTTCAGCACATCGACCAGATCTTCGGCTTTGCTGTATTTGAGATAGAAAACCTGGCTGTTGCCGCTGCGTTCCATTTCTGAGTCCAGCCGACGGATCAGGCGGCGCATTTTGTCCCGCGTGGCCGGGTCACCACTGACAATCACACTGTTGGTGCGTTCGTCGGCGACAATTTGAGATTTCAGTGTTGCTGGTTGGTTCTCGCCGCTGTTTTTAGTCAGGCTTTCCAGCACGCGGGCAATTTCCGAAGCTGAGGCGTTATCCAGCGGGATCACCTCTTCAGTGCGGTTTCCCGCATGATCCACGCGCTGGATCACCTCCGTCAGACGCTCCACGACTGAGGCGCGTCCGGTGAGCATAATCACGTTGGAGGGATCGTAATTAACAACGTTGCCTGAGCCTGCGCTGTCGATCATCTGGCGCAAAATCGGCGCCAGCTCGCGTACCGACACATTGCGTACCGGCACTACTTTGGTAACCATTTCATCGCCCGCGTAGTTGTCGCTGCCTTCACCGACCAGCGGCAGCGGCTCGACTTTCGCGGCGCTGGATTTCACCACCTTCAGCACGTCGTTTTCCATCGGTACGACGGCATACCCCTGTGCTTCCAGCAGGTTAAGGAATAGCTGGTAATACTGACGTTCATTGAGCGGGGTCATGGTGCGAATACTCACTTTCCCCTGAACGCCCGGCCCCATAATGATGGTCTTATTAAGGTTAGCGCCGACGGTTTCGATGAACGATTTCAGGTCGGTATCTTTAAAATTAGCGGTGAAAGTGGCTTCTTCCGCCCAGACCGGTGAACTGCATAATGCCGCTGCCAGCACCAGCGGCAGTAAACGCTTTTTTGTTTTGAGGCCAGTTGTCTTCTTACGCCAGACCGACAACGTAATATCACGCCAAAACACGATGAATGATTCTCCTGGATTAAATGCGGTTAGCGCAGCGCGATGGAAATGTCGTGGCGCGCACCCTTGCGTAAAACCGTAAGTTGAATGGAATCCATTGAAGGTAACTGCCGCATCAGAGCAATCATTGCTCGTGGATCAGTGAAATCCTGCTGATTTAGCGCAATGGCGATATCGCCTTCCTTGAAACCGCTGGCATCGAACAGAGAACGATCTGCCCCCGGCTTCACTGCATAACCGACAATCCCCTCCTTACGCACAGGCGTAAGCTGGATATAGTTAAAAATTTTCTGCGGATCTTTCGCCAGTGCCTGACGCACGGCAGTCGGGATCTCAACTGGCGCACTGACAGCAGGCTCAGCAACAGCTTGCTTTGCTTCGTCACTGACGGCTTTTTTGTTGGTCACAGCAACAGTGGAACGTTCCTCTTCTGCCAGACTCAGACGCTCTATTTTTCCCTGATAACGCAGCATCACATGGTCGCGGTTGATTTCCTCAATCACCGCGTTGTGAGAGCCAAGCGTTTCACCCTGCAAATAGACCTGCTGTTTACCGCCTTCTTCAATAACCGCGCCGGGTCTGGCACCAAAGGCGATCCCACGCAGCACCACATTAAGACGCGTTTCTGCCACAGGCACAGGTTCGGGTTGTTTTACCTGCGCGGCGACAGGCTGATATTTGCCAAACCAGTTTTGCTGGCTGATTAATTGCACGTCATTTTTATCGAACGTTTTTGCATCCGCACGGGGCGGTTTATTCGCCGATGGGGAAACAGCCGTATATTCCGCAGAAAAGGAGATATAGCGCCAGAGTGAATGCGCCATTTTTGCAGAAATAATAAGCAGCATCAGCCAGAACATCCCGCGTGCAATTTTTCGCAGATGCTCTTTGTCTGTATTAAGAGATTGTCTCTGGTTAAGAGTGTGACGAATTTTTGTCAGCCATTGAATGAGATAAATTCGTGCGTCACGAAAAACAACCCGCGCCAATTTATATCTACCCGACGTTATGCTTTGACTATTCCACAGGTGGTACGATCCAGTTTCCGCTGATACTGGTTACCTGTACGTGTATCATTAATCGTTATGCTGTAATTAATTCCCTCAGTGATCATTAATTTCACCGTCGGGTCAGCGCACATTTGTCGTTGATAGCTGGTTAAAAAGGCGTCAGGCGTCTGCGTGGTTTGTGTACCCGCTTCGCTGATAATGGTCATTTTTACCGTTGTGCCGCTACTTTGCGCCAGCACTAAGGTATATCCCGCAGATTTAATCGGCAGGTTTTGGCTGATATTTTGCGCCTGTTTTTTCGCCAGTAAACTGGCATTTTCATTATGGCTGGCACAGCCACTTAATAATCCTGTAACGCTCAACAATAGCGATATTAATACCCTCCCTGGCATTTGTTTTATCGACATGGTAAATAATCTCTAAGGTTATTAATAAGAGTTAAAATGTCACTTTGATAATGACGTGGTTATCATTAAAACAATGCCTGTAGATAAAGTGTTGCTATACCGCCCAGACTTAAACACGGTCCAAAAGGCAGTGTGGTTGATCCTCTTTTTGTAATAACGGCATATATCAGGCCGCAGCATGAGGCGATTAAAGCAACATTGGGCAGCGACAATGCCCCCACCCAGCCACCTAACGCGGCGAAAAGTAATACATCGCCCATGCCTAATGCTTCTTTACGCAGAACTATTCCGGCTATCCAACGCAGAGAGTAAAAAGTGATAAATCCCACCAGGACGCCGGTGACTGCATCTTGTAGCGTGAGCGGACTCTGCTGCGCCCATGCCGCAATCAGTCCTGTCCACAATACGCCCTGAGTAAAAACATCGGGCAGCCATTGGTGATCGAGGTCGATGACGCTCGCGGCAATCAGCCAGGCGGATAATATCATCACCGCCAGCCCCCATCCACTTTCTGGCCAGACCAGACTCGCCAGCAAAAAAGCAAGTGCTGTCAATAACTCCACCAGCGGATAACGCTTGCTGATTTTCGCCTGACAGTCGCGGCAGCGCCCTTTGAGCATCAGCCAGGAGAACAGCGGAATATTGTCACGTATCCGGATGGTCTGCTGACAATGTGGGCAGTGCGAACGCGGTAGCGCAAGGCTTATTTTTGACTGCGCACTCGACATTTCACCGTGAAACTCCGCCATTTGTTGGCGCAGCATGATTGGGTAACGCCAAATCACCACATTCAAAAAACTGCCGATGATCAATCCTCCGACGGTTGCCAGGACGGGCATCGCCGTGGGGTATTGCTGAAAAACATCAAAAAGCATGGTTAAAGGTTGTTTGTTGTAACTTGCTGGATGCGGCGTAAAACGCCTTATCCGTCCTACGGGTGTCTGCCAGCGCAAATAATCGCGGCTTTCCCCGTCTGTAGGCCCGATAAGCAGGCGCATCGGGCAAATGTGTTAACCCGGTGCGCCTTATTTCATGCCGGATGCGGCGCGAGCGCCTTATCCGGCCTACGGGCTTACTCGGCAGACATCTTATGCTCGGTAACCTGATTAATGGTTTCCGGTCCCTGTTCCGGTTTCGGCAGATCGAGTGACGCGAGCGTGTTGTAAGCCGACTGGCTCACACCGCCCTCGAAGCTCATCTCGCTCGCCCCCGGCAGCTGGTAAGCATTCGCGCCCGGATTCCATTTCTTAAAGAACTCCGAAAGATCCGTCTGGGCGACCCAGGAGGCACACAGCATCAGCGTGTCCGCTGCGTTACCGTTGGATTCAGCACAGTAATTCTTGCCGCCAAACTTGTCATTGCTGACCTCATCGCCGCGTGCTTTACGATGCATCAACTGGAACAGGTTCCAGCCTTTCATCCCTTCACGCTCGCTGTAAAACTCTGGCAGAGGAGTGCCATCTGGATACCATTTCTTGATATCAAAGTTTTTCTCTGCCCATTCCTTCAGCTGTGCGTACATCAGCAGACGGTCACCCGCACCGCCGCGTGCCCATGCCTGGTTGTTGCTCTCCTCCAGATATTCCGGTGCGACGGTAATATCGTCAGCGACACGGTTCATCTTGCCGAGATAACGATCCTGCATGTACAGCGCCAGCACGTTGTTAGCGACTTCAGTTGCACCCGGTACAGTCAACGGCGTTTCTGCGGCGTTATGACCGACTTCATGCCAGATCAGCCAGTCGTTCAGCGGCGTCGTCGGCAGCGTGGTGCTGTTCGGCGAGAAGCTGCTGTTCATTACCGGATAACCCGAATGCGCATCACCGATGGAGATCTGCACATCGTTGGTGAAACGATGTTTGTGGCCCGGCAAGTTTTTATAGGTAAACATCCGGTGCTTACCGTCTTCGCTATCACGGCCGTAGAAGTCATTCATCGAGCTGGCAAAGGTATCCAGATCGTTAGCGAATTGCTCCAGTCCGCCAGTGTAATTGCTGGCATTCAGGTTCTTCTTCGGTGTGGTATAGACGAAAGCGTCTGATTCCAGCTCACCCAGCGGAGCCGGTGAGTTCAGATCGTTTTTCCATGCGCCGTCTTTATAGAACGGTGCTTTTACCACGCCAGTAAAGGTGAAGCTGGCAGATTCATTGGTAGAGCTATTGCCCTTGATATAAATCAGGCCACCGTAAGGCACCTTGAACTTCACCGTACCGCTAGCGTCCAGAGAGTACGTTTTAGTCACTCTTGGCGGACGGTTCAGCGCAACTTCATGCTTCTCACGTCCGGTCAGGTCGTCAGCCAGCGCCACGGTGACGGTCACAGGAACGTTCGCATTGGACTTAATGGTGACCTCTTTCTGAGCCGGTGCCCACAGGCCAGTTGACTGCATGTTACCTGCAAACCATTTGGTCGGATTCGAGTACAGGCTGATGGTTTCAGTAACGTTCTGTCCCTCTTCCGATACTGCTCCCGGATACTTCTCGACATCAACTTTGATGTTCAGATCCCACCAGGAACGGCCCAGCATCAGGCGTGTCAGCGGTTTTTCCATATAGTTGAGCGGGTAGCTCGGGTTCATCATGCCCGCTTTGCTGCTACCGTCACCGTAGATCATGTTGTTATCGACCAGCGATTTTTTCAGATCTGCAGAACACTTGGTGCCGCCTGCATAGGCATCATTGGCGTAGCAGTTCAGGAACTCGGTGAACGTTTTAAAGCCCAGCTCGTCATTTTTGCCTTCTTCATAACGATAGCTCGTATCGTTCCACAGCCAGACCGACATGTTCTGGTACAGACGTTCCAGATCGACGCTGCTCAGACGCTCACCTTTGCGACCATTGGTCCGGAAGTAGAGCTCATGCTGATACAGACGCTGAATGTTGGTGCCTAAATCCGCAGCCTGCACCATCGCTTTTGCAGTGTCGGCGTTAAGGCTTAGTTGCGTATACTGTGGAACATACATGCCACCAGTAACCGGAACCCCCGTGCCAGGACGATATTCCAGGCAGTTGACCTCA
>OQVL01003213.1_pt1 | contig 9990 bp, 24 predicted proteins | sample 1691501 | NCBI WGS metagenome assembly OQVL01 (sample SAMN03418253, study PRJEB22391) | human gut metagenome | biome: human-gut; feature: organic feature; material: feces | host: Homo sapiens | place: Tanzania | collected 2013-01
GATTCTTGCAGAAGATGCACTTAGTGCGGCTATTGTGAGAACATTAACTGATATGGGTGACAATAAGGTTTATATGGTTGATGCAAGGTGTTATCAAAATATCGCATCAATGATCCGTACATATCAAATTACTTGTCCCGAAGAATTTGATTATATTGCTGTTTTCAATGCGAATAGTCATGATGATTTTGAACGAGAAGAAAGAATAGCCATGATCAAAAATTTATGCCGTGCGGAAAAATCACCGGAAAACATTGGCATATTTTGTTTTCGTAACAATATCGAAACTGAATTGCATTTGCCACAACTGAATACTGCAAGCATGGCAGAGATAACGGATGCCTTAAAGAAAAATGCGGCGGAACTAAAGCAATCTCCAACCATAGTTGAGATTCAAAAATTCGTTGATACTGTAACCAAAAAGCACTAAGAATAATGGAATTGATTTTAACAGAAGGGTGCGTTTGCAATTCCCTGACGATTGATGACAAAGAAGCGAATGATTGTTCGAACAAAGAATTGGTCGACATAATCAAAAAGGTTCTTGAAAAGGAAAAAAGCAAATTCAATTTGATCAAACTTTTAGGAATGATCGTTGAAATATTTGGTGAGTACTCTACAGATGAAAGCATGATTGGAACAGACAAGTATGGTACATTAACGCAACAAGATGGTACTGATATTGTTACTGTCGGAGGAAGAGATGCCAATGGTTTCACGGAAGAAGAAATAAGGGATATAATTCTAACCATCATCGATAGCATGGATGAGAGTGGAGATGTGTCATGGGCACTTCGTGGGCTTATTCAAAACCTTGGCGAATATAAGTTCTGTTACCACTGCGATGAATGTGGAGATAATGTCGTTGAATATAAATTGAAGATATAAGAGATTATGGAAAAATTTACTTTAGAAAAATATTTGGAGAACCCGAATGTTCCGATTATTGATGAGGATGGACGTTCCGTACGGATAATGTGTGCTGACTTTAGAGGCCTGTGTAAGGGAGAACAGATCATGATTCTTGGATTAGTGGAAAGGCCCGATCGCGATGGCAAAATCTACAATAGCACGGAGGCATTCACTCGCCAAGGGGCACCTATGTTATGCACATCAAGGCAGTTGTATTTTAATTGTTAGACAAAAAATATGTACGGTATGCCTTTTCAGGGACGAGGATTTTCCCGATATACCGAGAGCTGAAGTTACAAATTCAGAATCACAGATGTTGGTGTATAAGGCATTGCCTGATTTTATTGATTGTAAAGAAGTTGAATGGGAGGAATAAAATATGAACAAAATTTTAAATCTTTTTAAAATCCTGAGGGATTGTCCTAAGGGAATGTTGTTGTGGTCACCGTTCTTGGGTGAGGTGGAGTTTATCTGTGTCAAATATGATGTAATATATAAAGATAATATAATATATGTAGATAGGGATGGTACAAAATTTGGTTTCTTTAGTGATGGAAAATATGATAGAGAGGGCGAATGTATGTTGTTTCCATCCAAAGACCAACGCGATTGGAGCAAGTTCAAAGCCCCTGTTAAAAGATTTAATCCTGAAGAATTTAAACCTTTTGATAAAGTGTTGCTATGTGCTAATGATATACGTGCATGGATACCGGGCTTTTTTGGAAGTCTTTTAAAAGATCTAGATGGTAAATATGCTGTAGTTGAACTTGGTAGTGGATATAGATGGGAAATATGTATTCCATATAATGATAAGACAAAACAATTAGCGGGAACTGCTGATGATTGCCCGGAGTTTTATAAATGGTGGGAGGAATAAATTATGACAATAGAAGAAAGGGCAGATGCTTATGTGGGGCATCCTGAAGAAATTGATGAATTTACATCAGAGACAATAAAAAGAGATGCATATATTCGTGGAGCAAAAGAGCAGAAAGCCATTGATATTGACAATGCTTGTATTATCTTATGTCGCTATGCATGTCCGCATAAAATAGACTCTAACAAATGTTTCAATACTGAGTGCGATGCTTGTGAAACATTCAGAAAAATGATGGAGAAATAAATTATGAATGATAATCTTAATCTTTGTGAAATTTTAAAGGATTGCCCGAAAGGAACCAAGTTTTGGTCTCCGATATGGGGTGATGTAGTTCTGAAAGAGATAACAGAGGGGAGCTCTATGCCTATAAAGTTAACATCGGTTTGCTCCTATCGTATAGCACTTTATCCAAATGGGAAAATGTATGATTTAGAAGAAGCAGAATGCGTACTCTTTCCATCAAAAGACCAAAGGGATTGGAGCAAATTTAAACGTCCACATAAGAGGTTTAATCCGAAAGATTTTAAGCCATTTGATAAGGTGTTAATCAAGCACAATTATGAGAGTGAACGATGGGTATGCAGCTTTTTCAGTGATATGTTGCCAAATGGAGAGGCTCATTGTTTATGCTTGGATGTTCATGAGTGCATTCCTTATAATGATGAAACCAAACACTTGGTCGGTACGACTGATGATTGTCCGGAGTTTTATAAATGGTGGGAGGAGTAGGCTATGAATGAAAATTTGAATTTGACACAAATCCTAAAGGATTGCCCAATAGGAACAAAGTTGTGGTCACCTATATGGGGTGATGTGTCTTTGGTGCAGATAAACGATATAGGCTTTTTTCCTATAGTTATAACAGCATTTGGTTTTACTAATATATCGCTTCGTTCAAATGGAAAAATGTATGACATAAAAGAAGCAGAGTGTTTACTTTTCCCGTCAAAGGACCAACGTGATTGGAGCAAGTTTAAAGTTCCCATCGAGAGATTTGAGCGGTTTAATCCTGAAGAATTTAAGCCGTTTGACAAGGTTTTGATTAAACAAAATTACGAATGTGAAAGGTGGACATGTGATTTATTCAGCCATATGTTGCCAGATGGTCAGGTATTCTGTGCTGGTTCAACTGTTTATGAGTGTATTCCATATAATGATGAAACAATGCATTTGCTTGGAACTGACGAAGATGCTCCTGAATATTATAAATGGTGGGAGGAATAGAAATGGATCTGAAAGAGGGGATTTATATTATTGGCAGCATCGGGTTGTAGTACAATACATCGGCATTAGAGAGGAAGGAGAATATATGTTCAAGACCACCAATGGCGGAATGCTCTGTTTAAAGCAAAACGAAGTGCAGACTCAAATCTCAGAAGAATAATAAATATAAAATTATAACAAGACTTGAAAAAGCCGCAGTAATGTGGGCGGACATGACTAAAAAGCAGACATTTGCTGATGACCCGCACGATTTAAAAAAGCAGCTTGCATCAAATATGACATGGAAAGGAGTTATGCTTGGTGGTGGTTGGATGCTTGAAAATGCAGTTAGATGGCTAAATGATAACACTAAAGACTTTTCTGAGAATGCGGAAGAGTTTATAAAACAATTTGAAGAAACAATGGAGGAATAAATCATGAAATTCAATATACCAAAAAAGATGACAGTCGGTGGTATCGACTACGTTATTAATATAAAAGATGTGCTGAACTATAATGAAGATTTCGGATGCTGGCGAGCAGAGGGCGTAATTGATATTGCACAAGGAATAGAAGGCAATAGATTATCAGCATCCAGAATGAGAGCAACATTTTGGCACGAGTTGACACATGCCATTCTATCTAGGATGGAGCGAAGAGATCTCAATAATGACGAATCGTTTGTAAATACGTTTTCCGCATTTTTGTCTGGGGCGGTAGATACGATGGAGGTGGAGTAATGAATACGTTTACATTTGGAAAATATAAAGGATGTTCTGTTATGAGTGTCTTAAATGAGAATCCCGCTTATGTGGAATGGTGTGTTAACCATATTGAATGGTTCACTCTTGGATGTCAAGAACAAAAAAGATTGAATGATATCACCGAAGCAATAAAGATAATATATCGCAAATATCCTTATAGTTATCCGAGAGGAGAAGGCGCAAGCAAAGTTCTGTATGAAAGAGTGCTTGAATATCTTGAAAATAAAGAAGCATTTAGAGCAAAATACAAAGGGTACCAAAAAAATTCTAATAGCACAGATTATATTGCAAGTGTGGCGCATAGTGCATATAAAGAATATGACAGGATGAGCCAACAGGAAAGGGATGAGATGGACGACATTTTTGGTGCAAATCCGATGTCTCTATTTTATTAGTTACGAAGAGTTGTTTTGAGTGGTTTTTGATAATCAAAAAAATAGCATAAAATATTAATATTTTTACAGTAAAAAAAAATGAGACAGTTTAATTTAGAAGAATACTTAAAAAATCCTAATCAAAAGATTGTTACAAGAAACGGTCGGGATGCGACGATAATCTATACTAATAAAAGAGATATAGCTGGTTATAGCATAGTTGCACTTGTGCATGAAGATAATTTTGATAATTGTGTAACATATTTGCCCGACGGAGCATGTTTGCCATCAAGACCCTCTGACAATGATTTATTTTTCGCTCCGGAAAAGAAAGAAGGTTGGGTAAATATATATACCGATGATTGCGGAGCCGCATATTCTGGACAAATTATCTATGGTGTATATGAAGATGCAGAGACTGATGGGCTGTCACTTAAAGGTTATCTATCAACAGCAAAAATAGAGTGGGAGGAATAATATGAAAAGTACAATGCTAACAGATAGTGATAAAGAACTTATTTCCCAAATTGTTTGTGATGATGAAACAGGTAATCATCTTTTAGGAAGAAAAAGGCAAGAAGGGTATTGGGAAATGAGAAAAGAAATTGTTGAAGCAGAAAACTCAGAAGCTTTGACAGAACGACAAATAGATATATTAGAATATTATAAGCAGTCTTCTGATTATGCTTATTATCAATTATTACCAGTGAAAAAAAGAATGTTTTAATATGGCTAAAATAGTAGTATGTCTTACGCGGGAAGATGGGTATGAGGGCAATTTAGCTCATACTTATATGGGGGCATGGAAAAGTGAAAATAGATTGTTTGTAAAATCTTTTATAAATAACAACGTATATTTTACATACAATGAAGAAAAAGCTAAGAATTTTATTTCAGATAAAGAATGCGATGAATGTATGGCTCAATTAATACTTCAGTATGATGTTTGGACTATTTCTATATGGGACAAAATAGCTCAATGTGTACATTACCCAAATAAAAGTTGGGACGATAATGATTATCTACAACCTTCATTTATACATAGAAAGGGAGTAGAAGACTTTTATAAAGAAAATATAAAATTTGATAGAGAAAAAGGTTGGATTAAGAAACGGGATTAAAAAATGACAATTGCAGTAGATTTTGATGGAACATGCGTAACGCATGATTTCCCTAAAGTAGGGAAAAATATCGGAGCCGAAATAGTGCTCAAGAAGCTCGCAGACAAGGGGCATAAAATCATATTATATACCATGCGGAGCCATCCGAGCGAAAAGACTGAAAGTGCGGAAGCGTCAGGAATGACTCCAACAACGAATGATTATCTGCAGGATGCAATTGATTGGTTTGAGAAGTACGACATTCCTCTGTACGGAGTTAATGACAATCCATCACAGCACTCTTGGAGCGACTCACCTAAGGTCTATGCCAACATATATATTGGCACTGCGGCGTTGGGAATACCGTTGGCATGTCAGGATATGAGCCATATGTACGACAGCTCTATGATGCGACCTTATGTCGAATGGGTTAGAGTGTCCGAACTACTGTACGAAAGTGGCATTTTGAGTTATGTTGATATGATGGATATTAAAAAGGCGTTCAATAAACGCTATTGAAAATAGGAGGAATAGTTATGAGGCCGTTTAGTTTGGATGAGTATTTGAAAAATCCCAACAGGAAAATTGTGACAGGAAAAGGAAATCCGGTGAGAATTATTTGTACTAATGCCAATAGTGCATATTGCGTTATCGGTTTAGCCTGTTTGCCGAACAAAGAAGAAGTGGCTGTTAGCTACTATGCTAATGGAACTCGTTGGCCTGAGTCTAAAGCTGAGCCTGATTTGTTCTTTGTCACGGAGAAGAAAGAAGGATGGATTAATCTATACAAAAATAGTATTAATCGCACCTACCTAAGGACCTCCGTGTTCAAGACAAAAGAAGAAGCAGAAAAATATCGTCGTGCGAATGATGGTAGTATAGCAACTATTAAAATCGAATGGGAGGAATAAGATATGCAGCCAATTTATAATGACTATGTTACCGAGGAAATGGCAAGAAAACTATTGAGCCTGAAATTTCCTTTGCATAAATACAGTGTAGGCGATTACAATGGAAAGCCGTCTTTCTTCACAGTGAGTGAGGCTGATCCAATGTGGGCAGATTCCGACAGGTTCAAAATCCCGACATATGCAGAAGTGATGGATATGCTTTACGATAAAGGATACATTATTTCAATAGAGCCGGTAGAATTATTAGACGGGCGGTACAGATATCATTTCAAAGTATATCAGGACAACGCAGAGGGAAAGGGTGACCTTATGGTTTCCGGATTAGCAGGAAGTTCAAATAACACTTTTAAAGAGACATTGCTTGATGCAATAACCTGTGTGTTATATATAATTTAGAGGCAAGAGCCAAATTAGAAAAAGATTAATATTATGAAAATTACGATTTTAAAAAAAATTAAAGAGTACTTGTTTGTGCAACATGAAACTCGCTATAGTTTCAATGTTGGAAAATTAGGCTATTGTTATCACACCAAAAATGAACGTGTTAACTTTTATGCATTAGTATTTGGCAGTTGGTTCAATAAATGGTTTCTTGAAAGTATTGAACTCATTGTATGGGCAAAAAATGGTCTTCCTCGCATCACAATAGCAGGACCTAAACATGTATTTTGGTGGTTTTTGAAAACATCAAAAGATGAAGATGCTTTCTCACACAAAAGATTCCAAATAACTCAAAATGATCATGTTTCTTGTGGCTAAAAATAATTAAGCCTCTTCTTAATCGGAGAGGTTTTTTTGTTATATTGATTTTTTTTGATATATTTGCAAAAAGGAAAGTTTATAGTTTTTTAGAAAAATGGACGCAGGACTAATTGGAATTACAGTTATATTTGTGTTAGCTATGATAACATTGATATATGAGATATACCGAATAGCGACAGATACGGATACGTATGATGATGAGGTACTTGGTTTCTTGTGTATCCTAATTGCTTTGTCTATGATTGTTACATTTTTTTTTGATTGTATTTGATTGATTATGGCAAGAATAGTGTATAAAAAGGGGTTTGAGAATCAAAACAGACTCGAATGCATTGAAGGCATTGAGATTGATATGTTGAACGGGCAGTGTGCCCTCATTTATCCGAAATATGAAGATTTACCGCTCTTGGATTTTGATAAAATCAATGAATGGAAAGCAAAATCCATGACACAAATTGAGGCACTGAAGGCGGAAGACAGCGCAAGCGCTACAGATGAATTGCTTGCAATCGGCTCGCCTGCTGCGAAATTTGTTCGGCAATTCAAGAGCGATGTTCACGGACTTTTCAACTTGCCTACATTGCTTGCTGTTATGGAGATTATATACCAACGGAAAGACATTAATGCCTTCGCCAAAACTATCGAGGGGGCGGATTTGTTGAAAGAATATGCGAACGTATCAAGTTGTTCCCGTTATAGACGGGACTTTAGGTGGGTTGCGAATGGTCACCTCGGTGTTGCCTATTATAACGGCTTATATGGTCACTACACGTGCGTTCCCCTCGTGCTTTACCGCAAATCTTAAAATCAAAAACATTATGGATAAGTCAGTGTTGCGCAGTTTGGCAGATAGTTTCAACCAACTGCCCGAGGAAAAGAAGAAATCTGTAATTGAAGAGTTGAATACTATCGACTCCGAGACGGATAGTGTGGATAACTTGGATAACTTGATAGTTGAATTTAGGAACTATAAGAAGTTTTCGAATAATCAACCGTAGGATAGACAGGAGGTGTATAAAAAAATAAAAGAAAATTATATATTTGAATTATGGAAGGAGTTATAATTTTATTCTTTTCTGTCGCGTTGTTTTTTACAGGCATATTTTGCGGAACGATTATTTTTGATGATTTGAAAAATAATACAAAAGCACAATTGTTGTTTGTGCTTTGTGTTCTTGCAATAAGTATTGAAACCACATTGTTTTGCGAAAGTATCAACAAATGTTGTTCTGAAAGCAGCAAGGCGAAAATGGAATTTTCGTTGGATGAATACGATATGAGCAAAAAGACGATTGTTGTTGAGAAAGGAGATACAATCAAGACAAATACAATATATTTCTTTGAAGAGAAAAATAAACAAAAAAGTAAAAAAAATTAAATTTATTTAAATTATGGGTGAAGTTATTTTTTGGGGAATACTTGTCATTTTGACAGCGTTTGTTTTAGGATCATATTCAAATATGTTTATAGATTCAAGAGACACATCAGCGATGGGACTTTTTCTTTTAGCGACGGGAACACTACTTCTTGTGATATGTGTCGTATGTTTTACATTCGTAAACCAAAAATATTTTGAAAAGGAAGAATACTCGGCAACTGAATATCGTCTCAATGAGAAAATAGTTACAGTTGATGAAAATGATACTGTTAAAGTCGATACCTTGTATTCTTTTAAAAAGCGGGATTAGATTGAATTATGGTAGGAATTGTAGTATTTTCAGTGTTGTCATTATTGATGGCGTTTTTGCTTGGTCTTGTTTATATGTATGATGACGATGATACTGAGCTGTTAGCATGGATTTATACCATATGCATAGTTCTGCTGATAGTCAGCGTTATGCAAACTGTCCATAAAGTCAGAGATTATTACGACAAAAAAGAATATCCATTGACCGAATACCGGATAAAGAAGAAAATCACCGTAATAGAAGAAAATAATGCCGTTAAAGTTGATACGGTTTGTTTCCTTGTAAAAAACAAATAAAAAATTGATTGAATTATGTTCTTACTTATTTTTTCAGGAATTGTGACAGTAGCAATGTTGTTATGGGAAGGTATTATAATTGGAGGCTTCCTTTTTATACCGGAGGATATACGCGGTTCATTTCATTGGGCGGATCTGCCTATTGCGGTTTATGTAATAGGCCCTCTTACGATGGGTGGATTGTTCTGTTTCACATTGTCCGAATATGTCGCATTCCATAGAGGTTATCATACCTCCGAATGTCAGGTGGAAAAGAAGATAATCACGACAGAGAAAGCCCGCAAAGACGAGGCGGATACGGTCTATTTCTTTGTCAGAAAATCTAATAATTAATGATTATGATTTGGATTATTGTATTTGGAATATATGTTATAGTGGGCACGTTACTTTTTGGGGTATCTATTGGGAAATCCCTCGCCAAACATGAGCATTTTGGATTTTGGGATATTGTGGGCAGTTTGCTTGTCGTGTTTATGATTGTTTTCGCTTATGCTATGTCTCTTGCCTCCATAACGCTCTGCCCACCGAACAATATGGAATATCCTGCCGCCGAATATCGGTTCGAGGAGAAACTCCTTAAGACCGAGGTGGATGGCGTTGTAACAAATGTTGACACTGTTTATCTCATTAGAAAAAAACAACAAAAATAATTAACAATATGCTGATTTGGTTTTTTATCATTGAAATTGTACTTGGGCTGTTATGTGCAGCAATGGGGACATATGTGAGTATTGCCATTGCTGAAGCCAAAATCAACCATAAGTTTTTGGGTTTTTGGGGCATCGTGTGCATCTTGCTTAGCATAGTCATTATAATCCTTATGTTTTATATACAATTTGCATATATATATCCCATGTTGCTGAAAATTAGGTAAATGAGGAAAATAAAATGTAGGGATGAGTAAGGTAAGCAATACTCACTCCTTACCCAAACTCCACTGATATATAAATAGAAACATGATATGGAACTTTATAAGATAATAAATTCTTTTTGCAGGAATTATCCCGCCATTGAAGACTACGCATTAAAGACACTTCTCATGAGTGATCCTACTTTTAAGCAAACAGATAGAGGCTCATATATAGGTAGATACGGCGTAT
>OQVL01003214.1_pt1 | contig 9988 bp, 5 predicted proteins | sample 1691501 | NCBI WGS metagenome assembly OQVL01 (sample SAMN03418253, study PRJEB22391) | human gut metagenome | biome: human-gut; feature: organic feature; material: feces | host: Homo sapiens | place: Tanzania | collected 2013-01
CAGATGAAACGGCAAGCGACCGCCGTTAAACCACAGCCAGCGATCATCTTCTCGTAAAGCGGATGCGACGGATTTATCGCTACGTCGTAAAACTTTTTTTCTGTATTCATTGTTCTCCCTTTTGCTATGCCATACAAGAATAATACGAACCCTGCAAAAACGCCGATATTTTTGATGATTTGTTGCAAAGGTGAGGACGGTAGTACTCTATGTACACCGTCCGAGAATTTGCAAAAAAGCGCGAAAATTGCGGCGTTTTGGCGGGTTCAAACGCAATCACCTGTGGCTACGCATATAAGATTATGTAAAATCGGTATAAGAAAATGTTTAAAAACGCTTTGCTTTTTTGCGGAAATTAGTTATAATATCTAAAATATTATTTTTTTATTATGCCAACATTGGATTTAAGCAAGTATGGAATTAAAGGTGTAAAAGAAGTCCTTTACAACCCATCTTATGAAGTTCTCTTCGACGAGGAGACAAGACCGGAACTCACCGGTTATGAGAAAGGTCAGGAGACCGAGCTCGGTGCTATTAACGTCATGACAGGTATCTACACCGGACGTTCTCCTAAGGACAAGTACATCGTTATGGACAAGACTTCTAAGGACACCGTATGGTGGAACACTCCTGAGTATCCTAACGACAACCATCCTGCTTCAGAGAAAACATGGAAAGAGTGCAAGAAACTCGCTACAAAGCAGCTTTCAGGCAAGAGACTTTTCGTAGTTGACGGATTCTGCGGTGCTAACGCAAACACCAGAATGAAAGTACGTTTCATCATGGAGGTTGCATGGCAGGCACACTTCGTTACCAATATGTTCATCCGTCCTAAGAACCAGAAAGAGTTCGACCAGGAGCCTGATTTCGTAGTATACTGCGCAGCAAAAGCTAAAGTTGAGAATCACGAGGAACTCGGCCTCCGTTCAGAGACCGCTGTTCTCTTCAACGTAACTTCTCACGAGCAGGTTATCCTCAATACATGGTATGGCGGTGAGATGAAGAAGGGTATGTTCTCTATGATGAACTACTTCCTGCCTCTCAAGGGCATCGCTTCTATGCACTGCTCTGCAAACACTGACAAGAACGGCGAGAACACAGCTATCTTCTTCGGTCTTTCAGGAACTGGCAAGACAACCCTTTCTACCGATCCTAAGCGTCTCCTCATCGGTGACGACGAGCACGGCTGGGACAACAACGGTATCTTCAACCTCGAAGGTGGTTGCTACGCTAAGGTTATCAACCTCGACAAAGAGTCTGAACCAGATATCTACGCAGCTATCACACGTGACGCTCTCCTCGAGAACGTAACAGTAGATGCTAACGGCAAGATCAACTTCGCTGACAAGAGCGTTACCGAGAATACTCGTGTATCTTACCCTATCTACCACATCAAGAACATCGTTCGTCCTATTTCACATGCTCCAGCTGCTAAGCAGGTTATCTTCCTTTCAGCTGACGCATTCGGAGTACTTCCTCCAGTATCTATCCTCGATCCTGAGCAGACCAAGTACTACTTCCTTTCAGGCTTCACAGCTAAGCTTGCAGGTACAGAGCGCGGTATCACCGAGCCTACTCCTACATTCTCAGCTTGCTTCGGACAGGCATTCCTCGAACTCCACCCTACAAAGTATGCAGAGGAGCTCGTTCGCCACATGAAGAAGAGCGGTGCCAAGGCATACCTCGTAAACACTGGCTGGAACGGTACAGGAAAACGTATCTCTATCCGTGATACCCGTGGTATCATCGACGCTATCCTCGATCACAGCATCGACAGCGCTCCTACCAAGACTATCCCTTACTTCAACTTCGTAGTTCCTACACAGCTCCAGGGCGTTGATACCAATATCCTCGATCCACGCGACACATATGCAAATGCTGCTGACTGGGAAGTTAAGGCCAAGGACCTCGCTGCAAGGTTCATCAAGAACTTCGTCAAATACGAAGGCAACCGCGCAGGCAAGGCTCTCGTAAAGGCTGGTCCACAGCTCTAGTAATGATTTCCGTATGGGTTTTGCCCTACGGATTACATAACACAAAAAAGGGACTCCGGTTTCGGAGTCCTTTTTTTATGTCCGGCGGAGACTTCTCATGAAGGTGTTACGCCAGAAAATTGCCGCGTTTTTTCGACCAGACTGAGTTGGCAAACCGCTAAGCCTCGATTATCAGACCGTCGTAGGCCGGCTGGATATCCATGTCGGGAGCCAGTTCGCGCAGTTGGGCTGCGAAATCCATGTAGACAGGGAAATTATGCGACAGGTGAGTCAGCCACGTGTGCTTCGCTCCGATTTTTCTGGCAACGTCAATTGCTTGATACAGAGAAAAATGCGAATGGTGAGGCTTGTAGCCGACAGTGTTCAGGGTTACATGCTCCAGGCCCTGCAGTTTTTTCAGTTCCCGGTCCGGCAGAAGGCTCATGTCCGTGATATAGGCAATGTCGCCGAAACGGAAACCCAGCACAGGCATCTTGTCATGCATGCCTCTTATCGGGATGATTTCCACGCCGCGTCCGGTGGAGGAGACCAAGCCCCCCTTGAAAGACGGATCTTCAGCAGTTCCGGCAGGCGCAGCCTTCCGGTCATTCGTCGGAATCAGCTCACCGTCAGCAGTTTGCCAGCAATATCCTCTGTCGTGGACCCAGATCAGTTTGCGGTCCTCGTCACCAGGCTCCACGAAGAAAGGCCGTTCGTCTATCAGATGAATGTTCCACTCCGGAGCTCCCGGATACTTGTTTTCCTCGAAAACGTATGCGAAACTTTTTTTGAGCGACTCCAGCACAGGCTCCTCGCAATAAATCTCAGCAGCCCGCTGGTCGATATAGTTCAATGACCTTACGTCATCCAGCCCTCCGGTGTGATCCCTGTGGTCATGAGTCAAAAGTATGGCATCCAGATGAGAAATGTCATGAGCAAGCATCTGCATCCTGAAATCCGGACCGGCATCCACCAAGATGGACAGCCCGCCGTACTCCACGAATGCTGCTGAACGGAAACGCTTGTCTTTCAGGTCATTGCTCCGGCAAACCGGACATTTGCAGCCGATAATGGGGATGCCTTGCGACGTGCCGGTACCCAGAAAAGTCAGGCGGGTCTTCATAATGTGACCTCCACGATTTGCCCTGCCAGTTTCTCGTCCCATGGCCTCTCCACCTTGATATAATTGCCGGTGTAGCCGCTCATCATGCCTCCGTTGTTGCTTTCCTCGAACAACACGCGTTCCTTGACGCCTTTCTGTGACGCGATGAACTCTTCATTCAGTGATTTGCAAAGTTCTTCAAGCATCGCCACACGTTTGGTCTTGACACAATCCTGCACCTGGTCCTTGCGTGCAGCCGACCTAGTGCCAGCTCTACGTGAATAAGGGAAGATATGGATGAATGCAGGTTTTACCCTGTCTTTCAGGAAGTTATATGTCTCCATAAACAATTCGTCCGTTTCGCCTGGAAGTCCGGCGATGACGTCGATTCCGAAAAACACATCCGGCCTGCCGGACCCGTCTCCCGGTTTCGGATTCATCTTTTCGCGTATGTAATCTATCTTGGACGCGAAAAACTCCGTGGAATATTTCCTGCCGACATCCTTCAGCAGGGTATCGCTGCCGCTCTGGAGCGGAATGTGGAAATGCGGCTGGAATTTGGTCCCGGATGCTATCCAATCCACGATTTCATCAGTCAAAAGGTTCGGTTCAATAGATGAAATGCGGTATCTTTCAATGCCTTCCACCTCGTTCAGTGCCTTCAGCAGATCCAGAAAACTTTCCCCGCTCTTCCTTCCGAAGTCACCGGTATTGACACCGGTCAGCACGATTTCCCGCACTCCCGACGCCGCGATTCTCTTCGCTTCCTCCACGGCTTCCGCAATGGAAATGCTGCGGCTCCTGCCTCTGGCGAAAGGTACGGTGCAATATGCGCAGAAATTGTCACATCCGTCCTGGACTTTCAGGAATGACCTGGTGCGCTCCTCGCCGCTTGAATAGGCAGCGAACGTGACGGCATCATTGACATTAGCATTGCCCCGGATGACATTGCGCCCGTCGATGAACTCCAGCGTGGTCTTTACCAGCGACCCCTTTTCATTGGCCCCGAACACGAGGCCCACACCTTCGATAGACTCGACCTCGGCTCTTTTCAGTTGCGCGTAACAGCCTGTGACAATGACGGTTGCATCCGGAGCTGTGCGATGGATCTTCCGTATGATATTGCGCGACTTGCGGTCGGCATGTTCTGTTACGGAACAGGTGTTGATGACGTACAGATCGGCCTTTTCCGACCATGGAACCGACTCGTAGCCCTCTTTCATGAAGCCACGTTCGTAAGTCGAAGTCTCAGCGTAATTGAGCTTGCAGCCCAGCGTTATGTAAGATGCTTTTTTAGTCATATCAATGTGCGAGAATGAGGAATACGCATGGGCGCTTCCCGATGAAATCCTTACGTCCGGCAACCTCACGCTTCCATCCGTCAATCGTCTTGGTGCGGATATATGCGTCCGGCATGGTAATGTTCGCTGCAATACATAACTCCGTGTTGCCCTGACAGTTGGCCAGGATGTCAGCCAGCAGCGAGTCGTTCCTGTAAGGCGTCTCGATGAATATCTTCGTCTGCCTTTCCGATGCTGAATGACGTTCAATGCTTTTCAATGCCTGTCTGCGTTCATCCGTTTTGGCGGGTATGTAGCCGAGGAATGCAAATGACTGTCCGTTGAGTCCTGAAGCCATGAGCGCAAGCATCAGCGATGACGGCCCCGAACACGGCACTACCTCGATACCATGTTTATGGCACAGGCTTACCAGTTGCGCACCGGGGTCGGCGACGGCCGGAAGTCCGGCTTCCGTTATGAGTCCTACATCGTTGCCGCCATTGAAAAGAGGCAGCAGCGCCTCCACTTCTTCCGGTTTGGTATGCTCGTTAAGCTCATGAAACTCAAGCTCTTGTATATGTCCTTTCAGTCCGGCTGCGGAGAGATACCGTCTGGCTGTCCTCGTCGCCTCCACTACGTATGTGTGAAGCTTCGGCAGCATTGACAATACTCCTTCCGGGATGACTTCTTTCGGGTCGTTTTCCCCGAGTGGCGAGGGAATCAGGAACAGCCTGCCCCGTCTATCTGCGTTTTCCATTTTTCTTTTCGTTTTTATCCGCATTGATCTTTATCCGCACTTTCCGTTCATTCATGAGAGCCTGCTGGCGCTCGGCCTCCAGCTCCTGTTTTTTGCGTCTGCTTCTGAAAAGGTTGCGTATGAATTCACCGATGCGGTCATATTCTTTCTGATAAGTGATACCGATGCCGTTTCTTTGGGAATTGTCCAGATAATTGGTGTACTGGTCTGCCGAATGCGAGAAAAGGTTCAGTCTCAGTGCCCCCGGGCGGTCCAGTTTCACGTCGATGTCAAGGTCTCCCACGACCTCGCTTCCTGACGAAGTGGATTTGTACTGCCTGTTGCCGATGGTGCCGTTCACTACCACACGGTTGTTGAACAAGGCTGTGGACAATGCCACGTCGAAGATATCCGTTCCGCCTGCATTTTGCTGATAATCAAGCCCGAAGTCGACAGGTATGTTCAGTTTCTGCAAGATGTTGTTAAGCTGTCCCGCCATGATTTCCGAAACATTGGAATACAGCATTGACGAAGACGTGTTGGTGATGCCGGACTGCTCGTCAGGCAGGAAACTGTTTGTAAGCAACAGGGCCAGAAGCTGTTTCTGAATCTTGTCCTGGGTGTTCAATGCGCTTTCCACGCGGCTCTGCGTCGTCGGATCCAGGTCAGGGATATTGATGGAGAAGTCCAGTCTCGGATTGCTCAGCTTGTCTGTGATGGCAATTCCGCATTCGACTGTCCTTCTGGCGGTGGACGTGGTGTCGGAAATCAGCGTTCCGACTGAAGCCTTGGTCTTGTATAACGCATTGATATCCAAGTTGCTGTCCATAATGTCTCCGTTGAACCTGATGGAACTTCCGTCCTGTATGGAGAAATCCCTTTTGGCTATTCCCAGCGCCACGAAATGGTAAGTTCCGTTGGAAATGATATAGTTGCCGTTGATGGTGAAGAGTCCGATGCCCGGTCTCACTTCCACGTCGATCAGGCCGTTGCCGTTGCCGGAAAGCACGTTTCCTACGGTCTTGTCGATTTCCAGGCAGGCGGTAATGTCCGGCGTGGCATTGATTCTCAGCTTGATGCCCAAGTCATTGGCCTTCTTTTCCTTCTCCTTCAGTTTCCGCATCATTTCGTCGTAAGGGTCAATGCGGATTTCCCTGTATGGCTCCTTGAATGTCAGCAAGTTGGACTTTCCGGCTGATGAAGAGGTGTTCATCGGAATGTGGAATTCTCCTTTCTTCGCCGTGCGTGCATCCGCTGACAGCAATATGGAATTCAGCGGGCCCGTTATGGTCAGGTCTCCAGTCGCGGAAACATTGCCATAGAACATAGGATTGTCATTTTCTCCGAGATTCAGCACCTCCATCTGGCGGAACTTGATGTCCGTGTCGAAACTCATGTCGCGGAAATGGTCCCACAAGATGCTGCCGCTCACCGTGCCCTTCTCATTGAACCTGTCGGTTATCGTGACATTTTCGAACCTCGCACCCTTGCTGTCGAGCGTCACGGGACCGTCTGCGGTATATTCCACGTTCGTGAAGTCCACCCGCAGCTTAGTACGGTTGAACCTCAGTTCCTTGCTGCTTATTTCAATGTTGTCCAGCGGTCCGTTGAATGCGATATCTCCGGAAAGGCTGCCTTCAATGCTGCTGAACAATGATTTCAGGAACGGCATGGCATAACCTGCATCCAGTCCGTTGAGCGACAGGTTGCCGTCCAATGTTTTCTGCTTGGGGAAGAAATGTCCCGAAGCATCCAGCGTCTGTACTCCGTCCAAAGAATTGCGGCACAGGAAATTGAACTTCTTGCCCTCGTCATCCCATACGCAAGCGACCTTCACGGTGCCGGCCCGGTGGCCTCCGAACATGGTGGAGTCGCTCTGGAGACGCATGAGGACTCCCGCCTGGTCGTCCGTGCGTGATATCAGCATCGCCTGTCCGGTCATCCGGCCTTCCAGTCCCAATTCCTGGTTCGAGAAAGCATTGGCCATGGAAATGTCGAATTTCTCCATGTTCAGCCTGAGGGTGTCGCTCTCCGTGGCGGAGTACCCGCCGTTCAGCCTTATCTCCTGGTCGTCTCCCGTGAGCCGCAGGTTTCCTATTTGTGCGCCCCCGCTGTAGAAATCCATCTTGGACGACGTGATTTTCCACAATCTGGATTTCAGATAGATGTATGACGGGTCGAAATTGGTGCTAATTGCCAATGAATCATTGTCATCGCGATATATACGTCCCCTGAGGATCAGGTCGCCGCGGTTCTGGAGCTCGGTAGCATTGTCATAACTGAATCTTGCCCCGATGGAATCCTTCTTCGCATAAACATTGACCTTGCCCGACTTCACGAGCATCGGCGCGAACTTCATCTCGTCCGCTTTCAATGTTCCTTCAATGCTGCCGTCAGGATTCCCAAGTTTCAGGTCAATGCCTTTCAAGTATTTGTCCTTGAATGCAATACGTCCGGATGTCAGGCTCGCTTTAAGGTTTCCGTCACGCGCGATGCTGAGGTTCAATGCAGTGCTGTCGGCGATGTAGACGCCAGGTGCGAAGAACGACATGATGTCCTTGGTGTCATGGAAACGTATGGAGGCATCGTATTTGTTCCTGTCCCAATTCCCGCTTCCCAGGCGCAATGAAGGCAGGGACCCGCTTGTCGCGACCGTCTTGATGTCATTGATGAAACTCTTGAAGAACCGGGTGCCGGAGTACGTGCCGTCCGCGAATCCGGACTTGAATTTCACGCGGTTCAGGTCATTGTTCGCGTATGACGAAATCTCGATGTCGCCGACATTGTGTCTGCCGTGCTCGTCTTCGAGGACAATGCCGTTCACGTTGATGTTGCCCAGAATCTCTTCGCCGCTTACGCGCGTGAAGTTTGCCTGTGTCGTCAGACTGATTCTGGAAGTTCCTCGCTTGTCAATGTTCAAGGCATGCAGATCTGCGTATCCGAGATTTGCATAGAACTGATACAGAGCGTTTTGTGTCTTTGATGACAATGAGAATATTCCCTGGAAGAGGAAGTTCAGGTTCGGGTCGCTGCATACGATACGTCCGTTGAACGCATCCTGGCTGAATGTTCCGGCGGCGGCAATTCCCGTATATCCGTAGTTCAGTACCTCCAGATGGTCCACCTTGAGGGAGTCGATGGTCATTTCCGGGCCGTTTTTGCCGAGCGTGGCGGAAAGACCGGAACGCATGGTGCATTTCCCTACGGGGATGTTGTCGACTATCTTGTTGATTTGCAGGCCTTCAGTGGAAATCTGTCCTCCGATTTCCATCGGCCTGTACTTGTCAATGATGTTTCTGATTCCGATGTCGGCGGTGACTTTTCCGAAGCCGCTGTGAATGGAACCGCGTACCGAAAGCCTGTTCAGCGGTCCTCTCATGCGTCCGGTGAACGTGGCCGTCTCGCCTTTACATAAGTTGCTGATTTTCAATGCGGCGTCAGGTGCCCAGCCCTTGATGAAGCGCTCCAGGCCTCGGGATGAGAAACGGATTTTCCTGACATCCGCTTCCAGCAGCATGCCCTGTGAATCCGGCAGGCCGATGATGGAACCGCTGAAATCGCCGGAAATGCCGCGTCCATGGGCATTGTCCCATTTGGTGAAACCTTCGACATCCGCAGACTCGAATTTTATGTTTTTCAGGTGCAGGTCATTGATATAGCCTTCGACGTGCCCGTTCAGGTTTGCAGTCATGCGGAACCGTTTGAGCGCCGGCGCGAAGTATCCCAATGTGTTCATGCTCACCATGCTGGGGCGGATGTCGCCCTGGAGCCGTACTGCATTTATGAAGTCCGACCAGGCATCCGTGTCCTTGTATGTCATTTTCAGGCTCGGGATGTCAATGTCCGACCAGTTGTCTATGATGCGGAGATTGTCGACGATGGTCTTGCCGTTGCCGACCTTGGCGCTTCCCGACATTAGGTGGCAGACGAATCCGCTTTTCTCCCTGAACGACAATCTGTCGCAGTTTCCGGACATCACGCCTCCTTTCAGCCTTAAATTCCTGCCTTTCAGATTGATGTCTTCCACATCGAGGTCGAACCAGTTCATTTCGTCGCTGGCGTATTGCGTGGCGTCTTTACGGAAGTTCCTCATCCTGAATGCCATGCCGTCCAGCTCTACATCTGAGATGGAGAAAATTTCCTTGTCGTTTTTCTTCTTTTCCTTGTTGCCATTGCCGAGCCGGAAAATCCGTTTCAGGTTGATGGTGCCCGAAGTGTCCGCTGCCGTGCTGTCTCCCGGCTCGATTACCAGGAAGAAAAGTCCGTCGGTCACTTTCGCGGAAGAGAGGCCGATGCTGCCGTCGTTTATCAATGTCTTTATGCCGAAAGTGGCGGAAACGTACCTCGCTCGGAAAAGCGTGTCGGTCGCCATCATGCCTGCCGAGTCCCTGTAAGGGTGATTGTCAATGACGGCCAAATCTTTGATTACTACGGCTTTGAATGGGTCGATGTGGATTTTGCCGATGCTTATTCTTCCGTCAATGCTGTTTTCCAGGGAGTGCAGCGCCTTTTCCGCAAGGAAGGTCTGGACTTTAGGGGATTGCACGGCAATAAGCGCAGCGACAATGAGTGCCGTCACGACAACTATCAGCAGATATAATATTTTTACTGTCTTCCTGATACCGACCTGTCCTTTTTTTATACTTATATTATCTTACAAACTTACATAAAATATCTCTAAATTATATTACCTTTGCGGTTCAGATTGGAGTTTTTTGAAAGACACATGGAACATTCAGACATCATTCTCGGAATAGAGTCATCGTGCGATGACACTTCCGCAGCTGTTATACGGGACGGATATCTTCTGTCCAATGTCATTGCCAGCCAGCAGGTTCACAAGGATTATGGCGGGGGAGGCAGAGATACGGGAACTCCGGATGATGATTCTCCTTGT
>OQVL01003216.1_pt1 | contig 9986 bp, 7 predicted proteins | sample 1691501 | NCBI WGS metagenome assembly OQVL01 (sample SAMN03418253, study PRJEB22391) | human gut metagenome | biome: human-gut; feature: organic feature; material: feces | host: Homo sapiens | place: Tanzania | collected 2013-01
ATTAAATATAGAATGTAAACAAAAATGAAAGCAGTTTCATTGCTGCTGGTCTGATTATACAATATTAAAAAAAATAAAGCAATATCGGATTTTGTGAAAATAGAAAAAGTGTAGAAGAAAATATGGTGATTTTAAAGAAAAATAACAAAAATCACTAAATTGTGCAAAATTACATATTGACGGAACGGCAAAAAGGTGTAAGAATACAAATTGTAAACGCTTACAAAATGACATTGTGCAGTAATGATCCGATAAGCAGGAGGAATTATCATGGAATTATTAAACAGAAAGAAAACAGGAAAAGTGGAAAGACCAGTTAAAGTATTACAGTTCGGAGAGGGAAATTTCCTTCGTGCATTTGTTGACTATATGATCGACATTGCAAATGAGCAGGGCAAATTTAACGGGGACATCGTACTTGTAAAACCGATCGAATTTGGAAGCCTTGACAGATTCCACGATCAGGAGTGCCAGTATACCGTACAGTTAAGAGGAAGCTTTGACTTGTCAAGAATTTCGCCGGAATGGTAACCGCCGAGTGTAATTTCTGCTGTTGCAACAAGGCAGGTTCCTTCTTCTTCAAGTGTATATACGTTGCTTTCGTTTCCGCGCGGATTGAATCCTATTCCCTTAAGAATTCCTTCCTTTGCTACGTCCGGTGTAATGAATGTAGTAAAGCCGTGCTTTCTTAAAGTATTGAGCGCATACATAATGAGTGCCTGTTCAAGGAAAACGGCTTCATTCTTGAGGTAGTAGAACTTGGGGCCCGAAACTTTTGTTCCGCGGTCAAAGTCAATAAGGTCAAGTGATTCACCCAACTGAACGTGATCCTTGGGCTTAAACTCGAACTTGCGCGGTGTTCCAACTTTTTTTACTTCAAGATTTTCTGTGTCAACTTTTCCTACAGGAGCAGCAGGGTTTGCCATATTCGGAATCTTGCGGGCTGCTTCGTCGAGTTTTGTTTCTATGTCTGCAAGTTTTGATTCTGTTTCAGAGATGGAATCTTTGAGGGACTTTCCTTCGTCAATGTATTTTTGTCTTGTTTCTGCGTCAAGCTTCTGCTTCATTGCAGCGGCATTTGCGTTTCTTTTCTGCTGTAGGTTCTGAAGTTCCGTAACAAGTGTTGTGCGCTCATCGTAAAGTGTTACTACCAGATCAGCGTCTGCTACCATGTTTCTGTTTGCTATGTTTTGTTTGACAGCTTCAAGATTGTCTTTAATAAACTTATAGTCTAACATTCTTTTCCTCTGATTATTCAATTAGTATTCAATATATAACAAATTCTGCAATACTTCAATTACCTTATATTGAAATAGAATTTCTTAAGGTAGGTGATTCTTTCGCGTGCACTGTTCCAGTCTGTACTCTGCGGGTATTCCCTTACAATCGTTTCGTAGGCAGCAAGTGCATTCTTTATGTCCCTTACCTGGGAATTTGTTTCAAGAACCTGCCCTTTAAGAAAAAGTCCTTCGTCTATTTTTGACGTTGCCTTTTCAAAGAACGAGTCCAGGTACCGCAGTGTCTGAACATAATCTTTTGAGTCAAACGAATTTTTTGCAAGCGAAAGGTAGTCTTCTGCCGTAAGAGGTGAGTCTTCTTCGATTTCTGAAAATGTACTTTCCATAACTTCAGATGGAACTGTTTCTACAGAAATGTCTTCTTCAGGAGCCGATTCCGAAGTCTGGATTATTGTTGTACCGGAGTCTCCTTTCTGCGAAGATGAATTCTGCTGCGGAGGCACGGTTGTATCTGGCTCTGGAATTGTCTTTTTTGGGGCAGTGGTATTTTGTACGGTGCCGGCGGTATTTTTAGAAGTATTTTTGTCTTCTCGGGAAGGAGTGCTTTGTGAAACTGCCTGTTGTGTTTCAGAAGCGGTTTCTTCCTGAACTGTATTTGACTTTCGTGCCGGTCTTGGAGGAACAGCCTGTGCATATGAAGGAGCCTGCGCGTGTTTCTGCGTTGCGTTTTTTCCTTTGACCGTAACTTCAAGCCAGTCGTCTATTATGTCTCCTGTAAGAGTGTCTGTTTTGCTGAAGTGAAGAAGGGTTGTTCCTTCATTTCTTGAGCGTAGTGTAAATGAAGTATCCGTTGTTCCGATTTTTCTGCCAAAGTATCTGAACAGCTGCTTTCCGTCTTCTTCGCCAAGGTAAAGCCATCCGCTTCCTGGGTAGGAAATGTCCAGATACTGGCCGCTTGTCATTGTCATTGAACGGGACGGAACAGGGATTATTTCTTCGGCTGCACTTTCTGTTTCTTCTTCTGGTGTTTGCTCGGGTTGTGAATCTGTTTCCTGTGTCTGCGATTGCTGCTGTTCTGTCGCGTTTGTTTCTTCTGTAGTTTGTTCTGTCTGTATTTCTGTTCTGCCTGGAACCTGTTGTTCTTCTGGTGTTTCAGGTACAGAAGACGGCTGTTCTGCCTGAGTTTCCTGTTGCGGCTGTACTTCGCCGGAGGTATTTTCCAGAGACTGTTCCGGCTGGGGAATACCGCTTTCTGAAGTGATATCCTCTTCAGGGGTAAGGATTTCTGTTTCTATGGGTTCTGTTTCGGGTAGAGGTTCCTGCGATTGTTCTGTTTCGCCGCTCTGGTCCTGAGGAAGCGGTTCTGTTATAAAAAAGCCGTCTATTCCTTCTACAGGCTCAAGCGCCGGTTTTGTTTCCTGCTGTTCCGGCTCTGTTGTGGTAGTGTCTGTTGTTTCATAAACAGGCGGTTCCTGTATGGCACCCGGTTCTGTCGGTAACGTTTCCTGCGGGACTTCTGCAGGCGGCTCTTTTTTTGGGGAAGATGCACACGAGGCAAAAAACAGTGCTGAAAGAAACAGGGTAAACGTATATTTAATGCAGTTTTTCACGGAGCAGCTCCTATGATTGAATCAATTATTTCTTTGTTTGAATTCCGCAATTTTTCAAGACCGCTTTCGTCTGGAAGGGTAAAGTATCTGTCTGTTTCTTCCTGCGTCCATCTGTCTTCGGGTATTCTTGAAAAATAGTGGTCTTCAGTAAGAGTGCTTTCAGCGGGGGCAAGTAGTTCCCTTGTCTGAACGTAGCGCTCTGCCGTCGGAATTACAACGGTTCTTTTATGGTTTTTGGGAATCTGCACGACGGCAATTACCATCGCGCTTATAAATAGAAACACCATCAGTGCCAGTACGGTAACAAAAAGCCGACTCTTTTTGGAAGCAAGTTTTTTTACCGTATCTGATATTCTGTCAGGTAATCTCATGTCGTCTCTTGCTGTTCAGTTTCGCCAGCGGCACTCTGTTCCCCAGAAGAATCTGTCTGCTCTTCCTGCGGGTTCTGTTCCTGCAAAGACTCTGTCTGTTCTGCAACAGCCGGACTTTGTTCTGATGCCTGCGGTTCCTTCAGAGTTCCGTCGGGGTTATGTTCCCTGCGGGGCGGTCTTGCCGGAATTACAATGCCTTCTTCGGGTGGAACATCTTCTTCTACAAAGTCGTCCTGCGAGTCAAAGGAAGCACGACCGTTTATCATGTCTTCATCAAGCCTTACCTGGACAATTTTTGTGATTCCGCTTTCTTCCATTGTTACACCCAGCATACTTGAAGCACCCATTACGGTTTTTCTGTTGTGTGTAATGACAATGTACTGGCTTACTCCAGCAAAAGTTCTGAGCGTGTTTACAAAACTCGAAACATTCTTGTCGTCAAGGGCGGCGTCAATCTCATCAAGAAGACAGAACGGGCTTGGTCTTACCTGGTATGTTGCAAACAGAAGAGCAACCGCTGTCATTGTTTTTTCACCACCAGAAAGCAGTGAAATGTTTTCTAGCTTTTTTCCCGGCGGCTGTGCATAAATGTCAATTCCGCTTGTAAGAACATTTGTCGGGTCTACAAGACGAAGTTCACCGCGGCCTCCGTTGAACAGTCTTCTGAACATATTGTGGAAGTTTCTTCTGATTTTGTTGTATGTATCCAAAAAAAGTTCCGAAGATTTTGTTCTGATTTCTTCACTTACGCGTACAAGACTTTCAAGGGTTTTCTGCGTGTCGTTGTAATTTGCCTGCTGCTTTTCGTAGCGTTCCTTTTCTTCGGCAAACTGTTCAACAGCCATAAGGTTAACAGAGCCCAGTTCCTGAATTTTCTGCTTTGTTTCAGAAAGCTTTTCCTTTAGGGAAGCAGAAGAGGCTGTAATTGTGTACATGCGCTCTTCAAATTCCATAAGATCACGCGAATAATTGTCCTGGAAGTTCTGCTTTACGTTTCTTATTTCTGTTTCGTTCTGTACAATGTCTACGCTGAACTTTTCGAGCTGGGACTGGTATTTGTTGCGTTCTTCCTGCTTTTTCTGGAGTGCGCTTTCTTTTCCGCTTACTTTGCTGTAGCATTCCTTGATCTGTACATCCAGTCCGTTGAGTTCTGCTGTAATGGATTCTCCCTGCTGCTGAAGTTCGGCAATGCGTTCTTCAATTTCTGCAATCTGGTCATCCATCTCTTCTTTGCGCTGGTTTTCTTTAAAGAGCTCGTTCTGCTGTTCGCGCAGTGAATTTTCTTCCGAAGCAAGGGTTTTGCGCAGTGTAGAAATCTGTTGCTCGCATGAAGTAATCTGCTGGCTCATCTGTGCCTGGTTTATTCTGAGTTTTGCGAGCGTTTCCTTGTATTCGTCGATTTTTTTTGTAAGTTCGGAATTCTTTTTTACAAGACCGTCGTTTTCGGTTTGAATTCCGTCTATTTTATTAAGGTTTTCCTGGATTGAAAAATCTATGCCGCGTTTTTTTGTAATAATTCCTTCAGGTGACAGAAAGTCATCTATGAATCTTGGAGCCGTCTTTGTGTACTGCTCAAGTGCCTGTGAAAGGTCTGTAAGCATTTCAAGAAGATCAGAAAATGCCTTTACAGCATCTGTTCCCATAACAGCAGAATCTTTTTCACTGTGCGAGGGAAGGGCTGCAAAGTCGCGGAATATGTTTGCGCGTCCGTTTGCAAAAATCTTTATTTTTTCGAGCTTTGTGTCAAGTTCGTCCTTTGCCTTTTTGTTTGCTGCAGATGAATAGCCTGCGTCCTTAAGTTTTGCGTCAAGTTCCGTTACAATGTCTTCTGTAATGGCTTCGAGCTGCTTCTGCAGTTCGGCTCTTTCATCATCAAGTGCCCTTATCTTCTGTGCGTTTTCTGCAATATGGGCTTCGTTTTCATGAATCTGTCCCGAAGACTGGTCTATGTTCTGTACGAATCCGTCTATATTTCTGTTAATGTCATCGAGTTTTTTGTTTTTTTCGTGAAGTTCGGCGTTAAGGGCGTCAATGTCTTCGTTGTATTCTTCAATGCGTTCCTGAACGTTTTTTATGCGGTTTTCTATCTGTCCAATGGCTTCTTTTACCTGGCTCTGATGGTCGTGCAGCTGTTTTGCCATTGCTTTTTTACCGGTTTGTTCGGCACTGAGTTTAATGACTTCCTGCTGCTTTATGTTTACCTGTTCCTCGAGGGACTTGATTTTGTCGGTATTTTCATTGAGTGTATTGTAGATTTCTTCTATTTCTGCGGCGGCTGCATTGCGTTTTTTTTCGGCTTCGGCGCGGCTCTGCTCATGTCTTGCCTTGTTCTGGGTAAAGTCCTTGAGCTTAAGAAGCTGAATGTCCAGCTCATAATTGAACTTGTCTTCGTTGAGTTTTCTGTACTTTGAAGTCTTGTCTGACTGAACCTTAAGCGTTTCGTAATTGCGCTTTGTTTCTGCAAGACCAATGTCTATCTGTGCAAGATTTGCCCTTGTTCTTTCGAGTTCGCGCTCTGCATCTGCCACTTCTGCCTTGCTGCGGCTTATTCCTGCTGCTTCTTCAAAAAGATAGCGGCGGTCTTCGGGTTTGGAAGAGAGAACCTGGTCAATTTTACCCTGTTCCATGACAGAATATGCAGCTTTACCGACACCGGTGTCCATAAAGAGCTTGCGAATGTTTGTGGCTCCAACCTGTCTGTCGTTAATAAAATACTGGTTTTCGCCGTTCCTGTAGAGGCGTCTTTTTATGACAATTTCGCTGTCTTCGAGAGGGAGAAGTCCGTTTTCGTTTGCAATTGTGAGTGAAACTTCGGCAAGGGAAAGTGCAGGTCTTGCTTCTGTTCCGTTAAAGATTACGTCTTCCATGGATTCTGCGCGAAGGTTCTTTGATTTGTTTTCGGCAAGAACCCATTTTATTGCGTCTACAACATTACTTTTTCCACATCCGTTGGGGCCGAGCAGGGCTGTTATTCCGTCCGCAAATACAATGCGGGTACGGTCGGCAAATGATTTAAAACCGTAGATTTCCAGACTTTTTAAAAACACATGATTCCTCTTGAAAGAAATGCACCAATAACAGCGGCACATCTTAGAATAGAAAGCCCCGATTGCAAACCGGGACTTCCAAGCATTATATCAGTAAAGGTACTTTGTAACAAGATACAACCAAAACTTTCACAGCTGCATTTATTCGCAGTCTTCGGGAGCCAGAAGTTTTCCGCCGTAGAGAATCTTGGGGTAAACTTTTATGTGAATCTTTTTTTCAAGTCTTGCGTAGTTTTCCATTTCCCTTTCATCACCAATCACGCAGTTGATTCCTGTGTTTCCGGCCCGTCCCGTTCTTCCAGCCCTGTGAATAAAGAAATCTGTAGTTTCGGGCAAATCCATCTGTACGACGTGCGTTATTCCCGGAATATCCAGTCCGCGTGAGGCAAGGTCTGTCGTTACAAGGACAGGCAGTTTTCCGCTTCTGAAACGGTCAATTGCGGCTTTGCGGTTCTTTTTGTCTGTTTTTCCGCTCAGACCCGCGCAGTCAATTTTTCTGTAGGCAAGCTTTGAAACAATGTTTTCGATCTGGTCGGTTCTTGCTGTAAAAACAATGAGTTTCTGCGGCTTTTCTGCGTTAATGAAGCTTCTGAGAGTGTCAATTTTGTCCCTGCGTTCTGCAAAGATGGCCCAGTGTTCAATTCTTTTTCTTAGGACATCTTCCAGCGGTAGTGTAACAAGTTTGATTGCATCTTCTTCTGAATATTTTCCGCCGGTTATTCCGTCCCTGGCTTTCTGAAGAATTTTTCTGGTATAGTCACTTACCGTGGCCGAATTTCCTATAAGCTCTACATTTGCAGGCAGTCTTTCCAGAAGTCCTTCCGTAGAATCCCTCAGTTCTGGTGACAAAAGGCGGTCTGCTTCGTCAAGAACAAGAACTTCGGTACTGTCTGCCTTGAGTTTTTTAAGGTGGATAAGTTCAAGAAGACGGGCAGCCCCACCTATAACAATCTGCGGCTTTTCCTTAAGCATATCAATCTGGCGCGCAATAGGGGCACCTCCGATGCAAAGTGCACATTTTATCTTTGAAACAGCCTGAACCTGAACCTTTATCTGAGCTGCCAGTTCGTACGTAGGGGAAGCAATAAGAATTTTTACGGCTTTTGAAGGATTTTCTTCTGTTTCAAGCCTCTGTATAAGCGGAAGAAGGTAGGCGAGCGTTTTTCCGGTGCCTGTTTCGCTTTGGAACATAATATTTTTTTTTGCTGCAATAAGCGGAATGACTTCCCTTTGGACCGCAGTAGGTTCTGTTATTCCGGCAAGTGCAAGAGCGTCAGTAAGTTCTTTTGTGATTCCAAGATCTGAAAAAGTAGTATTCATTTTTCTACTATAGCATATTTTGCATTTTTAGGATATAATCCCGCCGTTATGAAATTCGGAATTGATACATTCGGCTGCGATCACGGAAGGTCGGGGCAGGGCTCATATCTTCTTTCATTAGTCCGCAGTCTTCCTTCTGACTGTGAATTTGAGCTTTTCGGAACCGAAGTTGACAGATATACATATACTTCTGATTTGCCGTTGAAATACATCGGCGTCAATGTTCCCGACAGTCTTGCAGCAGAACGTTACTGGCATTTTTTCAGGGCAAACAAATTCTGCAGGAAGAATTCCTATGATTCTGTTCTGTATACCGCAGGTGCACGGCTTTTGCCTTCATCATTTTCTGTTCCCGGAGTGGCCGTTGTCAATGACATACTCAGTGCAGCATTTGCTTCAGGAGAAGATGCATTTGCCCGCTGGCAGATAAAAAAAGGCCTTTCTTCTGTAAACTGCGTAATTGCTTCAAGTGAATATGTCAGGGAAGATATACTGCGTTCGGGAATTTCACCGAGGCGCATAGAAGTCGTTCACAACGGAATAGATCACAGTCTTTTCTTTCCTACAGACGTGCTGGACTCTGGTGGTGAAATAATTGACATAAAGCCTTTTGCAATAAAACGACCGTACATAATTTATGCCAGCCGCATGCAGAGTGCAGAAAAAAAACATATTGAACTTATAAAGGCATTTTCCATCTTTAAGCAGAAAACGGGCTTTCCGCACAGACTTGTCATAGCCGGAAGCGAAGGGCCGTTTGGCGAACAGGTACACAAGGCAGCTTTTTCTTCAACTGCAGCAAGCGACATTTTTATAACAGGGTATTTCCCGCATGAAAATTTTCCGGAACTGTACAGAAATTCAGAAGCGTGCATTTTCCCTTCAGTCAACGAAGGTGTAGGACTGCCTGTTCTTGAAGCAATGGCGACCGGTGTTCCTGTAGCATGTTCTTCTTCCGGGGCTTTGCGCGAAATTGCAGGTGACAGCGCTCTGTTATTCAACAGCGATGATGTAGAAGAAATGGCTTTCTGCATTGAGCGCATAATTACTGACAGGGCACTTCGCAAAAAACTTATAGAAAGCGGAATCCGCCGTGCGGCAGACTTTTCATGGGAAAAAACCGCACAAAAAACCGTAGAAATATTGAAATCCACTGTGGAATAAAAATTAAGACTTTATAAAAAACATTGTAGTCCTGCTCTTTTAAGAGATTTACAATTTTGATTTTTCGCAAATTTCCATAGTTTTTTTCGCCCTCTGTATTGTGCAAGAGTCTGTAAGTTGTTTCCGCTAAACGGCTTGTATCGGAAAATCCAACGCATTTTAACCCGGACTGTTCAAGCCCGAGTCTGCCTGCTCCAATGCCAGAGCAAAGTATGCTGATACTTTGTCCAAAACATGCTGATGTTTTTAGGTCTGTATGCTGACGTCTTTTGAATTTTGTACTGATGTTTTTAGCCTGAAAAATTTTATGAAAATTTTCAAAATTTATGGTCAAAAAAATTGACAGCGAGGGCTTTTAAACGTATATATCAAAGTAGAAACAGACGGTTAACCCTCAAAAACGTGAGGAGAAGAAGTTCTACTGTTCTCCCGAGCAAGGGTCTTTGCCACAATGTCAAGTGGTGAATTAAAAAAAGACAGATCACTATCAAAGAAATTTATCTTTCATAGTGTGTCTGCCTCTTTTGAACCTTGAGCTTTCTTATACAAAAAAAGCCTGAGAGAACTTTTAAAGAACTCTCAGTCTAAATCGCTTAATTTAATCGCCACCCGGCGCTTTGTCGTTGTAGCTCCACCATGCGGCGGTAAAGACCGTTTTTGTCCATCAGTTCTGCTGGTGTTCCTTCCTCCGCAACCCGACCATCTGCCAGAACAACGATTTTATCGGCTGCCTCCACAGTACGCATCCGGTGAGCGATCACCAACACAGTTTTTCCTGCCAGCAGACGGGAGAGCGCTCCCTGAACCTTTGTCTCATTTTCTACATCCAGGCTGGCCGTTGCTTCGTCAAGAAGGATGATGGGGGCGTCTTTCAACAAGGCTCTGGCAATAGAGATACGCTGCCGTTCACCACCGGAAAGCTTCGCCCCGTTTTCTCCGATGGGGGTGTTGTAGCCCTGGGGAAGCCGATGAACAAACTCATCGCAGTTGGCCGCTTTGGCCGCAGCCCGCACTTCTTCATCCGTTGCGCCACGCTTACCAAGACGGATATTTTCCATCACGGTATCGTCAAACAGCACCACATCCTGAAACACCATAGAATAATCCCGCAGCAGTACCTCTGGGTCTACGGTAGAAATATCCACACCACCTACACGAATCACTCCTTTGGAAATGTCCCACAGCCTTGCGGCAAGCCGGGCACAGGTGCTTTTACCGGAACCGGAAGGACCTACC
>OQVL01003217.1_pt1 | contig 9986 bp, 10 predicted proteins | sample 1691501 | NCBI WGS metagenome assembly OQVL01 (sample SAMN03418253, study PRJEB22391) | human gut metagenome | biome: human-gut; feature: organic feature; material: feces | host: Homo sapiens | place: Tanzania | collected 2013-01
GATTTCGGAAGGTTTATAATCCCCCCCTTTTACCAGCACATCCAACGGGCGGCCGATGATCTTTAAAAAGCGGTCCACGAATACATATTCCAAATCGTAATCAGAAGCAGCCATGCCGGCTACGAAGCCCAGAAACTGATCGGGATTGTCAATATCAAATTCCGTGACATTCACAAAGCGGATACTATACCCGAGGTCATACATGTAACTGGTATCGTCATCCATAAAGACGGTGCTTCCCTTAATGCTCTCGGATACGGAATTGGCCATGGCAATGATTTTCTTGGTCTTGCCGGTGCCTTTCTCCCCATGAATGATTTGGATCAATGCAAAATCCTCCTTGCTTGCTTATGCTGATTCTATTGTATCGTTTTGGCCCGATTTTTGCAAGAGTGCAGGAGAACTTTCCGGCATACCGTGCTTACGCTTTGCTTTCGTGGTAACTTTGTTCCGTATTCACCTGCCAGAGAGCCTCTTTGCTGCCCTCCCCCTCTATTGCCCGAACCGCGGCAAACGCCGTAGCCATGGAATGATCCATGTTGTTGTAGCGGTGCTGGCCGTTGCGCCCGAGGCACCAGAGATTTTCGATGCCCGAGAGGTAATCCTTTACCGTGTCGAATTCGGCGTAGGTGTCAAAATACGCGGGATATGCCTTTTTAACTCTCTCGCGGTGCGCGCTTAAAACCGCTCCGCAGTCTATAACACCGATTCTGACAAGCTCATCGGACGCGAGCGCTATACACTCTTCCTCCGGCATATTCCAAAAATCGTCGCCCTCGTCACAGAAGTATTCAAGCCCCAAAGATACGGTGTTTTCCGGCTCCTTCACCATATAGGGCGACCAATTGTTGAATATCTGTATTCTGCCGAGCTTTACGTTTTTATCCTGAACGTATATCCAGCAGTCCGGTACAATGTTGTTTACCGTCTTAATATCCGTCTTATTTTTAAGAAGCATACGGTCGACGAGAAGTCCGACTGTTACAAAATCACGGTACGGGAGATTCTCCGCCGCACTTTTCACCGTTTCGGGGATTTCGATTCCGGATATTCCGCAAGTTTACGCAGATCGTTGTCGTTAACGATCTGCCACTTATCAGATGCAATATTTTCGAGCGTATAAAACACGTCCTGTGTATCTCTTATATCGAGCACAGAGCCCTCTTTTGTGTGCATCTTGATAGAGTTATCCTCCATATCCCAATAGCCGAGCCAAGTCGGAAGTTTAATCTTTTTACCCTCTTTGAGAGCTTTAAGCGCATCTTTAAAATACATATAAATCACTCCTTACTTCGCAGCCAGCACATAGCAGGCTCTGATTGTCTGCGGACCGGCGAGGCCGTCGACGGTAATGCCTGCGGCTTTCTGTACCTGCATTGTTGCCGTTCGGGTGCCTGCGCCAAAGATGTTGTTATTGTCTACTCCCTGCGAGATTATACCCTTTTTCTTGAGAAGCATAAGCTGTTGTTTGTATGAGTAAACGCCCTCGTTGCGGTCGCCTACTTGAAAATATCCTCTTGTCATATCATTACCTCCTACGTCTGACGGTGCGTCAATTTTTATTGTGGGTGTCGGTTTGGTTGTCGGCTTTATTGTGCCTGTGGAAAGTCTCTTGTTGACCTGAGCGGCGATATCTGACATACGGCTGTAAAGGTATGCACCGGGACAAGCCGTATTTGCAAAATCCCTGTGTACGGTCATATTGCAGCCGTTGCGGTGGTTAACTCGGTTACTCTTGTTATCGGACCACACAAGCCATTTGATGTCGTTACGCTTGCAGATGTCGGTTACAAGTGTTATGAGCGCACTATATGCCTTATCTGTGACCGCATACGGCGGCTTTGTGTCCGAGGCAACTTCAATTGTGATTGCTCTGTGGTCGTTTGATGGAGAGGACGACGTCCACGCTCTGTGATTCTCTGCAACCGAAAGACCGATCGAACCGTCACGACCGACAACATAGTTTGAGGAAACCTCTCTGTCGGTATTGTAAAAATAATCGCAACCCTGCTTTGCCGTGACCTGTCCGACGTAGCAATGGATTGTGATCGTGTCGATCTTGTTCCTGCGAGGGTCGTAATTGCCGGTCAGTCGCTGATATGTAGCAAGTGAGCTGTTACTCATATTCACTCACCTCTTCCGTTTGTGAGTTCGGGGCTGTTTTTAACGTCATCGGCAACCTGCGCGTTTTTCGTAAAGCTGTTGTTCTTCCACCACGCGACGATTGATGCGCCGACGGTGAAAGCGTATGTAACATACTCCTGCCACCGGTCAATGTCGATTGCTTCGGTGCGCTTGCCGAGGATTACGGCAAGCTGGCTGATGAGAGCAAGAATGAGAACGAGAGTTCTCGCCCATGTCTGCGCCGTTACGCCCTTAAGATTGATTTTTTTCATTTGAGATTCCTCCTTATTTGGTTAAAAATGTAATTAAAGCCGTAATTATAGCGTTCACAATTCCGGTCACAACGACCGCAACAACCGTGTCCGATATTTTGTCGGCTCTTTTCTTGGCTGATTCTGCCGGCTGATGTTCAACGTCTGTCAAGCGGTGTGATATGTCGTCGAGCTTATTGTTGTTCTGCTCGAGCATTTCTCTGTTGTCAGCCGTTTGATTAGCAATTTTTTCAACCGCAGCCACGAGTTTACGGAACTCTTTTTGTTCGTCCTTTATTTCTTTGATATAGTGAAACAAAGTAACATTTTCACTTTCGAGCTTTGCAAGTCGCTCCTCTGTCGATATATTTTCGCCCATCCTCTCACCTCACATCAGCCCGAGGGCTTTAAGGATAACGGCACAGAGCGGCAAAATCACATTAAATGCGATCGCCGAAGCACCGACGTAGATAATTGTGTCTATGAGTTTATTGCCTGTTGGCTGTAACATAGTTTGACCTCCTTAAATTAAACCAAAACTGCAACGTGGTAAACCGTTGATGATGTGGTTGTAAATGATATTTTTCCGTCCGAAAATTCCGCTGAGCAGTCCGCCCCCGAATCATCCTTTGCAGTCAGATTATATGGCAGCTTATTAAGCCATAACTGCATAACACCGTCGTCAAAGCCCCTGTCACTACCGCTCAGACGGATGTCGGCAATTGTGATTTTGTTGTCAGCCTGTGTGACGGTGGCGGTATATCTTCCAGCCGCAAACTCATCTGTAAGCGTTGCCGTACCGTCAGTCACAGTTACCTTGAGGCTATACCTCTGCGGCTCATACGGGATCATTAAAGACTGCATATGCAGTCCCGATAATCCACAAGCAACGGCTTTTGCGTACTCCTCATAGTTTTTTGCGATCGCTCCGTAAACAAGCACATTCTTTTCCTGCGCATAAGATAGGGCAGCGGCTGAATTGCTCAAGGTTGTATCTGAGTTGTCGAACGGGAAAGCAAAAATCGCAACCATACAGTTGCCAAGCGACAACGCTGTGTTTATGTGGCTTGTAGTCAAGGCAACTTGACTGTTAAGGACGTTTGACAGCATTATGTCACTGTTCAAAGTTCGAAATTTTTGCAGTGATTCGAGCGTAAAACTGTTTATGATTGCGTTGCCGAGCATATTGTATTTTTTAAGGCAGTCAAGCACGATCGGGGCGATCGTGTCTATATACTCATCACGCACCGTTATGTAAGCAACTTTGTTGTACTCTCGGCAGATTTTGACATAATCCTCAAAAGTAGCAACCTTGCAGTTATGCCCCAACGCAGTAGCCATAGCCGCAGAGTTGGAATACAAATGCGACTGACACTGCTCAAGCGTAAGCTCTCTGATCGGCGTGCTGTTTGACGCAACGTAACCTTTGATATAACCATCATCGGTAAATGTAAACCCCGCATCGTGGCACATAATCAGCTTATCATCCGAGGTAATTCGGACATCTCCCTTGATCGCATCAAACCCGAGCTTTGCGGCTGTCAGATATGTCTCAAGGGTGTTCGCCGGGGCAAAGCCAAATGTTGAATATGAGATTTTTAAAAACTCATTGTAAAAACGGGGCTTAGCAGTTACCGCAGGAAGTTCCTTTGTGTCAACAACAAGACGGGGCAGCTTGAACTTGCCGCCCACCTTACCATACGGCACAAACTCGGCGTTGTAATCCGTTTTGTCGGTTGACGCCCAGATCATTACCTGCGGTGTCCTGTCGGGATAATTTGCCGTAAAATTTGTGATGTGGAATCCGATGTAAGCCGCACCGGATATATGAGTAAGCATTACTGTGCCGTTGTCTGCCGTGTACTGCTCGTCGACGGCATAGCCTAAATACTTTCCGTCAGCGTCATATTTAAAGACATAAATATGACTGGCATTCGCCGACAAATATCGGTAATACAGCACATTGTATTCTTTGGTGCTGTCAAGTTGGATCAGTGCTTTTGTACGACACATTTTGTCCGACGTTTCAGCCACACCCTTTGTAAAATTGTATTTACTGCCGTGTGTGATGTTTGCAGGATCAAAGAGGTTTGCGGTCAGATATTGTATATCTGACAAAGCCTCAATATCCGACTTTTGCGTGTACTCTGCGTCATTATCCAGCTGCGACAATTTCGTCGGTATGCTTGTGATTGCCTTTTTAATGTTTGCAATCAGGGCGTCTAAACGGGTTTTAATATCATCCGTCATACAACCGCCTCCTGTTCAAAAATATTTTCAAGCCCGCTTAACAGATAGGTTAACTCTTCCGCATCTCCGACAACCGCCGTTCCGGCGACGCCTAAAATGGTAACGCCATCGACAATGTTTTCCGGCTTGATGTTACTGTCTATAGCCGCTGTGACGGCTTTAACGGTGAGCTCGCCGATACAGTTAAAGCTATAACCCGTTGTAAACTGATCGGAATCATGATATGTGTATTTTTTGGTTTCGAGTGCTGGCTCGACAGCAAAGTCTGTTGGTAATAACAGCGTGCTTGGGACATTTACGTAGATTTGCGTCCAGTATTCGGGTGGTGGCAACGTTCCGTCGGGATTTTCTGCCTGAATAGTGTCGGGATAAAGACCATTCCGGCGGACAGTAAGCTCTTTTGGCTCAAGAGCTTTAACTGTTACCTTTGAGATTGCATTTTTTCCCTCAGGCGGATTTATAACGGTGTCACTGCCGTACACTCCGTCAACAGTCACATCCCCCGCATTGAGCAGTTTTGCGGCGGCGATCCGCTTAACAATATCGCTGATTGTGGCACCCGTCAGATCCTCCCCAAACAGCTTTGACGCCGCCTCCACAAGCTCGGTAAAAATGTTTTTACCGAAGTCAAGCGTCGGAAACAGCGTAAATGTGTACGGAATTGACTTCCATATGACTCTGTCGCCGTCTTTGAGGACAAGCTGTAAAGCAAGCGTATTGTCCGTCAGAACCTCACTCGGCAGGTCAAAGGTATCGTTTGATACCGCATAATTAAAACTGCCCTGTGCGGTCACACAGACGATATTTTTGTCGTACCCCTGCAACGATAAAGGGAGCAGAAACAACAGCGTCGTTGCGTTCTTCTCCCCTATCGTACCGAGGTTGCTGTACTGTGGAAACAGCCCCCTCCGCTCACTGACTGTGATTTTGTTAATCATTTAGTTTGCTCCTTTCTTAAGTCCATACTGCGGACTTGTTGTAAACAAGCATAAACTCAAAAGTAGTATTTGCGGATGCAGACAAATGTGGGCGCACCCATATAGTACCGTCCTCTCGCACCCAGGCCGAACACTCTCCGGTATTACCTTGTATACCGATAGTAGCTAATGAATTTCCCGGCGCCATTTCTGCGGGGATACTTCCGATTTGTTTAGCAACGCCGCTACTGACAGCTGTCAGACAAGATACGTTGGCGTATAATGTGATAACATTTCCCTGCTTTGAGGCTGTCACTCGCACCACTTCCGTTTTATCAGCGGGGGTAAAAGTTATGTTCTCAGCAGGGATATCAATATATCCGCTCTCGGAAACCGAAATATCTGTAACCGTTCCATCTGATCCATACAACTGAATATTTAAATCACCGTCGGCGTTCTCATCAACTGTCATAGCCAGCGAGCCGTTTTCTTTGTACAGCTTGAAATAGTTGTTTTTGTAGGAATGTATATTTACTGCCTTTAATAAATCGGCATTCATATTAACTTCCATTTCATCTTTTTCGGATACCTTGCCGAATGCAACGCCTTTGCCCGATGAATTGAAATCCATCAAAGTAAATGCCGTCGGTACCTCAATGTCGCACACCGTTGTTTTAAAGAAATCCGCAACTTCAAGCCTTATAACATATGAATAATCACTGGAAATTACAGGCGCTGATTTATACGCATGAGTTTTGGAATGTATAAGGGAAGCCTCCCCTGATTCAAAAGTCGTGAACTCTGTTTCATCGGATCTTCTGTACTTCAGCTTATATGTTCGTGGGTTCTCATGCTCTCCGCTTTGATTATCAATATTACTTGTGGAATAGTGTATTTTTACCGATATCCTTTCACCGTCTTCAGCTTCGTTTCCTGATGTATCAATACGCTTAACTGCCATACTGTAAATTGTGGGAAAGTCATATTCTGCTACCGCAACGGTGTTTGTAGCAGTCGCTGTGCGCCCCCTGCTGTCCGTTACCGTTGTATCTACGGTGACATCCCCTGCAACCGTAAGCAACGCCGAAACAAAAGAGGTACCGTTGTAAACAACACCTTGTATTTTCGTTTCAACTTTTGTAATGCTGCTCCCTGCGGCACCGACGGCGTTAATCGAAACAGCTAATACCGAATTATTCTGAACAAAGACAGTAAAATGATTTTTCAACTGCTCTGCACCCTCGGTAATTGAAACTGAATTTATAACCGGCACTACGGATGACGGGATTTTCAATGTCAGATTTGCCGTTTTTGTACCAATAAGTGCAGAGCCGTTATATGTTTTGCAAGTAATTACACACGTTCCGCTTACCGCATTAGGAATTTGCGCCGCAAGGTCTGACGGGATTGACCATACCGCACTTGTACCTACGCCTGTGCCAATTGTGCCAGATGCTTTCCCAAAAGAATAAGTAAGCGTATGCGTGAACGAATCTGCCGCGCGCTTCAAATTAATTGTTATGCCCGATCCCGTTTCTGCACTTGTTGTTGAAAACGTAGGTGTTGTCGCTCGTGGGATTGACACTAATGCTACTGTCTGGGATTTTTGAACAATTCCGACTGAAATATCGGTATCCATCCACGTCCTGACTTTTACCGATGCCGTTCCGTCGGCTCTGTGCGGAACGACGATTGTTATATCAAGGATTGTGTTTGTTGTGTTCTGCGGTAATGTGTATTTTACAGAATATTTCTTTTCTGCACCACTGTTGACGGAAACGTAATAATATGCGGTTCTGCTATATCCGTTTCGTGAGCTACCGCTTTGTGTGCTCGTCCATTTTATTCTGACATTCGAGAAGTTACCGGCAAAATCTCTGCTTTGCTGTGTAACCGTTAAATTTTGTGATACGCCCATTTATTCCACCACCTTTTTGAAAGATAGATTTCCATTTGCACGGGGGAGGAACGCAAATTTGCCTAATTTTAAAGAATTGATAAATTCACCGTCGTAAACATATAGTTTTCGACCGCTGAAATAAGCAACTTCCGCACCGTCCTCGTAGAATGAATTTTTATTGTTTGAAATTCTTTGACCGAACTTATTGCCCTTCTGACCGAGGATAATATCACCGTCTTTGAATTGAATGTACTTTTGTATCAATTCAAATTGACTGTCTGTGCCGCTTTGATAATTTTCAAGATCGGTACTAAGTGAATTAAAGCGCATTTCCCAGCCTGCGGCGGTTTGCTCAAATTCAGACCATTTTCCTATAAGCTCCTGGCCGTCTTCTTTTGAATAATAAATATCCGATACGGTACTTAAAATAGAGCCTTCGGTTGCCGTAACCTTAGCGTCCATTTTTCTTTCAAGATCAACAATTGTCTGTGAACGGCTGATTTCAATGTTTGTATCAATATGCCGCTTTGTTTCATCGGATTTTATTCTGTTATCCTCCGTGAAAGAGTAGAACGTTTCGCCTAAAGTGAGCTTATTATCGGCCGGGTTCAGAAGTTTGATCGACAGCTTTTTTATCAGATAATTTTCCGATAGATTATGTGGTCCACTGGTAGTTGTTACATACCTACCGAGCCGGAAAGCGTTAAAATCCTGCCCTGCGGCTGATAAGTCGGCAGCGGTCAGTTCTATTGACTGACTGAGCAAAATACTTTTTGCAAGTTTCTGTTTGGCTTTTCGTAATAGATTTGTCGGTTCAGTGACATTTTCCCACTTAACCATTTTGAAAATCTTTCCATATGTGTTCTGTGCTACCTTTGAAAAAACGCAATCACCGACTTTGCAGATATCCTCTGTGGTTTCGTCATCGAGACCTGATATCGTGACAACTGTTGAAACCTGTGTTGTCTCCCCTGTTGTCTCATCCGTCACATCTTCAGTAAGTGTAGCACCGATCGGTATAATGCCTGTTGCAATATCTTCACCTTTGCGTTCCTTTTTCAGTTCAAGCAGGTTTTTCCCGAATTTAATCGGCTGATTACTAAGCGTTGAGAAATCGGCAAGATAATCAAGATAATTACCGTCCGCTTCGTGTCTGACCCACAAATAACCACCGTGTGTGGATATTAAGCCTTGATTGATCAAATCCCAAGTGGTCGAATATTCGGTATCGGATCTTGCGATATAATCGTTATCATCCTTGACTGTGATATTGCCGAGTTTAAAGCGATGTTCTTCATCAACCTGTTCATTGTGATTTGCAAGCAAGAAACGCAAGTACGCTTCGGGCGTTGCAGGAGACGTATCAGATGCTGGAAAGGTAAACGGGCGCTGAACGGAATCAAGCAAAAAGGCAAGTTCACCCTCACAAGCGACCTGCCTTTCGTTATACCAACCGACTTCGTCGTTCAGGATTCGCCCTCTAAAAACAATCAATTCATCTTGATACACCGTAATTATAGGTTTCAGCTTTTGTATCTTGTCATAATTCGGATGATCGGGATAAATCGTAAAAGTAAAAGCTCCTGTCTTGTTCAACTCAAGTTCGAGCGTCGGGTCAATGAGCTTCAGCGATTCGATCTGAGTATCAAGCAATAAATAATTGCCGCATATAACACGATACCTCATCACAAGCTACCCTCCCTGTACACGGCTTTGATAATTGTACCTTTCTCTGTCGTTACAACCTTGATCTTGTTCTGTCCTCTATGCAGTTCAAATTCCGGGATTGTGTGCTGCGTATTTGCGGCTATGGCAATTGTTGTACCATTATAATTCAATGACACAGCGTGATCCGCAGTAATTATCGGTACGACTGATTTTCTTGCGTTGCTGCAAATCAGCTCATCCGCCGCATTGTAACGTGCATAAGGCTTTGTATCCTTTCCCACATACATCATCAGATCTGAATATGTAACGGGGAACGAAGAGTTTGACGCAGGATACAACGAAATTAAGATATACGCCGCATTTTCAACGGTTTGGAAACTTAACGTTCCGTTGGCTGTTGTTGATTTTAACGATGCCCCTGAAGCGTCGTATTGATTGACATAATATCTCCCGCCCGAACCAAAGCGGATTGTTACCCAAGTGGATTCGGTAATCGGTATCTTAGGTGATGTTACCTTTACATTTTTCGTGAAAACAATTTTATCTTCACTTTCTGCAAGGTATCCTGTTCCGCTGCCCCACATTTTAAAGTGCGGACAAATGTTGTCGTTGTCGGAAACACCGTATGTGACTTGTACAACGGTTTCATTTTTCTTCATTCGATAAGGTTCACAATTACATTCAACGTCAATTGTGGATATGCCTTTATTAACATACCAGTCGCCAACCGAAATTCTTCCGTAAAAATAAACATCGGGATCGTCGGACAAAACAATTTTCATTTTCTGCCCATGCAAAAGATTTTTTACCGTTGAGTCAAATGCCGTTGCGGGATTTATAGCCGTAAACTGGAATTTCAACGGCCTGTTTGAATAT
>OQVL01003219.1_pt1 | contig 9984 bp, 6 predicted proteins | sample 1691501 | NCBI WGS metagenome assembly OQVL01 (sample SAMN03418253, study PRJEB22391) | human gut metagenome | biome: human-gut; feature: organic feature; material: feces | host: Homo sapiens | place: Tanzania | collected 2013-01
GAATAAGAGAGACATCACAAACTCAACTGTCGCATATCCCAACCTGTTTTGCAAATTCAGCCTGTGTCATATTTCTGTCTTTCAATACTTTTAATATTCTCTCGCTGATCGTCATTTTATTTTCCTCTCGTTTTTTATTCATATATATAAATTTCATAGAAGGCTTGCCGTTGCATAATGTGACGGCACTTATTATATTTAAAGTAATGGCGAATATGATGACGTTTGAGGATTATAAATATTTTGTAGAACCGAATTTACCTAAGTATAAGATAAGCCAAGAATGGCTAGAAGAGATAAAAAAAAGTATAACTATGTTACCTAGGGATAGAAAATTAAAATATGTAAATGAATATGGTTTATCATTATATGATGCAAATATTATTGTTAAAAATAAAGAATATGCTGATTATTTTGAAGAATGTGTAAGATTAGGATGTGATCCTAAATCTGCTTGTAATTGGATAACTACAAGAATACTTGCAGAACTTAATAAGAGTGAAATGGTTAAATTAAAAGATATATTTGTAAAACCTAATATGATAGTTGAATTAGTAAAACTTGTAGAGGATAAGAAAATATCTTCTGATCAAGCAAAGAAAGTATTTACTAAGATGCTTGAAGAAAACTTAACTCCTGAAGAAATAGTTAAAAAATATGATATGGGTGTTATAGAAGATAGTGGTTTAATTGAAGCGTTAGTTAATGAAGTAATTAGTGAAAATGAAAAAGCAATAAATGACTATCACAATGGAAGAACTAATATGTTAGATTATTTAGTTGGTCAAGTTATGAAAAAGTCAAAAGGAAAAGCAAATCCAGTTGAAGCTAAACAAATGATGTTAGAAAAAATAGGATAATGCTTAGAAAGTGGGGGAATAATGATTAATAATGAATTAACAACTAAAAGAAAATATGAATTAGAACAAACTATAGAAAGCAATAACGATGAGTTTATTGAAATAGATAAATCTTTATCATTATCAGAATTAGTATATTTAGTAGAAGCATTTAAAATGCCTTATCAAGAAATATTAGATTCTATTAATGATTATGATTCTAAAAGATATAATGCAGTAGTTTTTGCTAATTATCTTGCTGATAAATATGGTGTTTCTAGAGAGAATATAATAAAAAGAGTACAAGATGTAAGAAAAATTTCTAATTACGTGGCTAATATTGATCGTACTAAGAAAATATCTCTTAAGAAGAAAAATAAAATGGGCTTTTAAAAAGGTCTGTTTTTGTTTGACTAAGTTTTGTTTACTTTACACTTTCATTATTATAAATGTAATAAAATATATAAAATAATGATATAATGAAACTGGAGAATATATTATGAAGAAAAGTGTAAGAACAATATTATTTTTAATTATTTTTGCTTCTATAGGAGCGTTTATTGCATATAAGTTTGATTTGCTTGAAAAGATTATTAATAAGGATAGTGTAAATGGTAAGATGCCTATAACTATCTATGTTGATAAACCTAAAGTTAAGATTATTGATGTTAATAGTAACTCTAGACCAATTGCTGTATCAATTAATAATAATCATGCAGCTTGGCCACAAGCAGGACTTCAAGATGCTTACTTGTCTTATGAACTTATCGCAGAGGGCGGTATAACTAGAATACTTGCTTTTTTTAAAGATACAAATACTGAGAAAATTGGTTCTGTTAGAAGTGCAAGACATTATTTTCTAGATTATGTTCTTGAAAATGATGCGATTTTTGTTCATTATGGTCATTCACCTCAAGCACTTTCAGATATAAAATCATTAGGTATTAACAATATTAATGGCATGTATGATGCCTCAGCATTCTATAGAGATAAAACTCTTAAGAGAGCAAGTGAACATACTGCTTTTACTACAATGGAAAAAATTAAAAAAGCAATTAAATCAAAAGGATATAGAACAGAAACTGATAAAGGAACATTATTAAAATATAGTGCTGTTAATAAAGACTATAGTAAAGATGAAACTTCTAAAGTTGCTAATAATAATTCAAACCATTCATAAGTAACAACCAAGAAAACCCTAAAAAAACATGGAAAATAAAGTAGCTCTTATTACAGGTATCACGGGTCAGGATGGTTCTTACCTCGCAGAATTCCTTTTGGAAAAAGGTTATGAAGTTCACGGCACAATCCGTCGTTCTTCTGTCGACTATCGCGAGCGTATCGCACATCTTGAAGGAACCCCACATTTCCACCTCCACTATGCCGACTTGGGTGACTCTATGAGCATCCTTGGCGTTATCGGCAAGGTTCGTCCAACCGAAATCTACAACCTCGCTGCTCAGAGCCACGTGCAGGTCAGCTTCGACTCTCCTGAGTTCACTGCCGACGTCGATGCAGTAGGCGTATTGCGCATTCTCGAGGCTGTGCGCCAGCTTGGTCTTAAGGATTCTTGCCGCATCTATCAGGCTTCCACCTCCGAGCTCTATGGCAAGGTAGAGGAAGTGCCACAAAACGAGAATACCCCTTTCCACCCTTACAGCCCATACGCTGTTGCCAAGCAGTATGGCTTCTGGATAGTAAAAGAATACCGCGAGGCTTACGACATGTATTGCTGCTCGGGCATCCTCTTCAACCACGAGAGCGAGCGCCGTGGCGAAACCTTCGTTACCCGCAAAATCACTCTTGCTGCCGCACGCATCAAGCAGGGCAAGCAAGACAAACTCTATCTTGGCAATCTCTCGTCACTCCGCGACTGGGGCTATGCCAAGGATTATGTAGAGTGTATGTGGCTCATCCTTCAGCAAGACAAACCGGAAGACTTCGTCATCGCTACCGGCGAACAGCACAGCGTGCGCGAATTCTGCTACTATGCTTTCAAGCGTGTAGGCATCGAACTCGAATTCCAGGGCGAGGGCATGAACGAGAAGGGTGTCGACAAAGCCACAGGCAATGTGCTCATCGAGGTTAGTCCAGACTTCTATCGTCCTACCGACGTAGTAAACCTCTGGGGCGATCCTACCAAGGCTAAGGCTAAGTTGGGTTGGAACCCATCAAAAACCTCATTCCAAGAGCTTGTCAACATCATGGTAGACAGCGACATGGCAAAGGTAGCCTCTGATGGTGCTGCCGAGAAAGTCCGCACCAACCTTGCCGAATATCTCGAAAAGGGAATCGTGAAGTAGAGTGAAGAGTGAAGAACGAAGAGTGAAGAATCAAATAGCCAAATAGACTAACGGATTCTTCACTCTTCCCTCTTCACTCTTCACTTAAATTCTTCACTTAACAAAACCCACTTCTCCCTAAAAAATCATAAATCATTTGCTATCCTTATATTATTAAACTACTTTTGTACGAAGTAATCAACCCTACTAAAACAAAATCTACAAAACATTTAAGAAACATGAAGAAAATCATGACCCTTGCCCTCACTATGCTCCTTAGCATAGCGGCTTATGCTGCCGACTACGGCACCTACTATCAGAACCTGCCAGTAAAAATGCAGCAACCGGAAGTAGCCGTAATCCCCGACTATAGTGTAAACCTAAAAGACTTCGGAGCCGTAGGAGACGGAATCACCCTCAACACCCAAGCCTTCGACAAAGCCATCAAAGCCCTCGACAAGAAAGGTGGCGGCCACCTCATCGTCCCTGCAGGAGTATGGCTCACAGGCCTCATCTCGCTCAAGAGCAACATCGACCTCCATATCGAGAAAAACGGCGTTATCATGGCAACTCCCGACCGCACACAGCATTTCAAAGTCTCTAACGGAGTGAAAGCCGAAAAAACCTCACCACTCATCTCTGCAAGCAAGCGTACCAACATCAGCATCACAGGCGAAGGCACCATCGACGGCAACGGAGCCATGTGGCGCCCAGTAAAGCGCTCCAAGGTTAGCGACACCGAGTGGAATGAATACAAGTCTATGGGTGGCACCGAGACCGATGGCGGACAACTCTGGTTCCCATTCAACCTCAAGCACTTCGACAACCTTGCCGACACCCCACAGGCACAAGAGAAGCTCAGAAGCCACCTCATCCGCATCACCGACTGCGACCGAGTATACGTTAGCGGAGTAACCATCCAAAACTCACCTCGCTTCCACCTCATCCCTACCCGTTGCACCAACGTCATCGTCGACGGCACCACCATCCGCTGTCCTTGGAACGCACAAAATGGCGACGCCCTCGACATCAGCTGCTGCAAGAATGTGCTCATCGTCAACAACATCATCGATGCAGGCGACGACGGCATCTGCATGAAAGGCGGAGTAGGCAAAAACAATGCTGGCGACGGACCATGCGAAAACATCCTCATCCAAGACAACACCGTCTATCATGCCCACGGTGGTTTCGTCATTGGTTCAGAATTCTCCAACGGCATGAAGAACATCGTTGTTCGCCACAACCTCTTCTCAGGCACCGACACCGGACTACGCTTCAAGAGCGGCATTGGCAGAGGAGGCAAAACCGAAGGCATCTACGTTAGCGACATCGTGATGACCGACATCAAGGACGAAGCCATCATCTTCGAGTGCACATATGCCGACAAGAGCTACAGCGTAAAGGCTGACAATGGTAAAACCGTAATCCCACAAAATGCAGAATACGTGCCAGAGTGGAACGACATCCATTTCTCCAACATCATTTGCCGAGGAGCCGAAACTGCCGTCAAAGCCCACGGACTCCCTGGCTACACCTGCCTCAAAAACATCACCATCGACAACTCCACCTTCTTCTACACCAAGAAGGATAAAGACATCGATGCTGGCGACGGTGTGAAACTCACCAACTGCAAGTTCGCTACATTCCAATAAAACAAAAAAAGTATCCTATATTCCTCTTTTGTCCATCCCAAGTTGAACAATCGAAGAATATAGGATACTTTGCGTTTCAATATATCATCATCTCACCATCACCTTGCCCACTCTATTGCCAGCTCTTACAATATAAAGTCCATTGCTAAGAGCTATACGGTGGTCGGCAGCAAGAATAGAACGATAAACAACAGTACCATTAGCAGTTGTCACAATCACATCTGTTGGATTAGTAATGCCTGTCAGCCTCACACCGCCCAACATCGCACTTATCTTAACACCATCGGCATTAGCTTCCACACTCTCCACACCCGACACTTGTGGTACGGCAAATGTGCGTGTAGCAGTAATGCCCGAGCCATCGATAGCCTTAGCCTGTACTACAACTTCGCCACCCTTTGTACCAGGAATCAACTGCATTACACCATCGTCAGACAGATTTACCAACGACTCACCAGCGAGCAACGACCACTCCACCTTGCCGATAGAAGCCTGTGAAGGAGTTACATAAGCAAGCAAATGTAGCGTCAAGCGCTCCTGAGTAAACGTAGCTTCTTCCTCGCGTGTAGCTATTTCGATAGACTGCACTGCATTAACACTATAAGCGTCAGCACTACTAATGATATTCGAAACAATTTCATCGTTGGCTATAGTTTTAGCCTTAGCCTTACCGCTTAGTTCAGATTTAGCTACAAAACCTACAGCATAATATGTAGTAGCATCGCTATTGCGATGGTGTACATAGCTGCGAGCATAACCAGACAAGCGATCTACGAGTTGCATATTATCAGGACTTGTACCAGCATACACCACATACTGAGCAACGGTTGTTCCCTCATAAGGAGTCCATCTAATATTGATATCATTGCCCAAGCCGCGATTTGCCAACACATGCATAGTAGCATGTACAGTGCTTGATAACGTTTCTACTCCATAGATTGTAGAAAGAGTCATCTGATAACGATAACTACATACCTCCGAATGGCTCTGCTCATCCACATACTTGCCTTGGCTCATTGGCACCTGTGCAATAAGGTCGTAAGAGTCGGCAATATCGCTCTCACGATAAATGTTCACCATGCCAGTAAAGAGTTCTGGAGCAGGCAAATTCTGCTCATCCCATTGAATTACGCTATGACCGTCAGCCACCTTCACCTGTGCTATCTGTGGAGTCCAGTTTTGACCCACCACATTAATATTATAGTTGCGAGTAATAGCCTTCTGCCAAACATCGTCGGCATAGGTAATAGTAAGCTGGCAGTCGCCATCCTGCTCAGGTAGAGTTACAACAGCCTTATTGCTGTTAGCATCGTATGCAACCTTTGCCTCATCTGATGTCACCGAAACCTTAGCACCAACATTGCGCATACACTCAGGCATATCTACAACCAAAGTCTGACCAGCCAAGGCTCGTGCAGGAATCTGTACATCAAGGTTTGGCTTATCCACAATCAAAATCTGCGTGGTGCTCTTTATCATAGAGTTGGTGTTGGTGGTCACCACAGTCTTCACGCCTGGTGTGTTCCACTTTATATAACCAGCCTTTGACAAATCCATACCCTCAGCCTGCCTGATGCTGAGCGCTCCCTGTACGTTGCTCACCGTGCGATAAGCTACATACTCATCCACTCCAGCCTTGGCAGGGAGCGTGATGTGGCACTCGGCTTGCGGTGTAAACTCAATCACCTTTGAGAATGGCGAGCTGGCATACCATGGGTCTATAGCCTGCACACATATCTCATAAGTCTTGCCAGCCTGGAAACGGCTGATAGGCATTGGCAACTTGGTTGCCTGACGATAATAGGTAGGAATGCCGGGTACGAGGCTCATGCGTGCCTGGTTGCTGGTGGCATTGAGCGGCGACCAGATATATGCATCATCTCCCGTAGCACCCTTCTCCTTGATGCTGATGTTGTAGCGCAACTGGCTTGTGGTGCTCTCCTTGTCGGTAGCGCCATCCCAACTGATGATTACTTCATCGGCCGTCTGAGTGGCTATCAATGTGGTAGGTGCCGTGGGAGCTGTATTGTTGTTGGCAATTCTCATGATGACACTTCCACCGATATCAATGTAATCAGGTACACCATCATTATTGATATCAGCAAAGTCAGAGCGGAACAAATCGAAATTCATAGGCACCTGAACGGGCGAACCGTGATTGCTCACAATGACGGACCTGCCATCATCTGACAGCTGGAGGTCGGCCAGTCCATCCTGGTCTATATCCATCTTCAGCAAATATCCATCAAGCTCCTCCCAGTCAGCAAACTCGCGGTTGCCCCTATTACGCGACACCGCCTTACGCGTCCAGTAGTTCCTTACAATATCAACATATCCGTCACCATCCACATCATATACGACTATATCTGCCAAGGGTTCGTTGGTCTGCAGGATATGTTTCACAGTCCAGCGGCCATTACCCTCATTGAAGAGGATTGCCCAGTATGGGTAACCATCCTCCCCTTTTGTATTACCCAGTATGTCCAAACGTCCGTCGCGGTCAAAATCGGCACATACATCAAGGCAAAAATCGATGTTCTTCGATTGGTCTCCCAAATCCATATAGTCCGTCTTGACCAGGCCTTCATTCATATCGGTTCTATAGAAATAATGATTACCATCATAGCCCCGATAGAAGCGCTCCATAAGACCATCATTATTGATATCCATATAGCTATATATATTACCCGAACCAGAGAATTCGCCCGAAACGGTACTCTTCAAGAAGTCGCCATCGCCCTGATTGACGGCTACCTTCAGACTATACTGCCCGAGATAAAGGTTGTCCTCGGCTGGATCAGGCAGACCATCCATATTGGCATCAAAGACAAATTGGGCAGGTGCACCATCGGAGAAGTCGAACACAGGCTGCTTCTCATACTTATGGCCATTCCATTTATAATAACCGCTGCCCGCCATTGCCTGCAGCGCACCCAGCTGAGCAAAGTCAAAACAGAAGCCCAGATCGCTTGGGAGTCCAAACCTTTTAGCAGAATAATTCAGGTAAGTCGATTCCACACGCACTGGCTGCAACTCTATCCTGCGGCTTATGGTCATGCCATTCTGAGCGGCAAGCTCTATCTTCTTGGTTCCATGCGAAGCGAACACAAAGCCCTTTCGTCCGTCCTTGTCAGTCACCAGACGGCCGTCGGGCAGACCTTTCATCTCACACTTCATGCCACTCAGTTCGTGCACAAAGACGGTATCGCCCGTGCTGGCATTGTAGGGGCAGATCAGAGCCACAGAAGGCACAGCGAGGATTCCGTCCTGTTTTGCCACATCACTCCACTTGCCTTTCATGCCACTGCCATCAATGGCACGCACACGAGCCTGCACGCTGCTCGTACCCCAACTGCCTGCCGAAGCCAGTGTGAAGAGGCTCTTGGTGAAGGTGCGGAACAGATATTCGCCGCTGGGCGAAGTGATTTCGAACTCATAGCTGAGGTCGCCCGCAGAGTTCTCGGCATCAGTTCCATGCTCCCACTCAGCACGCAGCAAGCCTGTAGACTTGTCCAACAAGAGCTTTGGTGCCTGCATCCGGGCAGGAGGAGTATTGGCTTTCTCCACCTTGCAATGGAATATTCCAAATTCTTTCGAATCCGCTTGACCAGGCATATCTATCTTGCCATCACCGTCTACATCCAAGAGGAAGAACTTGTTGAAACTTCTCACCCCGGAAGTCAATGCCACCTTTTCTACATTGAACGACGCATCCCAGTTCCAGCACATGAGGTCGCCATCAGCGTATGAAACCATGCTGGGCAGTCCGTTATTATTGATAAAATATGGGGCCTCCCAGTTCACCAACTCCTCGAAGCTCCTCACGGTGCGCTTGAAAGTGCCATTACCCTGATTGCGGAAGAAAGCCAAAAAGCTGGCATCCTCAGCAGTAACAGCAGCCAAGATATCCAAATGTCCGTCGCCGTCACAGTCCAACATATACACATCACGCAGATTGTTGTTGCTGAGCAACGACACATCCTTAAATCCCTGTCCGGTATTCAACTTCAGCTTCAGCTCGTTGCCATCATACACCAGCAAATCAGTCAGCCCGTCGCCATTAACATCGCCGGCACGCACCTTTCGCGCTGCTATCGATGCCAGATAGTAGCGTCCGTCACCCAACGACAAATAAGAAAAGCCTTTTTCGTCAATGAAGTCAGGATAACCATCCTGATTAAGGTCAACCACGTTCATCGGTCCAACAGGGAAGCTGACACCCTTGCCCGAGCAGAATCCCGAGAAGGAAGAGTTGTTGCTCACCGAGAAAGTGCCGTTGCCGCCCGTTGCATCCATTGCCCCCTGCAGTTCATCCATATCGGTCACCACCTCCAGAGGCTGGTCAACAAACGTACCGTCGGCACACAGCATCTTCACATAAGGCACATACACATAGCCCTGGTTTATGGCCTCATTCTTCCAGTACAGCACGTCCATGCGTCCATCCAGATTGATGTCGGCCCAAGTGGCACCCATGAGAGCATCATCCCCCTCGTATGCCTTCGTTATCACATACTTGCCATCCTTCATATAGAAGACGTCACCGCCCGTCTTGTAATAGTTGTTGGCCGCAGAGGCAAAGCCGGGTACAGGATTGGCCGTGATGTAAAACATGGAACAGACCATCGCGTTGACACCCATTCCATCGGGCAAAGAACAGAGTTCCTCACCTGCAAGGGTGCGCCACTTGCCGTACAGGAAATACTCCTGCTTGCCGTCATCGTTGATATCGGCATAGTAGTCGGGAGCCCATTCAAACAGTTTCTCAAAGGTTTGGGCCGCAGCTTCCGTTCCCATCAAGGCGGGAGAGAGCGCCATACAGGCCGCAATCAGAAGGTTCGTTTTTCTTTTCATATATATAATGTATTGAAGTGTTAGTCGCTTCATCATCGCTCTGCAGGTGTCATGCAGCATCATCAGTATGGCAAAATTAACACTTCGAAACCATATGGGCAAACGAAAAGTGCTCCATTGCACATTATTTGTTAAAATGACACTCGTCAATTTACGCATTGACACCTTTTGTTGAAATAACCATTCTTTTTCGGGGAAAATAACCGTAATTGCCCACAGGCGACCCGATGCCTGTACCGAAATTCCACCCTCATGAAGGATGGCAGTGGCAGCGCCAAGCGGAAAACACATCCACCCCTGTCTGTCTTATACTGATATAGGTAGACACATTTATCAACCAATAAATGTGTGTTCAAA